>Ga0306907_1000834_pt1 | contig 11901 bp, 6 predicted proteins | sample AntRauTorcE11898_FD_190415 | JGI IMG/M metagenome (GOLD analysis project Ga0306907, IMG submission 190415) | Saline lake microbial communities from Rauer Islands, Antarctica - Metagenome Torckler E11 #898 (v2) (version 2) | ecosystem: Environmental > Aquatic > Non-marine Saline and Alkaline >... | reverse complement strand
CTTCTCTGCTTCTTTTTTAAGACGAGCTTCAGACACTCCGGCTTGCTCTATCTCTTCTGCTTCTTTAGTATCAAGTTTATCGGCTACTTCTTTCTGAGTCTTAACCTCAGATTTATATGCTTCAAATGCTTTTTTAACAAAGTCTGCACGGCCTTCATTAGATTCTACGAAAGCCAGTCTACGAGTAAGAGCACGTAATATCTTAGTAGCTTTATCCTTAGTCTTAAGTCCATCTTTATAGTCCTTTCTCATATTAAACGTCTTCTGTGCTTCTACATAGAGACTAGGAACTATTTGAGATACTCGTTCATCAAGAGCTTTTAACTGCTCTTCAGTTTGCTTAATAGATTTATTAATTTCTTGTAAAGCTTGCTCTTTAGTTTGAGCTTTATACTCCTGTAATAATTGCTTATTACCTTTTTCAGCCTGACGTTTCTCCTCTTTAAACTCTTCAAGATTCTCACGAATAGCATCACGCTTGGCACCTAGCCTCATGGCTGCTACTTCTTCTCCGGCTTCACCCACCAGATCATCAGGTAAGATATCAGATGATATTTTAGATATTTCAGCTTCTAAGTTAGCAAGCTGTGTATCTATAAACTCTACATTAGACTCAGCACGTCGTCGTCTATTTTGTAAATCGAATACGTACTCAGCTAATCCTAATGCTTGTTCATCGCCATAATTATACTTACTCATAGTAGCGAGATACTCTTCTTTCATCTCGTCTACTTCAGTAAGTTTATTTTCAGCTTTCTCCTTATATTCGTTGTCTTTTTGATTTTCAGCAAGACCTAGCTGCATAGCTTCAGTAATACCATTAGCAGGGTCTATCCCTCTGGCGTCTGCCCAGGTATTAAGAGCTTCTATTTGTTGAGTAAGTTGATCAGTTTTCATCTGAGTTTCTTGAGTAGGCTCTTGTCCAGATAGAGCTTCAAGTTGTTTAGTAGCTTCAGATAAAAGATCAGTCTCATTGTCCATTTCGGCAATTTCTCTGAGAGACTGTTTTACAGCCTCCCCACCGTCTATTGGTATACTACGTTTACTTGCCACGTCAAAGAGCTTCAGCCTAGCAATCTCGGCCCTTGCTTCATCTTTATTAGACATAGCGGTCTCAAGTTCTTCCTGAGCTTTAATAATATCACGAATATCAGCTTCTAGGCTTTTAGCATACGTAGCTCCGGCCTTAGTTTCATCTATACTTTCCAGCTCTTTTCTTGATAGCCATTGAATATCTGGATCTTCTCCCGGATCAGCTACATTTCTTCTGTGCATAGGAAGGTTCATCATACCTGCAGTTTGAGCAGCACCTCCAATACCTCCAAGTAAAGCAGCTAAAACACCTTCTTCTGTCATCAATGTTTCAGTCCAGAGATCGAATCCGGTAGCGTCTGTATCAGATATGCCTGCTTCTTGTCTACCTCTGGCTTCAGCATAAAGGTTAGATACCTCTTCTGCAGCTTCTTGAGGAACTTCAAGAGCAGTAGCAAATTTAGAATAGAATTCTTGAGTAGGGCTAGATGGGTTAGTTTGAGCTTTAGCCATACGTTGTGCAAAAGCTTTATTAGTCTCTCCCGGTTTTCTATGAAGGTTCCATTTAGAACCTTTATTCAGCAGGCTTCTAGACTTAAACAGAGGATAGAATGAAGTGAGGTTTAAAGCGGTTACTATAGCAGTAGATGTCATAGTAGTTAAAGCAGCAGATTCTGCAGCTGTTTTAGTAGCTTCTACAGGATCTCCGGTTTTATCATATACCTCTCTACGAACTTGATCGTACATTTCTGCACCACTCATAGCCCCTTCAAAGTATGCTAAAGTACCAGCAGAAAATGCCTGGCCTGCACCCGATGTACCCATCTCTGTATACCGTATAGCACGAGCACTTTTCATACCTTTAGTAACCCTGCCGGCTACTTTACCAGCTACCCACATGGCTCCTTTACCTACCCCTGCACCTGTAATTAAAAAGGAACCTATAGACTCTACAAGTCCGGAACCATTGTTTAACCACCATGACCAGTCATCAAGATCAAATACATCATTGTTATATCGGTGAGCTTCTCCTAAAGGGTTTTTTGCTTCTTTAGCCCATTCAGTAACAGCATTAGTAAAGTCGGTTTTATATTCTTCATCAGAAAGTTCAGAAATGCCATACCCTATTAGTTCTCCTGCGTATCCTGCATACTCTACTAGATTAGCTCCAATATTAGGTATAAGGTTACCTACAGTTCTACCTATCTTACTGATAGTCGTTTGGTTACGAGCACGGTTAGTTACGAGATCTATGTTAGGTAGGAGATCTGTATCAAACTTATTAAGCTTGCCCATGCCGGTTCCTCTGGCTCTGGGTAACGGCCCTAATCCTTGTTGTTCAGACCCCTTTTTAATAATATCCTCAACTGTCAGAGGCTTACTCTTTTCAACAGGTTCAGGGTCAGATATTCCTAGTGCTTCAAATACATTTTTATCCTTATTACTCATATTGTGTTTCCAGTCCTTTCATGAAGTTCCTATATGCTTGAGAGTCTTCGTAAACCTTTTCGCCTTCACTCCAGAAGCCTAATATCTTCCCACGATATTGACTACCCGGTGTTTTAGGGCTTACTTGGTCTCCTGCAGAGATTTGTAATTCTGGTATATCTCTGGAAGCAATATAGCGATCTTCTGCAAAGAAGTCCACTTCTGTCCCTTGACCAATATCAACTGTTCTAGAATATTGTCTAGGGTCAAATCCTAATTCAGCTATTTGACGCATAGGCTCATAAATAGCTTGTTGCTGAATCTCAGAAGAAGCTATTTTAAATTCTCTGGTATGTCCGTCTTGAAACATTCCACCGGGATCTGTAATAGTCATTATGTAGCCTGAAGGTATGTTAGGATCTGTACCTTTAAATTCTCCGGCAATTACAGCGTTCTCTCTCATTATATCTTTGAACTCTTCTGAACCATAATCTTCACCAATCATCTCGGCTATGTCAGGTAAGCTTACAGCCCCTGATTCATTGTCTGAAGTTATTTCATATATTTCAGAGTTCTGAATACTACCCAGACGATTAGAGAGACGGTTTATAATAATACTGTCACTCATTTTCTCTTTAGTATCTGAGTCAGGATACATATCATATGTACCTCTCATAGAACCAAACCAGTTGTTCTTCTCTTGATACTTATAGTTAATACGATCTTTATACTCTTCTTCAGTTTCTCCTGCTTCAACTTCTCTAGGAAACTGGTCTACTAATTTTTCTAAAGCCTCACCGTAATACTTTTTACCAACATCAGATTTAGCATACTGCTCCATAGTGGTGTCCTCAGGAATAGCTTTTTTCTTTTCTATCATAAGCTCGCCAATCTGAGCCGTTAACTCTTTATTCTTATCTGATTTATATGGCATTCCTGTATGAGGAGAAATAGTTATTCCAGCTCTTAACTGGTCTATTTCTTTTTGTATATTCTTTCCAGGGTCTACGAGATTTTCCGGCATACCGGCCATCATAGGATTATTAAATGCTTTAGTTCTTGCAGCTACTGTATTTACCTGATCAGCTGTTCTTAAAGCATTTTCTCGACCAGGATTCATAAAGTCAGTATTGAAGTCAGTAAATGCATGTTTAGTTGCACCAAAGCCCTGAGCATTTCTAATCTCATTGTCAGCCAAAAGAGCTCCTGTAATTTCTGCATCAGTAGCACCTGTTTCTTTCATAGCATTAATACGGTTTTCAAGCAAAGGTCTTGACTCTTCTGGGGAGCTTGCAACTAACCTTTCTAATGACTCAGGATCTTGTGCAGCTCGTGCTGTATAATATTCTTGTCTTCTCTGTTTGTATCTCTGTACTTCTGAATCTCCAGCAAATGCTTGATCAAGAGCACGTATAACACGTTCTTCAGTCACACCTGAAGGAGTACTTATTTCTATTTGACCGGTTCTAGGGTTAATCTGTCTTTGTATAAGTTGCTCGCCAGTCTCTTTATCATAAAAGTCTTCATCTTTAAATCCGGTAAGGTATTTATTAGCTTTCTCAGAATATACTACTTCATCAGCATACTTAGTTGGGCCTGTAGAGTTAATCTCTGCTCTCAGATTTTCTGTATCATACTGTATACCGGGCGCTTCATTAGCCAATCTCCATTCAAGCTCGTCAGTATCCATACTCTCATTAAGAGCTCTAGTCTCTTGTACCCAATTAGATTGTTGTTCTTTAGCTGTAGTAAGGGAGTTAAGGGCAGCTCCGGCTTCTTCTGCTTCTATCTGTGTACGAATAAGATCCTGTTGAGAGTATCCTTTTCTAGACCTCTCTTCTATTTTGGGCATGTATGTATCCAGAATACTTTTAGCAAATTCTCTTTCTTCAGGAGTACCTGCTCCGCCCACAGCCGATCTATACGCAGCTTCCATTCTAGCATCTCCTAGTTGAGAATCTTCTCTACGGTCTCTAGCGTCTGATAACATTGTACCTATCTGTTCTACTGGTGCTGGAACATACTGAGGTACGTATTCAGATGTTTGTATTTGAGTATACTTGTTAGCCATATGTTTTAGTCTTCAAATAGTGATTGTAAAGAAGGGTCGTCCCCGTAATATTTTTTAAGAGCTTCAATCATTTTAGTGTCTCTTTCTTCAAGCTTATTCTCCATCTTAAGAGCCATAAGCTTCTGAGCCATACTACTTAAAGCAGCTCTAGACATGTTTCCTGTAATACCAAGATTAGCATCTGCTTGCATCTTATCATCTACTCGTCTTTCATCCATAGATGCTTGCTGTGCATTAGCATTAGCATCAAGTCCAGCCTGTCTACTGTTACGCTGCTCGAGCATTTGTGATTCTACATTAGCCTTTCTAGCATAAGCGGAAGCATCTTGGGAACCTTTCATTGATAGTCCGGCCAGACGCTCTTGTGCAGAAGATCCTAAGTTAGATAGTAACCCTCTGTAGCTTTGAGCATTAGCTTTAAGCTGAGGATTAATATTGTAATTAATAGAGGATCTGTCTAAAGTAGTACGCTGTACTTTAGTAGGTTCAGGTGTAGTATCTTTACCAAAAGCACCTACTGCAAAGTTCATAAGATCCGGAGCTATAGCCATAAGACCTGTTAAATCTCTAGGCTCCTTCTCTTCAGTTTGAGGAGTTTGAGGAGTTTGAGCTTTTTGTGTAGCTTTACTAGGTAAGTTTATAGCGTTATTAAACCCAGCAGCATTAATTGTCTTATATCTAGGATTTGCTCTATTTGCTGTTACAGTAACTTCTCCCCCATTAGCGTAGTGAGTACCGAGAGCGCTGTTAATAGCTCCTCTAACTCGTTGCCCCACATGAGGCCATACCATTTTAGCTTCTTCCACCATACCTAAACCAGCTTCTTGTCTAAGTTTTTGCCCTTTTCTAAGATCTGCAGAAAGGTCATTAGTATTATAAAGACTTCCATCGAATCTAGGAGAAAGCTTAGATAGAGCTTCTTTGTCGTTTGTTCCTATAGCACTTCTAGCAGCTTTTAGATGTTCCATATGCTTCTCATAAGGAGTAGTTTTTCCTCCGTTAGCAAATGACCTAGTAGGACGTTTATCTAGTAGCCCTTTATAAGAACCACCATTACCTAAAGATCTTTCAGCTCGGCCAGACACCCTTTCCTGAGTCTTAGCAAGATCGTCTACTGCCTCTTTACCCGCATTCATAGACATAAGCTTTTCGTGTCGTTTGGCAAATGTGCTCCCAGTCCCCGGAACTTTTAATCTATCTGAAAATACATATCCTGAACCATTTAGTTTTGTCATAGTTTCTCCACCTTCTGCTTCTATTTCAGGAGACATCTTAATACCACCTGTTGCGTGTTTACGGCCAGTTAGTTTATGACCACCACCGTCCATCCTAGAGGCGTATCCACCTGTAGCGTATGGTTTATAAGAACCTCCGTTTTTATACGAACCGAGAGTACCTGAACCGGTAGTTCTAGGTTCTTTTACGTCTACAGGATTACCATTCTCGTCAAACTGAGCTCCCAACATACCTCCTACTTTAGCACCCATCATAGGGTCACCTAAAAGTGTACCGCCTACAGCACCTAGTCCACTACCTATAAGACCGCCTAATCCATACTTGTTAGGGTCAAAATATTTACCATCTGCTGTAATTTTAATTCTACGAGGAGATGTAGTAGTTCTTGAATAAGATTTCTTAGGGAGTTTCATTATCGGTTATGTTTTCTAAAGTTAACGTCAGAGTCTATAAGGCGTAGAAAATGGGCATCTTCCGGAGTGTAATATAACCTTACTACAGCATATTTTCCAGTCAGCTTTTTCTTACGATAAAACGGCATATTTGGATCCGGGTTACCTGTGTTAGGGTTAATAACATCTCTAAACTTGTTCACTTTCCATGTGTGGCCAGAGTTTCTTTTATTCCCTCCGGGTTCAGTGAAGTAGATCAGATCTACATATCCTGTATCCTGGAGTTCATTAGTTATACGAATAGCGTCAAATGTCTTTTTGTGATCTATTCTAGACCCCTCTAAAAACTGTGAAGCGTACGTTATAAATTCTACATTTCTAACAAGCTTTGTCTGTTTAGGCTCTCTGTTATCTACAAACTCATAGATCATATCTTCCTGAGTACCATAATACTCTGAAGGATTACCAGAGTCATGTATATGTACTTCTCCATTCTTGTAAGAATACATATTATTGATATCATTGAACATATAATCAGGCTCATACGAATGGAAGCTAACCCATCTACCTAATTCTGGTAAGAATGATATAGTAAAGCTCTTGTCTTCAAAGTACGTTTCATTAGTGTAATCTGCCGGAGTACTATTCACCAGAAGCTCACCACCTGCAGTAGTTAATGTTTGATTAAGAAGCTCTGTTGTAGGCTTCCAATCTCGTTTTGTAAGTATGATTCGTTTATACTTAGGATCATATGAGCTGAAAATATCAGTCTTTACTATGTCTTTAGATATACCATCTTGTATATCATCAATGTACCATTCCAGCTCTCTGCTAAAGAAGTTTCTAAGCCCCAGGTCAGATATTTCTTTAGGTTTATCAGTAATTAAAAATACCTTTTTAGCCTGCTGATCTACAAAAAAGTACCCTGCCGAAGTAGATATAGCTGATTTTGCATTTTGAAGGCCGGCATACCCTTCTTCTATACTAAACATTTCATCAGGTTTAACGGAAAAGATATCTCCACTACCAAGAAATGCTCTAAAATCAGACGTTGTAAGTTCTTCTCTACCCCTGGTTCTGAATAAACCTCTTTCCATATGCACTAAAAGTATATTTTGTAGTACATCAAGGTTCGTTATCTCACCTCTGTTTTTTGGCAAGTCTAGATAGTCCTCTGCCAAAAACTTTCTAAAGGTATCAGTAGCTACATTGTCTGTATCTGATTGACCTCTTACAACTCTATCAGGGAATTCATATACTTCGTCAAATACCTTAGGGAAAGGAGTAGTCTTAACAGCAAGTTCTCCTCCTGCAGAGTGGGCTTCATCGTATTCAAAGTAGTTATCAAACCATTCGTTTGAGTTAGTGTCTGGATTATTCTCTTCGAGAGCTAGTAAGTCTTCTACTACAGAGAACTTGTTGCCATTTATCTCCCCATAGTTCTGACCAGCTTGCCTAAAAGCTATATTGTCAGTAGACTCTACAAGCACATAATTAACTACATGCTTTTTAGGTGACTGGCCTACTCCTATCCGATAGCCATACTTATTAATGAAAGTATCTCCACCAAAGAATGTAAGATCATTAGTAGCATTAGCTCCATTCTCCATACCTGTTATAGTAGAGATGGTGTTAAAGTCTGTAGTAGATGTTTCTGTAATAGTATAATTCCACTCTGCTCCAAACTCTTTAGCAAATACAGCTACGTATGTCTCTACAGTCTCAAAATCACTTATCTCTAAAGCCTGTACTGTATAGTTAGCGCCTGAATAGCTATTTGCTAGCCCACTAATAATATCAGCACGGGTGTCACCAAACTGTATATCGTATGACATACTATCATTTGGACCTATCTCTATAGTTACATTAGCCCAGGAACCGGTACCAGCAGGAGCAGCACTCGTTACTTCTATACTACCGGACGCTTTTGTATCAGTAGCTGTAGACGGTTGAAATATATCCATATTTCCAGAATAGCTACCTACAGGAACTAGCTCCTGCAAATCAAAAGGTGCAAATACCTCTGTTTTATACTGCATAAGGCCTACCATAATACCATGATCTTGCCCTACATATGTTTCATTAATTCCGTATCTATATGTGCCCCAGTCATTATCTACTTCTACTAGAATCTGAGACTCCTCTTCAGTAGACTCTTTGTCTTCAGTAAACCCTAAATTACTTATTCTTACTTCATCTTTGTTGCTAGGTATTCTAGATATAGCTCTGACTTTGGCGTTAACCGGCGTCATATACTCCTGATCCATTAAGTGAACAGACCATTCATCATCATTAACGTCGTGAGCTTCTGTTCTAGTAATCTTAGCTTTTGAAAGGGCCTTTACGTAAGATATACTTGCCACAGATGTATCTCTAAGCATAGTACTAAAAGGAACCACACTGAATGCATTTATATCTACATTTAAAGAAGCGCTATTAATATACTCCTGATTAATGTACCTGCTGTCTGTACCAAAAGGCTCATTAGGTTGTGCCCATCCTTGATCCACTACAAGAGTATTATCAAGAGTCTTTTTAGCATGATAGATATTTATACTCTTAACTTTATCTCTAAGATTATCAGGAAGGTTAATATTCTCTAGCTTAATACCTAGTACAGATACGGATGTATTTTCTCCTCCGGCATCTGGAGCTACAGCTATAGGATTGTCCACATGGTCAGGAAACTTATGGTGCCTTACTTTCTTGTTTCTAAGAGTACCTGCAGTAGACTCACTTCCATTAATATTTACATTAGTGATATCCCAGTCTTCAGTACTAGGATATCTCTCATTTTCATTCTCCCAATAAGACATGTTATAGCTACCAGCAGTAGAATTAAGCTGAAACGTTTTAGCTTCTGTAAAGCCTGCATTAAATACAGCTACAGAGTCTTCTGCACCTCCACCTACTACTTCTGATTCCCGGCCAGGTATATGAAAAGCTCTTGTTTGTTGACCGTTTTCTAGCGTAAAGCTTATATAAAAGGCGTAAACTTCTCCTCTTTTAAAGCTCTTGTTAAAGTATGTGAGATTTTCATCTCCATAAGCCCATTGGTAATTCTCGTCAACCCCAAGTTCTTTAGTTACAGCTCGTACTTTTATATTGTTTGCATAACGCTGATATCGAACAGCAGGATCTTGAGTGAGGTTACCGAGGTATAGGGTGTTGTCTACCTGAGTTAGGCTCTTAGCAGCCGTGTAGTAAGCGTTATCTATCAGAATTTCCTGAATAGACCCGTCTGTAAAGCTTTCTCCACCAGTTACTGTATAATTGAAAGTTGATGACACAATAGATAGAGGTTCTATGTACTCCACAGAGGCGATTCCTGCCCCTTCATACCGTATAACGGCTAGCTGTACACGATCATACGATGTATCAATATCGTTAATACTCAGCTTAATAGACTTGCTGGTAGGTGCTGTAGGATTACCTTGATTAAAGTACCCATCACCAGCATCTTTTTGTATACCTCTTACTACATTTACAGGCCTGGTAATAGTTGTAAAGTTTGTTGTATTACCATCTTTGTCTACATATCTAGCAGCAAATTGGTAAGCACCAGATACTAAAGAACCATCAGCATCCGATATGGAATCAATAGTGAGGTCGATGTCCTTCTTAATTACCGGAAAGATATTTAACTCGTCAGCAGAGTCAAAGCTCTCATCTGCATCTATGTTATAAAAACGAGGAGGGTTAACACCATCTGTCCAATAGATAATAGTCTCACCTTTCTCGTTAATCCTAGACGTAGCTTGTACGGGATTAGTCTTTTGTAGATTAGTTTGTGCAAATTTAGAAGCCATATCATCCTATTGGTCAGCTAATACTGTTACGTTATTACCGGAATCTTTCTGTGTTAATATACCACTTTCTGAAAAAATAGCAACTCCTCCAGTAGGGAGTTGTGTGTGTCCTATAGGAACGTCAGCTAAAGTATACTTAGATACAGTACCTTCTTCTGTAACTACAGCCCCCACTTCTTTATTAATGTTAATATTTTCAGCATGTCTGTATGTTTCAGAAGGTTGGTCTATAGGATCACTATCCTTGTAAAGTCCTTTTAAACGTTTCATGCTGTAAAGTATTTAATCTTAGATTTTAAAAGATCCATATCAAAGCCCTCCCCTGGATCATACTTAGGGTCGTCTGGTCTTATATCAGGCCCGGATACTTCTGAGTGCATGACTATGTTATCCATAGATATAGTAGGAAATTTACTCATCATACTATAGCATAAAATAGCAGTAGATTCATACTGCTCAGCTGTAAAAGTTTCTGGACGTTTTATCTTTCTTAAGAACTCCTCATAAGTATTATCCCCTTCTACAAGAATTTCAATACCTATAAAGTTCTTATTAAGGTTAGACATACCTTTCCACCTACTAACTCCAGCGTGCTTAGCTTGTCTATATAAAGGAACCATCTGTTTAACAACTCCTTTAGGCCTTACAAAATAATGAGCACTAACTTTAATGCTCTCTAAAAAGTCTCTTATAGGCTTTTTATTTATAAACTCAGAGGCGGAATGAATTACTATCCCTTCCCAATCTTCTAATAAAGGTTTGCTATATTCATCCATTAAAGTATGTTTAAGCTGCCGGTGTTGGTCCAGGGCCAGTATCAGAAATAACTCTAAACTCAGGACTGCCACCTTCTTTCCAAAGCATCAATGTCATGTCATATACTTTGAGATTATCATCTGCTGTGACTTCATAACGAACAGTCACCTCATCTTCATCATCTACTCGTCTTTTACTTAAAACTTTAATAGCAGACAAGCCATTTAATACACTACCAAATCCACTTACAATTTGAGTATCAGTGTAATGAAAATCTCTTGGTGCAGTAGGTAATGTTTTTAATATTTCAGGCTTTTCTTTGTGAAAATCATATTCAGGTTCCACATATCCAGTTGCGTCTGAATCAAATTCAAAATTATCAGTATAGTTCGTCTGAACTATCTCAAACGACTTTGATTCTGATACTACATCCACTTCTTTCTGTGTCCTGTAAGACACAAGAGAAAGTTGCGCTCCTCTGTTATTGTAATTTGCATTGATCACCTTAACAAAAAGTGCACCTGCATTTTCTAAGTCTGTGACTAATTCATTGTATGTCATAATATTGTCTGTTTAAGCGGTTTCTGTTTTTGAAAATAGTTTACCAGGAAAGTATGCTTTCCCTAAATCGTACACTGTGGTATCTGTAAAGCCAGGGTTTACTGCCACTGTAATCGTATTGCCTGTTCTTCCTGTAACTGCTACTGCGTTTCCTGATCCTGCGCCACCTGTAGCCTTTATTACATAAAGATCATTATTTGCGCCGCCTATGTTAAGACCACTAAGATCACTTGGTAGCGTTAGTTCTACATTCCCGGTACCACCCACTGATGTAATTGTACCTGTAAATTCCGAAACAAACCCAACAGGAGAAGCCCAATAATCATAAAGAGTATCAGTATCTAATGTTGCTGTATATACTCCATTACCATCAGCAATCACAGTCTCTACAAGTTCATGTGTAGATTGATCAAAAGGATTCGTCGCTCTCATAATGTTAACAATTGCATCAGGCACCGCAACACCTGAAAGAGTGATCTCACCACTTATAGTTGTAAAATTTTCGTTTACAGCATTAATCAGTGTATTAATACTATCCACATCTGCACTTACATCTGCATCATAAATCAATATTGTAGCAGGATCACCTTGCCACTCAAACCCTGTTCGACCCCGT
>Ga0306907_1000831_pt1 | contig 11934 bp, 10 predicted proteins | sample AntRauTorcE11898_FD_190415 | JGI IMG/M metagenome (GOLD analysis project Ga0306907, IMG submission 190415) | Saline lake microbial communities from Rauer Islands, Antarctica - Metagenome Torckler E11 #898 (v2) (version 2) | ecosystem: Environmental > Aquatic > Non-marine Saline and Alkaline >... | reverse complement strand
CCCGAGAAGCCATTCTGCGATGACCGACGCATTGCCGATAACTGCGAAGATCAGGATGACTTGCGCCTCAGGTGCCAAGGTCATACGCAAGGATGACAGCAGTAGCTCATAGGTTGGGCCCCGCGCGAAGCCTTCGAACTGGTGACCTTCATCGTAGATGACCAGCCCGATCTGCTTCGCAAGTTCGGGCGCGCGCCGTAACATGTAGAGCATTTTCTCAGGGGTAACGATAAGAACCGAGCGCTGCGCCAGCACGCCTGCTATATCGACATCCAGCAGGAAGGAGTCTGAAACTTCGTCAAGCGCGACATCTTCATCAGCAAATGCACCAACTAAGTCAGACCGGATATCGTGACATAGCGAGCGAAACGGCGCCACGATCACGGCAAGGTTTGATCGTCCCGAGAGGAAAAGTGACCTGATGATCAACTCAGTAGCGCGCGTCTTCCCCGCGCTTGTCGGCATCTGGACGACGCCGGATCGCCCCCGCAATAGGCCAGCGGCAGCAATCCTTCTTTGCGCTGGCCACAGCTCAGTTGGGAAGCGCGGTTTACGCAAAGCTTCAGCCCAAGAGTTTGGCGGTAGGTCCGATGACGGCGGCAGGATCGTCCGCGCTGAGTTCCCCATTTTTCGAGCGCAAAGCGCGGTTACAACATCGGCATAGACAACCTCACGAGCCGATCCGTTCTCGTAAATGTCGGCTCACAGCTGTGCGCATATGGTGCGAATTTCCCGCTCAGCATCAGCCTCAAGGCTGAAATGCCGTGTTAACGCATCCAGAAGCCGATTTCCAAACTGAGTGTGCCGCGATGCGCCTTTGATGGGGCCTGCATCGCCGAGGAGGATGTGCCAAGCCAAACGTGCCAGCCCATGGCCCAATTCCAGCTGTGGAGCTTCTGACCGGCGGGCGACAACGACTGCACTTCCGACGCTGTCGCACAAGTAGTAGGACACAGCACAGAGCAAAGAGAATTCCGTGGTGAGTTCGACCCTGAGTTGCGCCTCCAGAAAAGCATCGAAAAACGATGCGGAGAACCCCACCATCTGCTCAATCGAGCCGTCATCCTCTTCCCAAGCGGCGGGAACGACAGGACCTTCTTCCCCGTATACGAAGCGATCTGAAATGGCACCTGCCGCGTCATGCAAAATCCCAACGGCCAATGGAAAGAGAGTCTCAGGCGCTCGCCTGAACGGGACGTAGTCCCCTTCAGCTGCACGATACTCGTGCATCTTTGCGCGTGCTTGAATGGCGGCAAGGATAAGTCTTGATTCCCGCTCAGGCCTCATTCGCAGCCCTCAGATAAAGTGCGTGAACCAAGTCCATCATAGACGTCCCTGTAATGATAATGAGCCTAAGGTTATCACCGTTTGGGTGCTGTGATGCATCGGCCTCAACAAGCGCCATCTCTTTGAAGATATCATCATCCAGTATCGCGACTGCGGCATTGGTGCGCTTAAATGGTCGGTCGCTCGCATTTTGAAACCGCCCGACTCTCAGCGCTTCGTCTCGGTTAATCTTGAGAAGCCGCTGTTTTATTGTGCTTAATGACATCGCTTCCCGGACCAGATCCTTACCGGAGTCGTCAATCGCCTGCTGTAGCCGATTATCTTTCGTCGGCCGGAACCCAGCCTTGGCCTCGATCACCAGCAATTCGTCGTCAAGACTTGGCTCTTTGTCCGCAAACATGAACCCGATGACATCAGTGCCATTCGACGGAACATTGCGGTTCTCACGCTCCTCATACCTGCCATGCCGCGGGCACCAATATCCCAAGACATACTCGATGAAATCGGCCACGAGGATTTCGCCAAAATCACCCGCTCTTGTGCTGGGCCCTGGAGCTTGGGCCGCGTCAGGGAATTTAATTTGCGTCAGGAAATCAGAATTGGTTAATCCCGTATCCATGACCAGATCCGGTAGGTCTTCATCGCGGCAGTAATGCTGCCGGAAGTGGGTGGCCCAAGCTGAGAGGATTGCCGGATTATCCCAGTGCTTCAAGATCCAGATTTCGGCCTCGCGGCTATCTGCCGTTTCAATGACCTCGCCGGTGTCCTCAAGCCACGCCACATGAGCCGGTGCTATCAAAACTCTAAAGTCCTTCTAAGTAACAGTTCCCACAACGAAAGCTCAGGTCCTTGTGCGACCAAACTTAGATCAACGTTCTGAAATTACCTTGCTCGATGCAAGCCCGGTCCAGATGCTTTCGCCATTCGGCGGATCGTGATGGTGACCGTGCTACAGTCTAACGCTGTGCCGACCGGCTCGCTTTTGCACCAGTAGGGGCGTTCAGAGCTTGAACTGGGCTACCTTGAACGTCTCTAAGCCGACTTTGAGCGGAATTCTCTGAAAAGGCCGCCATGAGGCGGCTTGCGTGAAAACTCCGTGGGAGGAGGAGGCAGTCTTGACTATGCGCCCGCTTTGGTCATCAAATGCACAGTTTCTCGTTCATCGTTTAGGTAGGACCCTCGGTATTTGAAGCCGAGATTAGGCAGCGCTGCTGACCTGCCCCTTTTCTGAGGGCCATTCGCAGGTAGAGCCTGTTCTCCTTTTGTGTGCCATCATTCGGCGGCGTGAGCAATGGGCGCAGGCGCGGCGCCATCAGGTAGCTCAGCCTTTTTTGATCTCGCCCCAGATGCGAGGTTCGTGTTCGTTCAGTGCCCCATATTCGGCGTAGATCATGGGCATCGGCACAAAGGAGGCGGCTTCGCCATCCTCGCCTTCGTTGCGCGGCGATATGAAACCCAGTTCCGAAATTTGGGTCCATGACCAGTTGGAAGGAATCTCGAACGTGACGCTGCTGAGGTCCATATCTGGAACCTTTCGCGGCTTCCGCATGCCGGATGTGCTAAGGATTTTAGCTTTGCGTTCGGTGATCCTATCAAGCAGCACAGACGCGGGTTCATCCGCCCCATCCTGCTCTACCAGCTTCCCGCGCACCGCCAGATCCAGCACAAACCGCCTCAGCCGCGCGATGGCGTCGGGTGCCTCGCTGATCTGCTCGTAAACCTCCAGAAGTCCTTGCGCATTCATGGCTTGGCGAACTCCGAGAAGGACGGCCCGGCTTTCAGGCGGAATTCGACCTCGTAGGATTTGAACGACACGGACGGCACGACGTCGAGTGCGTAATGAAGTTGTGGATCGCCTTCCGTGGCCACGACGAGGCCCTCGACCGTTTCGCCGTTTTCCACGAGGTGCCGCTGCACCCATCCGATGTAGCGCAGAACCTGACCGACGACCGCGTCGGAGGATTTCTCGCGCTTGAGTTCGATCACCAGCCAGCGCCGGTCCCGCTTGTGCCGCGCCAGCAGGTCGATACGGCCAATGGGTGTCCGGAACTCGTAACCCGCCTCGGGTTCGCCGTCGCGGGTGTAGAGGTCCCAGTCTTCGGCCAGATCCAGCGCGTTCCAATTGTCGAACATGTAGTCATGCAGATGCCGCTCCAACGCGAAGCGGGTGGTCTTGACGTTCGGCGCGGCAGGTGAGCCTTCAGGCACGGGGGGCAGCGGCTGTTCCGTGCCCTCGTCTTCTTCCTCAGCATTCAGGAACCACCAGACCGCATCGAGGGTCCAGAGGTCAAGGTCGAGAGCGTGTGCAAGGGCGACGAGAACTTCGTTCACTGCGGAATAGCGTTCGCCAAAGCTGGCGCCCCGCTCTGCCTCGGGGAACAGGCCGAGCTCGACCAGGCCATCGTTCGAGGTGTTGTTCCACACACCGTATTTGCCGGGGTAGGCGACATGCAGGATCGCCGTGATGATCCCCTTTCCCATGCCCTTGATGTCGGTGGCGGCCTGCATCCGTTCGGCGATCGGGCGGGATTCATCCACCAGGTCGGACAAAGCCGCGCGGGTTGCCGTCATGTCGGCGCATACGCGGTTCACCTGACGATTCAGGCCGGACCAGTGGTGGTTGTTTTCGATGTAGAGAAAGGATCTCAGCACGTCTTCTTCTATGGTCTCGATCTGACCCGGCTGGAAGGCGGGGCTGTAACGCGCGAGAACTTCGTCCTGGGCTTCGAGGATCTTGTTGATCTCGTCATCCTCAACCATTGCGGCTTTCGCGGCACGCAGTTGGCCGAGGGCGAAGTCGGAAAAAACATGAGCATTCATCGTGCCAACGCCTCGGTCAGGATGGATTTCAGTTCAGCCCGCAGGCTTTCGACCGAGGCTTCGGCCTTGGTCAGGTCGTTCAGCAGGGTCTCGGGGTCGCCCCAGTCCTCGGCCTCCACATGCGGGTTCTTGATGTCGAGGTTGAAGCCGCGCTCGCGGATCTCGTCGATGGAGACCTTCCAGGCGCGGTCGCTTTCCACGCGCCCCTCACGGCTCGGTCCACCCCACCATGCGGCGCAGTCGTCCAGATGCTCCAGCCGGATCGGCTTGGTCATGGAATACGCCTTCTGCGTCTCGGGGACGCGGTGTTCCCAATACCAGACCTCTTGCGTTGGCGTCCCTTTCTCGAAGAAAAGCAGGTTGGTGCCGATGGACGCGTAGGGCTTGAACACCGAGTTCGGCAGCCGGACGATGGTGTGCAGGTTGCATTCGGTCAGCAGGTGTTCCTTGAGGCGGGTCTTGATGCCCTCGCCGAAAAGCGATCCGTCGGGCAGGACCACGGCGGCGCGGCCGTTCTTTTTCAGCAGGCGGATGATGAGGGCGAGGAAGAGGTCGGCGGTCTCGCGGGTCTTGAAGGCGGGAAAGTTGTTCTCGATCCCGTCCTCTTCCTTGCCGCCGAAGGGCGGGTTGGTGAGGATCATGTCCACCCGCTCGTCCTTGGTCCAGCTGATGAGCGGACGGGCGAGCGTGTTGTCGTGTTTGACCCATGACGGCTCCTCGACATTGTGGAGGAGCATGTTGGTCGTGCAGAGCATGTGCGGCAGAGGTTTTTTCTCTACGGCGCGGAGCGAGGCCTGCATTGTCGCCTCGTCCTCGGGGCGCTTCACATAGTGATCGCGCATGTGCCGCATGGCGCAGGTCAGGAAGCCGCCGGTGCCGCAGGCCGGATCCATCAGGATCTGGCCCGGCTTCGGGTCCATCTGCTGGACCATGAAGGCGGTGACAGCACGAGGGGTGTAGTATTCGCCGGCGTTGCCGGCGTTCTGGAGGTCGTTCAGCAGCTGTTCGTAGATGTCGCCAAAATGCTGACGCTCAGACAGGCTGTTGAAATCGACCTCAGAGATCTTGTTGATCACCTGCCGCATGAGCTGGCCGGACTTCATGTAATTGTAGGCGTCTTCGAAGACAGAACGCACAACACGGGCGCGGGACGTGGCGGCTGGAAGCTCCTTGAGCGTCGGAAACAGCTGAGTGTTGACGAAGTGCTGAAGCTCGTCGCCGGTAATGCCCTCCGGGTCCGCCGCCCAGTTGCGCCATTGCAGGTGCTCGGGGATCGGTGAGGTGTAATCGTCGTGGGTGAATTCGAGCGCCTCGTCCTGGTCGTCGATGATCTTGAGAAAGAACATCCAGACCAGCTGGGACAGGCGCTGCGCATCGCCGTCGACGCCAACGTCCTTGCGCATGACGTCCTGGATGGATTTTACGAGGTTTCTCATGGACATGCTGCTCAAGCCTCTATTGACTGCTTCACTCGATCGCAGACCACTTTCAGTTCGTCGCCGTGATCTGGGTAGAGCGCTGGATGCGGGATCGGAGGAAAATTGCTATCATTCCAGAGTTCGTTCTTAATGAACCTAAACTTGGCAATCAGGCGTTTGCCAAAATCAACCTCATGCTCCGGATAAAGCTGCTTTTGCGAGTAAGCTCCAATGTCTGGATACTCTCCAAGGAGATATCCTTCTTGAATATGGGGGCGATGGGCTTGTGGAGGGCATACACTCGCAAGTCTAATAACTTGCATCTCTGACTCCATACTCGTTGTGATCGCACCAGAAATGTTCGGCACTCCGAGCGCGAACACGAAGCCGCCGTCCCCATCGTGATCCGATGCAAAGGATGCAGCAATTCTCAGAGATTGGGAGACGTCCAGGAGTGGTGTGTCGCAGACTTCGTAGTGCTGGAGAATCGACCAGCGAAGTATCTTTCGGCGCTCTATCTCTCTCTTTCGAGGTAGATTGGCTTGGTTATAAACACGAACAAGTTCTTGCTCCGCTAAACTAAGAATTTCGAAGCGATTGCTCAGTTCTTGTCCATTTGGATTATTAGGCCGTCCACGGAAGATGCTTGGCTTAATGGTAGTATTTCTTTGTTTATTTCTATAGTCGGACGACTGCCCACGCAGCATCAATACATGATCTCTATTTTCAAACTGAAGCTCAGCAATCTTCTTGGCCAATTCCAGATAACCAGCTACTTTTATCGCGTCACCTTTTCGGACACTTGTGCAATTTCTTGAGATCATATCTCCCGTATTCGGGCAAAATGACTTTAGGGTAGATTGTCCAATCGTGTGCATTACGCGCTTTCGTCGTATAGGGCTTCCTGCAAGTCGTGGATGGCTCGCAGGTAGTCGGGTTTCTTGCCGAAGGCTCGCATGAGCTCGATTGGAGTTCCCATGTGTGAAAACGGGTTTATCTGAAGGATGTTCGTGTCGTCGAGGGTCAGAACACCCTCGTCCGCGTATTTCTCCAGGAGGGCTTCGAGGACGTCGCGCGCCTGCTCGCCGTGCCGGTTGAAGGTATCGCGCTTCTTGACGTTTTCAGCGCGTTCTCGGCGTGTCAGAGGCTTGGCCCCGAAGGCGACATGGCACACGAGGTCAAACGGATCGAGATCGCCGTCGATCTCCCGGCCAATCAACTCGAGGTCGAGCCCCTCTTCGGCGAGTTCATCGATGATGGCCTGCTTGCGGTCTTCCTCGCGCCAGCGGCGCAAAAAGTCGTCCATTGATGCGAACCGGCGCATGAGGTGTTTTCGAGTGAAATCGCGGAGGCTCTCGGTGACCAGCTTTCCGTCGGCGTCGAGATATTCCACGCGCTCCTTGATGATGGTTGCGCCAATCCCGTCGATATAGATTTTCCTGCGCGGTTCCTGACGGCCGCCCGGATCATCGGTGCCACTCGGGTCTTCTGACGGTCCCGGCGCGCCTGGGTTGACCAAAACGGTCTCAGTGCCGTCATCGTCCCCGACTGTCGGGATGTCCCCGCCCTCGGGAGGTGTCACCGGATCATCCGGACCCGGTTGATAAATCTGAACCGGGTCTCCATCGAATTCGGGATCGGCGAAGTGAGACGTTGCCCCCCGAAAGTCCATGAGCGTGAAAAAGTATTTCCCGGTATCTTCGTGGACGCGTGTCCCGCGCCCGACGATCTGCTTGAACTCCGTCATTGAGCCAATCTCCCGGTCGAGGACGATGAGCCGGCAGGTCTGTGCGTCGACGCCGGTGCTCAATAGGCGCGATGTCGTGACGATGACGGGGTAGTCCGCCTCGGGGTCGATAAAGTTGGCAAGCTCGTTCAGCCCGTCCCTGTCGTTCCCGGTGATCCGCATGACGTAACGGGCGTCCTTCGCGACCAGATCCTGGTTCTCATTGATCAGGGCCTGCCGCATGCGGCCGGCGTGCTCCTGGTCCACGCAGAAGACAATGGTCTTCTGTGTTCGGTCGCCGCTTTCTTTCAAGAACTGGGTGACGCGCTTGGCGACCAGCTTGGTGCGATCGTCGATGACGAGCGTCCGATCGAAGTCCTTGGTGTTGTAGAGACGGTCCTCGACATCGTTGCCCTCCCGATCGACCTGCCCCTGTTCGGGGCGGTAGCCTTCGACATCCCTATCCACGTGGCACTTGATGACCTTGTAGGGCGCGAGGAACCCGTCTTCGATGCCCTCCTTGAGGGTGTAGGAATAGATCGGGTCACCGAAGTAATTGATGTTCGATGCATATTCCGTCTCTTTCGGCGTCGCGGTCAGACCGATCTGTGTCGAACTCGAGAAGTGCTCCAGGATCTCGCGCCACGCGGAGTCCTCCGCCGCGCTACCGCGATGGCATTCATCGATGATGATCAGGTCAAAGCAGTCGGGGCTGAGCTCACGATAAATTTTCTGGCTTTCGGTTGGTCCTGTAAGGGCTTGGTAGAGGCCCAGATAGATCTCATAAGCCGTGTTGATCCGTCGACGCCGGTCCATGGCCAGCGTCAGCTTTTCTTCTGTCCCGTCCGAGCGCTCAATCGTCTTGGAGTGCGTCGACAACTTCGCCATGGACCCGATGAAGGGTCGGAAGTCGTTGACCATCGTCTGGTCCACAAGAACGTTCCGGTCTGCGAGAAACAGAACCCTCTTCTTCTTGCCAGACTTCCACAAGCGCCAGATGATCTGGAAGGCTGTGAAGGTCTTGCCGGTGCCGGTCGCCATGACGAGCAGTAGCCTGTCCCGTCCTTTGGCGATCGCCTCCAGAGATGCATTAACGGCGTTGACCTGATAGTAGCGGGGCTCCTTGCCGCTGTCGAAGTATGGATGGAGTGCGGTCTCCGCCTCTGTTTCACTCAGCCCTTTCCATGCGAGGAATTTTGCGCGCAATTCTTCGGGTGAAGGGAAGGCGTCAAGGCTGAGTTCGGTCTCCGTTTGAAGAGCCTGACCCGTCCGGTCGTGCAGGACAAAGCCGTCCCCGTTTGAGGAAAAGGCGAAAGGCACCTGAAGCATATTCGCGTAGCTGAGTGCCTGTTGAATCCCGTCGCCGATTGCATGGCGATTATCCTTTACCTCGATTACGGCAATCGGGATGTTCGGTTTCAGATACAGGACGAAATCGGCCCGCTTTTTCTTACCTCGTGCTACAAGCTTTCCACGGACAATAATGCGACCGGCTGTAAGAGTGCGCTCTTCGGCGATCTGCGATTGCAGATCCCACCCTGCTTCGACGAGCGCAGGCAAAATGTATTTGCTGCAAATATCCCGTTCTGAGAGAAGCCGCTTTTCCATGCTAACCCATATCCTTCACCATCGGCAGACTATAGGACATGATCGGCGGCGCAAGCCGGGCCGTCGCCATGCTGCCGGTAAGGAAGTCCTTCCGTTGCCGCGGAATGTCAGGAACCTGTTCTGGCTCCGATAGGCGTCGATGACTGATTTGGAAAACCTTCCGGAACCAGAGGTTCTGCCCATCGAGATCATGGAAAATGTGCGTTCAGCCATGGCGCGTTTCCAAGTGGTGGAAGAACGCCTGATCCGTTGAAGAGATTTAAGCAGCGAGGCCGCCTGATGGCGGCCCCGGTTGGGTCATGCGGTGATGTGCTCGGCTTCGAATGCCTGGATCGCACTGCAAAGAAGGTTCTCGATAGCCCAAAGCGCGGCACCGTCGCGCGTTGTTTGCCAATGCGAGCGATACGGGTCTATTACCATCCGGCAGAACTGATCTTCTTCTGCTGCAAATTCTTCTGCAAGCATGCGCCGCTGCACAGCGTGCCGCATAGCGCGGCAGGCACCGAGCCTGTCTGTATCAGACGCGTCAGGATCGAGCATGGCGTGATAGTAGCAAATGCTTACTGAAAACGTCGGTGCTACGGGACGGGACCTGAAGCTGAGCAATTCAAGCCATTGCGCGGCGCGTCGTGTAAGATTGCGAGCGTGTTGCAAGCGGGTTGTTTCTCCGTGCTGTGTCATGCCGTCACTCCTCGTGTCGTCAGCCCCGCGAGCCGCAGGGCTTCCATCGCGCGCAAGCCACGATCAACCGCTTCTGCGCATCTCATGGCATTTGTTGCCCGTGGATCGTCCGGGTGCAGTGACGTGAACACTACCGCCCCACAGCCATCGAGGCTGTCAGCATGGTTGCCATGCAAGAGCCGGCTCAGCGCCTTGATCGCGTGGACACGCGCCGTGATCGGGCCGCCGTTGCGCGCGACGGCGACGACAACCTTGGCGCGCTCGGACCATGCGGGACCGCCAAGGAGGTCGGCCGAGGCGATAAGCGTGTCGCCCTCATCTTCGAGCCAGCGACAGAAGTCTCTCGCGTTTGTTAGATGCCGGAGCAAGGCCGTCATATGTGTTGAATGTTTCATGGGATCACCTCTCAAGAGTGCGCGGGCCCACCACGGGCCGCGTCAAATCCCCGCTCCGGGTATCTAAAAGCTGCACGGGTCTGTCCTGCGCGGCTTCACAAAGAAGGCCGCGCAGGATCAGAAACGGGCACGCCCGCCTCACACCATCGAAATGCCTTTCTAAAGGCCTCCAAAATGGTTTCGAAAAAAGTCAAACGATTTCAACAACCTGAAACCCCTTGGCACATCTTTACGCGTTTCGTGGCAGAAAAATCGCCCAAAATGGCAAAACTACGGTCGTATTGACAACTCGTATTGACACCCCGGCTCAGCTGCATTTCGAGTAGCCGCACGCACCGCAGGTCATGCAACCCTCGATCATGCGCATGTCGTAGCCGCCGCAGGCGGGGCAGCCGGGGCCCTTGGGGCCGTCGAGGTTCACCACCTGTGACGTGGGGTCGGATTTCAGGCCCAGCCCCTCGGCTTCGAGAAAGTCGATCGAGACCATGTGGCGTTCCAGCACGCCGCCGATCGCCGCGAGGATCGAGGGGATGTACTTGCCGTTCATCCAGGCTCCGCCGCGCGGGTCGAAGACGGCCTTCAGTTCCTCGACCACGAAAGTCACATCGCCGCCGCGCCGGAACACCGCCGAGATCATCCGCGTCAGCGCTACGGTCCATGCGAAATGTTCCATGTTCTTGGAGTTGATGAACACCTCGAAAGGGCGTCTATGCCCGCCCAGCACGATATCGTTGACCGTCACGTAGATCGCATGGTTGCTGTCCGGCCATTTGAGCTTGTAGGTCGCGCCTTCGAGTTCGGTGGGCCGGTCGAGCGGTTCGGACATGTAGATCACGTCTCCGCCATCCGTGGCGTGCGCCGTGCCTTCGCCGGGCACCTTGTCCTCGGTCTCGGCGACGCTCAGCACCGATCCGGTCACGTCGTTGGGCCGGTAAGTGGTGCAGCCCTTGCAGCCCGTATCCCAGGCCTGCATGTAGACGTTCTTGAACGCCTCGAAGCCGATATCGGCCGGGCAGTTGATCGTCTTGGAGATGGAGCTGTCGATCCATTTCTGGGCCGCCGCCTGCATCTTGACATGGTCTTCGGGCGGCAGGGTCTGGGCGTTGACGAAATGGTCGGGCAGTGGCGCGTCGCCGAATTTCTCGCGCCACATCTGCACGGCGTAATCGACGACCTCTTCCTCGGTCCGGCTGCCATCCTTCTGCAGCACCTTGCGGGTGTAGCTGTAGGCGAAGACCGGCTCGATCCCCGAAGAGACGTTGCCGGCGTAAAGGCTGATCGTGCCGGTGGGGGCGATCGAGGTCAGAAGCGCGTTGCGGATGCCATGCTTGGCCACCGCCGCGCGCACATCCTCGTCCATCGCCTGCATGGTACCCGAGGCGAGGAATTTGTCGGCGTCGAATAGCGGAAACGGGCCCTTTTCCCGCGCCAGACCGACGCTGGACAGATAGGCCGCGCGCGCGATGGCCCGCAGCCAGCTTTCGGTCTGCTCGGCGGCCGCGTCAGAGCCATAGCGCAGCCCGCACATCAGCAGCGCGTCGGCAAGCCCGGTGACCCCGAGCCCGATGCGCCGCTTGTCATGTGCCTCGCGCGCCTGTGCCTCGAGCGGAAAGTTCGATGCGTCCACCACGTTGTCCATCATCCGCACGGCGGTGGCGACAAGCCGCGCGATCTCCGTCTCGTCGACCCCTGCACCGGTCTCGAACGGGTCACGGACCAGCTTTGCCAGGTTGATCGACCCCAGCAGACAGGCCCCGTAGGGCGGCAGGGGCTGCTCGCCGCAGGGATTGGTCGCCGAGATCGTTTCGCAGTAGGACAGGTTGTTGGCGGCGTTGATGCGGTCGATGAAGATCACGCCCGGTTCGGCATAGTCATAGGTCGCCTGCATGATCCGGTTCCACAGGTCGCGCGCCTGAAGGGTGTGATAGACGCGGCCGCCGAAGGTCAGCTCCCACGGGCCGTCGGCCTTGACGGCCGCCATGAAGGCATCGGTGATCAG
>Ga0306907_1000828_pt1 | contig 11971 bp, 13 predicted proteins | sample AntRauTorcE11898_FD_190415 | JGI IMG/M metagenome (GOLD analysis project Ga0306907, IMG submission 190415) | Saline lake microbial communities from Rauer Islands, Antarctica - Metagenome Torckler E11 #898 (v2) (version 2) | ecosystem: Environmental > Aquatic > Non-marine Saline and Alkaline >... | reverse complement strand
CAAGACGGAGGATCATCGTGAAGGCCCGCTGGACAACTCCCTGCGTTCGGCAAGTGCCAAAGCGTTGACTGGCTGTATTGAAGAACTGTCGGACGTTCAGCGAGACAGCATTCTGCTTTCCTATTACCGGGGTTTTACCCACGACGAACTGGCGGTCGCTCTCAGCTCTCCCGTTGGTACCGTGAAAAGTTGGGTCCGCCGTGGCCTGATGGCCCTTAAGAGGTGCCTCGAACGATGAAAAAAACACCGGAACGAATTGAATTACTGGCTGCGGAATATGTGCTGGGTTCTCTGCAGGGGCTGGCGCGCCGGCGTTTTGAACGCTGGATGATGGAGTCTGCCCGGGTGCGGGAAGAGGTCTGGTTTTGGGAAGAGAAACTGGGCCACCTTGGTAACCAGGTAGACGATAAGGCACCACCGGCGTCGGTGTGGCGTGGAATAGAGGCCCGCCTGTGGCCCGCCAAGGCTGCAAACGCTGCCAACGACAGCGCTGGAAACTGGCTATGGCCGGGCTGGAGCCTGGTGGCCACGGCCGCTGCGCTGGTATTGGCGGTCATTCTGGTACAGCAGCCCGTGCCGACGCCGGATGAACGCCTGTCGGGCGCCATCGTTCAGGCTGACGCCACTGATCCTCTCTGGCTGGTGAGCGGCTCTGAATTGGACCGCAGTTTGAAGCTAAGGCCGGTAGCCGCCACCGCTGCCCAGGCTGGGAAAGACTACGAGCTCTGGATTGTGCCTCAGGACGGCCAGCCGGTATCACTGGGGGTTATGCCGGTCGGCGACACCTATCAGGTGACGCTGGATGATAACACCCGCGCTCTGCTGGCCAGCAGCCGGACGCTGGCCATCAGTCTGGAGCCGGTAGGCGGTTCACCCACAGGCGCGCCCACCGGGCCGATTCTCCACGTCGCCAAACTTTATGAACTGTGACGCCGCTTTGCCTGCTCAGTGCTCCGACATCAGGGTCAGGCACAGCTGCGCATTCTGAACAAAATGCGCAAATGCCGTCAGCTGATCGTTGGAGGGCACATAGTCGGCAGCGGCGTTGTCGGCGTAGAACAGGCCAATCAGTCGCCCTTTCGCTTTGATCGGTGCCACCAGTGCTGGTACCTGCCCCAGCCATTGATCGAAAGCCACAGGTTCGCTCTTGTGTTTGGGCTGATAGATATAGCAGCTTGCCTGGGGAAGAAGCGCCCCGAGTGACCCAGTGCCGTCCCGACGGATGGCAAAGTTCTCCTTCCAGGCATCTGTGCCTTTTCCGCCCAGCTTGCGGGGAACCAGTTCCTGTCCGCTACGGTCGCTCATCAGCAATGCCACTCTCTGCATGCCCACCGCGCGGTGAATGCCCTCGATCACCAACTGACAGACCTCATTAATATCGGGCTTTTCCGCCAGGGTGTGGGTCAGATCCCGTAAAATCTGTAATTGCAGTACCGGATCAACCTCCGGCGCATGGTGGGCGCTGGTGGTTTGGTCGTTCTGGCTGCCGGGCATCAGGGCGGTCACCTGGGGAATGCCCAGGGATACAGCCACTTTTGCGGCTTCTCCGGCGTTGACTTTTACCCGGTCACGGACCGTTGCCGGTGCTTCGCCAATATCCTGCGCCAGGGCTTCCAGCGCTTTGTCCATATCGGCCCCGCGCCAGCCCTGTTCCGCCAGTTTGGCCATTTCCACAGAATGGCGTACCAGGCTGGCGGCTTTGGAGTTGGCTTTGCCTGCAGACACGACCTCCTTGATAAACGGGCCAAGGGACCAGGCTTCCACCAGGCCGCGGGTGATGTCCGTAAACGTGGTGTGAAGAACGGTCTTCTGGGCTTCCACTGGCGGCTGGTCCAGCCTTAACGCCTGCTCCAGTTCGATGGCCTGCTCGGTGTCACAGGACCAGAAGGCCAGTTCGCCAATGTTCATCAGCAGGGCGCCAATAAAGACCTCTTCTAATGCCTGTTCATTGCGTTTTGGCATCAGGCACCGGGCCTGAACCGCCGCATGGATGGCCCGGGCCAGGCAGTGCAGCAAGTGCGGGCGGTCATTGCGCTTGAGCAGTGAATCCACAATCAGGGATGAAATGGCCATGGATTTGACCGCGTCAAAGCCGATCAGCGTTATTGCCCGACTGACGGTGCTTACCTGGGTGCGTGTCTGGTTATAGAACACGGTGTTGGACAGCCTGAGCACCTTGGAGGTGAGCTGAGCATCGTTCAGGATAACATTGGCCAGTTCGTTCACGGTGCTGTTGCTACTATCTGTCAGTTCATCGATCCGGCTCAGTGTATTGGCCAGGACCGGCAATTCCACCCTGCTCAGATAGGTTACCCAGGCGCCGGTGGAGTTCATTCTTGGGGCTGCTTGGCCAGTGTTTTTATTCAAAGTTGCGTCCATCCTGAATCGGAAATGAAACCCTCGGGCGTGCCGGAAGCTAAACGCACCCTCAACACACCCTCAACAGTTTAGTTCACCTGGCAAGCTGACGTGTATTTCAGGTGCGCATACGGGGATGTACCAAGGCCGCAAACTCGGGTTTGACCCGCGATTGGTTTACAATCGACGGCTTTTACCATGCATTCTCAGGGCGTTGACAGGATTCATCCGTGATTGTTTTTGACCAGGTTCAGAAGTCCTATCCGATAAAAGGGCAAGCGGTTCCCGCGCTGCACGCCACCAGTATGACCATTCAGACTGGCGAGATATTTGGCATTGTCGGTCACTCAGGGGCGGGAAAATCGACCCTGGTGCGGTTGATTAACCTGCTTGAGCCTCCCACTGCAGGCCGGATCCTGATCGACGATGAGAACATCACCGGCTACAGCCCGGCTGAGCTGCGGGCATTTCGCCGCAAAGTGGGCATGATTTTCCAGCACTTCAACCTGCTGTCGTCGAAAACCGTGGCTGACAACATCGCATTTCCTATGAAGCTGGCTGGTATTTATTCGGCCAAAGAGATCCGTGAGCGGGTTGAGGAACTGCTTCAGCGGGTGAGCCTGGCTGACCAGGCCACCAAATATCCGTCCCAGCTGTCTGGTGGCCAGAAACAGCGCGTCGGTGTCGCCCGTGCACTTGCCTGCCGTCCGACTATTCTGCTTTGCGATGAAGCGACCAGTGCCCTGGACCCCCAAACTACTCAGTCTGTGTTGCGCCTGCTGGCGGATATCAACAAGGAACTGGGGCTCACCATCGTCCTGATTACTCATGAAATGGACGTGGTGCGCCGGGTTTGCGACCGAGTGGCGGTGATGGACGCCGGCGAAGTGGTGGAGATGGGCGCTGTCAGCGACGTGTTCCTGCACCCGAAACACCCAACCACCCGGGATTTCGTGTTTGAAAGCGAGCACATTGATCATGACGATATGCAGCGGGATCTGGAGCACGCCAAAGGCCGTATTCTGCGGCTGACGTTTCGGGGCGAGTCCACCTACACGCCACTTTTGGGCAGTGTGGCACGGGAGTCCGGGGTGGATTTCAGCATTCTGTCCGGCCGGATTGACCATATCAAAGACACCCCTTATGGCCAGCTGACGCTGTCCCTGGTGGGCGGTGACCTGGACATTGCTATGAGCGCCCTCACAGCCGCCGATGTTCACGTCGAGGTGTTGCGCTGATGGAGGGCCTGATGGAAGGAGTGCTGAGTAACGTCGACTGGCCCGAAATCGGACTGGCCAGCTGGGATACCCTGGTGATGGTGGGCTTGTCACTGCTGTTCAGTGTAGTGATCGGGCTGCCGGTGGGCGTGCTATTGTTTTTGTTCGGCAAACGGCAGTTGCTGGAGCAGCCAGTCGCCTATGCCGTGCTATCGTTCGTGGTGAACGTACTCCGGTCAGTGCCGTTTATTATCTTACTGATTGTGATGATTCCCTTCACCGTGATGCTGATCGGCACGTCACTGGGCGTCGCGGGCGCGATTCCGCCGTTGGTCGCCGGTGGTGCTCCGTTCTTTGCACGCCTGGTAGAAACCTCTCTGCGGGAAGTGGACCGGGGCATTATAGAAGCCACACAGGCGATGGGTGCGAATGTGCGGCAGATCGTCTTTGGTGCCCTGCTGCCGGAAGCCATGCCAGGCCTCATTGCAGGCATTACGGTCACGGCGATTACGCTGGTGTCCTACGCGGCTATGTCGGGTGTGATCGGTGGCGGTGGACTGGGTGATCTGGCCATACGCTTCGGTTATCAACGATTCCAAACGGACGTCATGGTCATTACCGTGGCGCTTCTGGTGATTTTTGTGCAGGTGCTGCAAATGGTCGGCGACCGCCTTGTGCTCCATTTCAGCCGCAAATAATGCAAACCAACCCAATGAATGCTTAAAGGAGAATGTCTATGACGTTCAAGAAGACGCTTGCGGCCCTTGCCGCCGCTGCCACGTTTTCCATGGCCGCCTCTGCGGAAGAGCTATCCGTGGCGGCAACGCCCGTGCCCCACGCTGAAATTCTGGAGTTTATAAAACCGGCGCTGGCCGAGCAGGGTGTTGAGCTGGACGTGAAGGTGTTCACCGACTACATCCAGCCAAATATTCAGGTCGATCAGAAGCGGATGGACGCCAACTTCTTCCAGCATCAGCCGTACCTGGACGAGTTCAACGAGGGCCGTGGCACCAATCTGGTGACGGTTGCCGGCGTTCATGTGGAGCCGTTCGGCGCCTATTCAAACCGCATCGAATCACTGGATGCGCTGGAAGACGGTGCCGTGGTGGCCATTCCCAACGACCCAACCAACGGCGGCCGCGCCCTGTTGCTGCTGCAAAAGCATGGCCTGATCAAGCTCGAAGACGCCAGCAAGATCACCGCCACACCGCGTGACATTGCCGAGAACCCGAAAAACCTGGATTTCAAGGAACTGGAAGCCGCCACGCTGCCGCGTATTCTGAACCAGGTAGACATGGCCCTGATCAACACCAACTATGCGCTGGAAGCCGGGCTGAACCCGACCGAAGACGCGCTGGTGATTGAAGGCCCGGATTCACCTTATGTGAACATCCTCGTGGCACGCCCGGACAACAAAGACAGCGATGCGATGAAAAAGCTGGCGGCTGCGCTGAACTCTGACGATACGAAAGAATTCATTCTGAATCAGTATGAAGGCGCTGTAGTACCGGCGTTCTGATATTGCCAGTTTCTAATATTTATAGTTCAGCAAAAAAAACCGGGCCAAAGCCCGGTTTTTTTATGACACCAAATGAGTGGTTATTCACCGCCCCAGTTGGTGGACGGGTCAGGCGTCATCCGCAGATAGGGCGTTACGGCCTTATAGCCTTTGGGGAAACGCTTCTTGATTTCGTCCTCATCTTGCAGTGATGGCACGATGACCACGTCCTGGCCTTTCTCCCAGTTGCCCGGGGTGGCGACCTTGTGCTCGTCTGTCATTTGCAGTGAGTCGATGACCCGCAGCACTTCGTTGAAATTGCGGCCTGTGCTCGCCGGATAGGTGATCGTCAAACGAACCTTCTTGTTCGGGTCGATTACAAACAGTGAGCGCACGGTGAGACTGCTATCGGCGTTCGGGTGGATCATGTCGTAGAGCTCGGATACCTTGCGGTCCTCGTCTGCGATGATCGGGAAATTCACGGAGCAGCCCTGGGTATCGTTGATGTCGTTGATCCACTGTTTGTGGGAATCGACGGCGTCGACACTCAGCGCAATCGCTTTGACATTACGCTTGGCAAATTCGTCTTTCAGCCTGGCGGTCAGGCCCAGTTCAGTGGTGCACACCGGGGTGAAATCAGCCGGGTGAGAGAAAAGAACCCCCCAGCCGTCGCCAAGCCAGTTGTGGAATTGGATGGTGCCTTCGCTGGAATCCTGTTCGAAATCCGGTGCAGTGTCGCCTAGACGTAAACTCATGGTGTTTCCTCCTTTGCTGATACAAAGCACCGGCCGCAAAACAGTGCCGGTGATCTCGATGCTATACCTACAAATATGGTGACGGATGCCGCGAAAACCAAGGGGGTAATCACGGAGTCTCGTCATTGCCGGTGCATTGAGTGTAGACCGGACTTCTCTGGTGTAAATAATTGGCCTGTGAGTTAACCTGCCAGTATGAAACAGCAAGAGCGAGAGCGCATGAATCAGACCCAGACCGAAAACCAGACCGGCATCCAGACAGCGACCCCGGAGCCCGATACTTTCTACGTTGACGTCGGCGACCTGAAGTTCTGCGTGGAAACCCGTGGCAACCCGGAAGGCGAGCCGGTCATTTTCATTATGGGCCTTGGGGCGCAGATGACCTTATGGCCGGAGGCGCTGCTGGAACATTACGTGCGTGAGGGCTATCGGGTAATCCGGTTCGATAACCGCGATATCGGCCTGTCATCACACCTTCGGGACCGGCTGACAGGCCATCCCGTGGCGGTGATGGCAAAGGCCCGTATGGGGCTGAATATACCTGCACCCTACACGCTCTACGATATGGCCGCCGATGTGTGCGGTGTGATGGATGCAATGGGGTTGTCCAGCAGCCATCTGGTGGGCGTATCCATGGGCGGCATGATCACGCAACTGGTGGCGGCCACCTGGCCCGAGCGGGTGCGTTCAGCCACCCTGATCATGACGTCGACCAACAGCCCACGCCTGCCGATGCCCAAACCGTCTTTGATTGTTCGCCTGGCGGGAATTGGCTCGCGCGGAAGCGATGAAGCGACCGTTATTGAGCGGTCTATGGATTTCTGGAAGCTTATTCAAAGCCCTGGCTTTCCCTCACGGGATGAAGAGCTGCGCGAGCGCATTACGTTCAACTATCGCCGCAGCTATCATCCGGCTGGCATCCTGCGCCAGACCCGTGCGATTCTGGCCACGGGCAGCCTGTCGTCGGCAACGCGCCGTATCCGGCAGCCGGTGGCGGTCATTCATGGCAAGGCTGACCCGCTCGTGCGCCCGGCGGCGGCAAAACAGCTGGGTTACCTGATGCCCCACGCCCGCGTTGAACTGATGGACGGCATGGGGCACGATCTGCCAGAGCCGCTATTAGCGCGCTTCGCTGAAATCAGTTTCGAAACGATGAATCAGGCAAGCTGAGTTATATTTCCAGTTTCGGGTCCGATTGCCTATGTTTAAGGGGTGCAGTACCGGAAATTTCATAGTTATGGAGGGAGTTTGCTCATGGAATCGCTGAAAGCGTCTGATGTCATGTCGAACCACATCGAGCCTATTCGCTGTGGGACGCCACTAACCAAAGTTGTTAAAATACTGCTACACAATCACATCACGGGACTGCCCGTTGTGGATGAACACCGCAAAGTGATTGGTTTCATCTCTGAGCAGGACTGCATTCACGCCCTGCTGGTGAGTAACTATCACAGCGAAGGTGACCCGGTGGTAGACGATGTGATGTTTCACAACCCGGTCACTATCTCGCCGGAGATGGCGGTGGTAGACCTCGCCCAGAATCTGGGCGCTGGCAAACCCAAGATTTACCCGGTGACAGACCATGGCCGGTTGATTGGTATCGTGACCCGGACGGCCATTCTGGCGGCATTGGCGAAGGTGGGTTACGGCATCGAAGTCCCCAAATCTGCGTAACGAAATGTTCATCTCTCGGTCACAATGAGGCTTTCATGGAATTGATTTCGACAAACATCTGTTTCAACGGAGAGCACCGGCGGTACCGGCACCATTCCGCAGCGCTGGACTGTGAAATGGAGTTTGCCGTGTTTCTTCCGCCTGCGGCCATAGGCAGCGAATCCCGCACGGTGCCGGTGCTTTACTGGCTGTCCGGCCTGACCTGCACCGATCAGAATTTCATGCAAAAGGCGGGTGCTCTCAAGCGCGCTGCAGAACTGGGCCTGGCGATTGTCTGCCCGGACACCAGTCCGCGGGGCCTGGGTTTGCCCGGTGAAGACGACAGCTACGATTTCGGCACTGGCGCGGGATTTTATATCAACGCCACCCGGCAACCCTGGGCGCCCCATTACCGCATGTACGATTATGTGGTGAAAGAAATTCCGCAAATGGTTGAATCCAACCTGCCGGTCACTGAAGAGCGTTCAATCAGCGGGCATTCCATGGGCGGCCACGGCGCATTGATCGCTGCTCTGAAAAACCCCGGGCATTATCAGTCGGTGTCGGCGTTTGCCCCGATTGCCCATCCTTCAGCCTGCCCCTGGGGCAAGAAAGCGTTCGAGGGTTATCTGGGCACGGACACGTCTGCCTGGGAAGAATGGGACGCGGCACTGCTGATTCCGTCGGCCAGGGAGCGGTTGCCGCTGTTGGTTGATCAGGGAACGGCGGATAACTTCCTGGAGGAGCAGCTTTACCCAGAAGCGCTGGCAGACGCCTGCGAGAAAGTGCATCACCCCATCCATCTGCACATGCGCCGGGGCTATGATCACAGTTATTTCTTTATTGCCTCGTTTATCGAAGAACACCTGGACCACCACGCCAAAGCACTTGGCTTGCTGCCCCGCTAGCTGTTATCCGTGGACTCTTGTGCGACTCTCAGATTGTTGAGCGAACACAATAGCTTCCTGGCGGTTGCTGGCTCCCAGCTTCCGGTAAATGTTCTGAAGGTGAAACTGGATTGTTCTTCGGGCTACACCCAACGAATTCGACATATCCGACGTGCTGGCGCCTGAAGTCAGCAATTCAACTACATGATTTTCTTTGGGTGTAAGCCCGGACGTGGTTTGGTTTTGAAGGTCTCGCCCAGCTGGCCAGACATATTTTTGAAGCAGCGATGTGAGAGCGGGCAGTGTGCACTCCACCAGATCGGCGAGTTCCTGTGATATCGGGTTGGTTGTCTTCGCGGTAAGGAGCAATACCGAAAGGGAGGGCAGGTTTTCCGGCACGTCGGATTGCAGGCTCCTGAACGTTTGATCGACCCGACCCTCGGCCCTGATCACCGATACCTTAACCCGTTTGGCTTCGGCCCGGATTTCCTGAAGCTCCAGCACAGAAACTATCCCGGCGTCAAATTGCTTATCGACTTGCCGACGTTGGCGCTTCACGGCATCGAACTCAGCCTCCCGCGTCATCAGTTGGCTTTGAGCGCGCAATGCCTCGAAGTAGGCTTTTACAACACGCATCCGGAAGTCTTGCAGCGACTCCCGGTAACGGGCGCGGGCCTCCTTTTCCATGGCCTTGCCTGCTTGAAAGCCGAACCAGGTCTGAAGGTTGAAAAGCGGTTGGGTCAGGGTTGCCTGATAGATTTCGCGCGGGTAGTGGTTGTCAGACGCCGGTACCAGACCCTCAATAGCGGCTGCTCTTTGCTCCACCCGCGAATATTCCCCCGAAATCGCAAGTGAGGGCAGCAGACCCGCGCGTGATTTCGCCAGCACCTGTTTCTCTGCCTGCAGCGTCTTTCGCGCAACCTGAAGCTCAGGCGCGTTGTCCAAAGCCAGTGTGTAGACCGAAAAAAGATCAAAAACTCTGGTGGTGGAAATCGTGCTGGCCGATGCGGCGTTGCTCAGCAAGAAAAGCAGAATGTAAAAAACAATCCTTGGCATGCATTCCTCGTCAAGTCCGTGACAGGTTTAAGCACAGTGGTGCGAAAGGCGCGCGCCCTGGGCACCAGGACATGATTCATTGACCCTTTGTCGTAACGGGTCTGTGATCAGCCTTATCGGAAAAGTAGGGTAAATATCGGTAACGGCGCCTTCAATGGCCGCTGACTCAAAATGCAGAATGCTGTGATGTGGCGCACAAAAATTTCAAGAAAATGCAAAACCTGCACAAATTGACAGGTTACAGGGACTACCAACCATGGTTACGGTGGAATGGCTGCTGATTGACCGGTCCTACAGGCAGCAACATTGGATATTTCAACATTTGACCAAGGAGATTTACGATGCGTGAATTGAACATGCAGGAAGTTGAGCAAGTAAGTGGCGCTGGTTTCTGGACCGACCTCGGAATGGGGGTTGGGGGTGCCGCGGCAATAGGCGGAGGAGTAATTTATACCCTTAGCACCGGTGGTGTGGGTGGCGTACTTGGAGGCGGAGCTCTGATTGCCGGGGGTGCTGCAACAGTGAGTTCTGCTTTCAATAGTGCATATACTAATATTTCAATTTCATTCTAATAATTGCCTCCGAAGGACTGCGCGCCAAAATGGTGCGCAGTCTGTTTGTAAGGATATTACAGACATGATAAAAATTAATGCCTTTGCCTTTTTCAGCTTTTTACTGTTTCTGTCAATATGGATATGGAAGACTGGCGTAGATAATTTGTCTAGTTTTTCATATTATTCTGATAACTGGGGTGTAACTCTATTAATTTTTATATATGTTTTCTTCTTAATACGACTATTTTTAGAAGGAGAGTCTAAAAAGCGTAAATATATAAAATTATTACCCGTAGTTATGATTACCTATTTACCCATAATTGCAGCGTTAATATTTAATGTTAAAATATTGTAAATTCATAATTAATATAATAATCGCTGCACTTGATATTTAAATTTATGCCAGAAAATTATACACGCCGGGTTTTATGGCAAAATTTATTGTTTTATCAATGCCTGCCTCTATGAAAGCTAAAACTAAAGCATGAGTGATTCGTCGATTTACACTGCGGCAGAACAATGCATGGGATTATTTATGAGTATGAGGGTGCTCTGGTTTCAGATTGGCTTGTTAATGGCAGCTGGATACTTGTTGTTGGTTGGATATAGAGGGCCGGGTGATAAAGGTACTGCAATCGCCAGTATCCTAATGATGTTGCTGTTGGCTATAGCTGGAAAGCCAATGGATTCTGTTGGTGAGATGCGAAATAAAGTGTTCAATAGTGGGTCAGCAGTACAAAAATTCATACTTACATATCTGCTACCTATATATATTGTATTACTTTTAACGATTCCTCTGACTATTAAAAGCTTGAATGTAACCTAAAGCTCGGATGCTTTGTCGAGAGCCCGTGTGTAGACCGAAAAAAGATCGAAAACCCTGGTGGTGGAAATCGTGCTGGCCGATGCGGCGTTGCTCAGCAAGAAAAGCAGAATGTAAAAAACAATCATTGGCATGCATTCCTCGTCAAATCCGTGACAGGTTTAAGCACAGTGGTACGAAAGGCGCGCGCCCTAGGCACCAGGACATGATTCATCAACCCTTTGTCTTAACGGGTCGGTGTGATCAGCCTTGTCGGAAAAGCAGGGTAAATATCGATAACGGCGCCTTCAATGGCTGCTTATTAAAAATGCGAAATGCTGTGATGTAGCGCACAAAAATATGAAAAACCTGCACAATTTTACAGGTTACAGGGGTCGGAAGTTGTAGTTAGGGCTTAATTAGACTGTCAGTTCGGATATTTATGGTGGATCCAAAAAGAAATTTAAACGTTGCTCCTTCAGAAAAGCCTGCTTCCGGAACAGATTATTTTAGAGAAAATCCAGGGAAAGCTACCCTTGCATTAGTCTCCTCTCTTTTGACTGGATTTTTAGTGGGTGTCGTAATCTATTTTTCACTGGTTAGATTTCTTTCATTGGAGCCATATTTATCAATTGTGTTTTCCTCTCCTGTTTCTACAATGACAGTTTTGTTTTCAAATAGCGTTTTCAGGAAAATCATTCTAAAAAGGTATCGTTGAAATTAGATTTTTAGGGCGCCATTTCGGACGCCCCGGCATTCTATAACGATTTTCATCAGGCACTCAGCAAAGCTCGCCAAAGCGCTTGGCTTGCTGCCCCGCTAGCGGAGCCCCCAGATTTGCCCGAAGTCCATGGAGGGCATGACTTCGGGCATTTCCACGCCAACAATGCTGAATTCCGGTTTGCTGCAATCCCGCTCAAACGTTCCGTTGTAACGATTTCCTCTGGGGCCGATGATGGCCCTGGCGAAGGGGCCCCGCGCTCGTTTGGGTCTGGCTACAATTACCGCTATTTCATCATTTTGCAGGCGCACCAGCGTGCCGGGCGGGTACTCGGAAAGCACTTTCAATAAGGCTTTCGGGATGGCAGGTCTGAAAACACCGTCTGCAAGGCTGGCAATCAGCTTGCGGGCCTCGGTGACTTTCAGCCGCTGCCGATAGGCCCGCCGGGTAATCGTTGCAACATAGCGTTC
>Ga0306907_1000821_pt1 | contig 12008 bp, 11 predicted proteins | sample AntRauTorcE11898_FD_190415 | JGI IMG/M metagenome (GOLD analysis project Ga0306907, IMG submission 190415) | Saline lake microbial communities from Rauer Islands, Antarctica - Metagenome Torckler E11 #898 (v2) (version 2) | ecosystem: Environmental > Aquatic > Non-marine Saline and Alkaline >... | reverse complement strand
GCTGGTCCTCGTGGATCTCACCGTCTGCTTGTTTGGTTTTAGACACACCTTCAGCAAGCAGACGTTCTAACTAAGCGGCTTTGTGAAGTACTGAGGATGAGTCCGCCGACCGCGGGCGGGTACGTCGAGGCGTCGAGATCGCGCGACTCCCACTGGCGGGCGAGCCACGCGAGGAAGACGGCACCGAGTGCGACGACGAGCGGGAGGACGATCTGAAGGAACGAGTACTCACTCACCGCGAAGCGGTACGTGTCGAGCGGGACGATCTGCATCAGTCCGGCGACGACCATCGACACCGCGCCAGCGAAGGCGATTGGTTCGGGACTCTTTCCGTGGAAGGTGTCGCTCGTGATCTTGACCGCGAGGAAGATGCCCGTGAAGCCGACCATGAGAACGCCCGGCTGCCACGTCCAGATGTAGAGGCCGAGCGCGACACCCGCGGCGGCCGCGTACGCGGCGGGGCGTTTCAGGGCGTCCCAGTCGCGATCGACGACGAGCTCCCAGACGGGTGCCTCGCGCTCGGCGACCGCGAAGGCGACGAGGAACGCGAGGACGGCGAGACTCTGGAAGAGAACTTCGGCCGCGCTATGGTCCGGGAAGCCGACGAGCGAGTAGCTGAAGAAGGTCCCCGGCAGGAGCGCGAGGACAACGACCGCGGCGAGAGCCGCGAAGCGATCGACGAACCGGCGCGCGATGAAGTAGGTCGGAATTGCGACGAGGGCGCCGGCGATGGGAGCCATGACGAGCATGACCTCTTCGGTGCTGCCCATGATCGGGCGAGCGATCCAGATGCTAACCACCATGATGTGGTCCCACAGGGTCCCGAACTGACCCGCCTGGTTCCCGAGCGGGAACCCGGTCCAGACGTCGAACGGCATCCGGTTCGGGTAGTTCTGCATGATGTACATCGTCTCGCGGAAATGGTACCATGGGTCATTCCCGCGGAAGTACACCTCGCCGTTCCGGACGAAGTTGCCGTACGATTGCAGTCGCGTCCACAGCATGAACGCGAAGACCCCGAGAAGCACCGGGACGTGGTACCACCGTTTGAGCAGATCGGAGGGGGACCGGTCCGGTCCGTCTGGTGGATCGTTCGAGTCGCTCATTACCGCAAGGAACTGTGAAAACGCGCATAAGGCTTGTCATATCCTCACGTTCGAGCGCCGAAATAGCGTGAATTCGCGGCAGTATCAGGGTATCCGGAGACGGCGAGACGGAAGGCCTAAGCGCTCCTGACGAGGAACGTGTCGGTGTGAAGGTCTCGGTCGTCCTCTGTACGTACACGCTCGACATGTACGAGCACTTCCGCGAGGCCGCCGACAGCGTCCTCGATCAGACGCACGACGACGTCGAGCTCGTCGTGATCGTCGACGGGACGCCGGAGGTGTACGAGCAGGTGGTCGACGACTATGGTGACCGCGAGAACGCGGTCATCGAATGCAACGACGAGAATGTGGGACTCTTGGCGAGTCGGAATCGCGGCGCGGAGCTGGCGACGGGCGACGTGGTCGCATTTATCGATGACGACGCGATCGCTGACGAGGAGTGGGTCGAACGGCTGGTCCGTGCCTACGAGGAGGAAGACGCGATCGCAGCCGGCGGGAAGATGACGCCCGAATGGGTCGCGGGGAAGCCGTCGTTTCTTCCCGAGGAGTTCTACTGGCTGATCGGCGTGACGCATCGCGGATTCGCCGACGGGCCGGGCGAGGTACGGAACACGTTCGGATCGAACATCTCGTTCCGGGCGGACGTGTTCGAGGTGTTGGGCGGGTTCGACGTCGATATCGGCGGGCGGAAGGGCGACAAGAATCTGCAGGGTGGAGAGACGGAGCTGTGTGCGCGGATGCGAGAGGAGTACGGAGGGGGAGTGTGGTACGATCCCGAGGCAGAGGTGGCACACAAGGTGTTCGAGTACCGGACGGAGTTCCGGTGGCTGGTGGATCGGGCATTCTGGCAGGGGTACTCGAAGCGGGCGATGGAGTCGTTCGTTGAGGATGAGGGTGGTGAAGAGGGGGCGTTTCTTAAATACATTCTCACGAATACAACCCCTCGGCGAGTAAAACGCCTCGTGTCGAGAGAGCCGCTGACGGAGATACAACGGTTCGTTATGGTCTATCTGCTTACTGGTTTGGTCGGGTTCGGATATCTCTACGGTACACTCACTTACTCAGCATAACCGAGCATACGAAGACGTTCGTTTGTGGCTTCGTCAATCTCTTGCCCTTCAATTTCTGGTGTCTCTGCGAGGATTTCTTTCCGATCACCGTTGGTGTGTGTAAGCCACGGAACTTCCGTGAGTGGTGGAATCAGAATACCAAGTGGGTGACCGTACACGCGGATCGGGAACGGCCATGCCCGCTCGCCCATCGCGTTTCCGTGGTCCGACGTTACGGCGGTGAGGCCAGGCAGTTCGTCAAGGAGTTGGTTTACAGCTGGCCATGCGAATTCGAGGTTCGAGCGGTACGCACTCCACACCACCTCCCGGGTTACTTCTCCGGCATCGAGCATCTCGAAGGGGGTCCGATGGCGTGTGGTCGCGTCAGTGTCGCCGAGCGCCTGCTCGCGGATGGCAAATGTATTTCGCTGGCCGAGAGTAACGTCGCCAACGAATGGAGTATGTGGCTGGAGAAAATGGATTATGATACGCTTGTTTGGGTAGTCTTCAGCTACTTTCATAGCTCGATTGGCCATCGTAGCTGGATGAATCGTCTGGAGGTCGTTGTCCCAGCCATCTTTCCAGACTGACTCGACAGCGTGGAAGGTTTCATCCGGAAGATTCGTGTTTACATACGGATTTCCAGTGACATAGACAATATCATGAAATTGCTTGTTATCAAAATTTTCTGAGAGAAATCCGGGCGTTCCCGACTGCATACTCTGTCGTTTCTCCAACATTCCTGGAAGCGGGTTCTCCTCAAATAATTCCGCAAATAGGTCGTATCGGCATGCGTCCAAAATGATCAAATTATCCCACTCCTCCTCGGTGACCGGATCTGATTCAGGCCGGGTGATTCCAGTAAAATATCTACTTACGACGTGCGTCAGGAACCGTTTCCGCCACCATGTTCGGTCAAGACCGTGATGTCGTATCTCAGACAGAGCGTAAGGAAGGTTCATATTCGTATATCCGCCGGAAACCATTTAATATGTTATCAACGGAGCGTTCTTATAGGTGGAAGAAGTCATTCGGATGTGACTCAGGTGAACCCCAAAGTTCGGTGGTTTACTCCAGATAAACCGGACAACATCAGTGTTGGGAGAGAACGAATTGCCTCCCATCTCCGACAAAACGAGGGGTTCAACGTTGATGTTGTGGGAACTACACTCACAACTGTCCGAACAGCGATCAGAGAACGTGACCGATACGACGTGATCCTTGGAACCACTCGTGCAGGGGCGATCGCCGGGACACTGATCGGGCGCGTAACCGGAAAGCCCGTGATTGTTGACCACGTAGATCCCATCCGACAGTTTCGTGAAAACAACCCTCCGTTCTTTTCGATCCCAGTTCGAATAGCCGAAAATATCTCATTCGCGCTAGCCGAGTTGGTACTGTACGTGTACGAGGAAGAGTACGATCGGGTTTCTCGTTACGCTAGCCAGCATATGAAGACCGAACTCGGTGTTGATTATCGTCGGTTTGCTAGTCCCAATTCAGAGATCATTGATTCTGTTCAGGATCAGTTATCCGAATACGAGCTTCGCGAAAATGTAGCGATCTACGTCGGCGGGCTTGAACCCATATATCACATCAGAGAGTTACTGATGACGATGTCGAATCTTCCTGACTGGTCGTTGATTGTTCTCGGAGAGGGCAGTCTCAGAGAAATGCTTGAAGAGGTGGATGCCGACCAGGAGAACATTCACTATTTAGGACTCGTTCCACACGAGACCATCCCTGGGTATCTCAATGTGGCTGATGTCGGCGTTTCGTTGGTTGATGATCCTCATACACTCAAGATATTAGAGTACGGTGCTGCGGGACTATCGGTCGTTCAAGCTAGTGGACTAGCGGAAGAGAGATTCCGGGAACGGGTGGAATATGCCGATCCCGATCCAAGATCTATAGCGGGTGCCATCGAACGTGCTGGAGAGCGTGAAAGCGTTGAGCAACTCCAATTGTTCATCTCAGAATTTGATTGGAAACGGATAGCGGAGGATTATGCGGATGCGCTCAAAAGCATAAAATAGGTCGCCAGCAACACCTGAATATATGCGCGATATCGTTTTAGTAACAGTTGACTCGTTACGCGCCGATCACGTCGGCTGGCACGGCTACGATCGGAATACAACGCCAAATCTTGACCAGCGCGCGGCATCAGCCCAGACGTTCACGTCCGCCTTTTCCCATGCATGTTCAACACGACCTTCGTTTCCGTCTATTATGACTTCGTCGTACGCTCTTGAGTACGGAGGATTCGAACGACTCTCCTCGAAACGAACCACAATTGCCGAACTTTTAGAAGAGGCCGGGTACGAGACTGCTGGCTTCCACTCGAACCTCTATCTCTCTGCTGATTTTGGCTACGATAGAGGATTCAATCGGTTCTTTGATTCGAAATCGGACCCAGGGACACTCGCTAAACTTCGACAGGAGGTCAAAACACACCTTGACTCCGATGGCCATCTCTACGGTTTTCTTCAGCAGGCGTTCAACGCAACGGAGAAACGAGCAGGTATTGAACTCGGTTCTGCCTACATCGACGCTGAGGAAATCACCGATCGTGCGCTCTCTTGGGCGTCTTCAACGAGTAGCAATCCCCGCTTCCTTTGGGTGCACTACATGGATGTCCACCATCCGTACGTCCCACCAGCGGAGCATCAGCGGCGATTCCGCGATGAACCGGTCAACGACCGTGACGCTGTTCAGCTTCGGAGGAAAATGTTGGAATCACCGGAGAAGATAACTGATCAGGAGTTTAACACGCTCATTGATCTTTATGACTCCGAAATATCCTATGTCGACGCACAGGTTGAACGCCTAATAGAAACACTTCAGGCAGAATGGGACAATAATCCCGTAATCGCATTCACCGCCGATCACGGAGAGGAGTTCCTCGATCACGGTGGGTTCAGTCACAGTGCTACCTTCTACGACGAAGTAATTCATGTGCCGCTGTTCGTTGACACTGGAGAAGATGAGACAGTAGAAAACGACAATCTCGTTGGCTTGATGGATCTAGCACCCACTCTCGCTGATAAAGCGGATGTCGATCGACCGGAGACCTATCGGGGTCAACCGCTGAGTCAGGTCGAGGACCAGTGGAACCGGTCAGAAGTCATCGCCGAATGGGCCGACACCGACACAGATGATCGTCGGTTTGCCGTTCGGACCACGAACTGGAAGTATATCCGCGAGGAAAACGGAGCTGAGCAACTTTACGACCTTACCGCTGATCCGGAGGAGATGAACGATCTTGCTACTGGGAATCCCAACGTATTATCGGACCTCCGCGAAACGCTTGAGGATCATCTGGCGACGTTAGACGAAAGCCGCGAGGACCTCGGTGATGTCGAGATGGACGAGGAGGTGCGCCAGCGACTTCGCGACCTCGGATATCAGGAGTAGCGCAGGTTCGACCGCTGACTATGTATCGAGTACTCGTTCCCAGACATCGACGTGACCAGCGGCGCACTCCTCGTTGTACGTTGCCATCTTCTTACCGCTTTGGGTCGCGAGTGACTCGCGGTGGTCGTCGTCGGTGATGAGGCGTTCGAGTGCATCGCGGATGCCGCCAGGTGTCGGGGGACAGACCTCACCGGCGTCCCCGACGGCTTCCGGAACTCCCATGGCGTCACCGCCGATAACGGGGAGGCCGGCGGCCTGTGCTTCCAGTACTACGGTCCCGTAAGAGTCGAGAAAGCTCACGTAGACGAATGCGTTGGCGCTGGCGAACTCGCCTTCGACGGCCTCGACGAACCCGAGGACGGTCACGCGGTCGGCGTATTCGTAGTCACCGAGATACTTGCGGAGCGCATCCAGATACTGTCCGCCGCCGGCGACTCTGTATTGGAGTGTCGGATACTCTTCGAACAGCGGTTGGAGGGCGCGCAACACAGTCAGGACGCCATCGTACTTCTCTTCATAGCGCAGGTTCGTGACGGTGAGGAGGTCGAACGTCTCTCGGTCACTTGCCCGGCCGGTACCGTACCGGTCGGTGTCGACGGGCCGGCCAATGACAGAGTACTGGGTAACTGGATACTGCTCGCGAAATGTCTCACTAGTGGTGTCGCTGATGAATATCACCTCAGACGTCTGGTGGAGGGCGAGACGGGTTCGGGCGCGAATGCTGGCGTCCTTGAGCCAGCCGTACTGTCCATGGGCGTTCGTGTAGTCGGCCCATCCGCGAATCGCGACAACGAGCGGGATGTCGTAGATCACCGACGCACCGGCAGCGAGCATTCCGTTGGCTATCAGCTCGTCCGTTTGAATGACGTCGTACTCGCGCGCGAGGATGGCCCGAAGGCGTTCCGGAACAGGGACGCGAGAGACGACGTCGACATCATAAGACGGATACTCGGTCGAGACATAGTGGGCTAGCGTTTCCGCGTACGATTCATTCGTGTGAAGAAGAAGGATCTTGACCACGTCATCAATACCTCATAGCGCTAGAAATTACCGTTTCGGACTTCAAGATACCGGTAACAAACAGTCGAAAGATATTTATCCGCAATTCGGAACTGATTGATATATCCCCGATGCTAGGAAAACTACGGTACGCCGTTGACGAGATTGCGGCGAACTACGACCGCCAGACCTGGTGGCAAAACAGGGCAGCGAATCGGGTTGTCGGGCCAATCCAATCTCGTTTCCATAAAAATGACGGCATCCGCGTGCTGGATCGTGAGTGGGACACCCTCCTCGTGTTGGACGCCTGCCGTGCAGACCTGTTTGAGGAGATAGCTGACACGGACACTTACGACAGTTACGAACGCGTCTATAGCGCGGGTAGTGCGACCCACGAGTGGACAAAGGCCAACTTCAGAAGTCCTGCGAAGACCGACTGCGTCTACGTCACCGGCAATCCGGTTGTCTCCCGGCAAGTCGAAACGGCGTTCCACTGCTTTCTCGAACCTTGGCGGGAGTCGTTCGATTCCGAAATCGGCACGGTTCCACCCGAAGGTGTTACCGAAGCGGCGCTCGAGGCCCGCGAGCAGTTCCCCGAAAAGCGCCTCATCGTTCACTACCTCCAGCCACACTACCCGTTCATTGGTGCGCCAAATCTCCGCTACGCGGCGTTCAACGGGACCGAGGAAGTGACCACCGAAGACGTCAAGCAGGGCGCGACGGATATTTGGGAGGCGGTCGGACTCGGCTACGAGGACGCAGACGAGGTCTGGGAAGCCTACGGCAATAACCTCCAGCGCGTGCTTGATACCATTGAACCGCTGCTCAACCACGATGGTCGGACCGTCGTTACGTCGGATCACGGAAATAATTTAGGCGAGCGTATGCCACTACTGCCAATGCGACTCTACGGGCATCCGACCGGTATCCACCACCCAGCCCTCCGGGAAGTGCCATGGGCCGTCATCGACGGCGAATCGGTGGGCGATGGCGACCGACAGATGACCGTAGACGTAGAAGAGCAACTGCGTAGTCTCGGCTACGCCGACTGAGTGCCGCAACGGGTCGGAATTAGTTCACATGATCGGACACCGTTCCCAGAAACCGTTCGTTTCCACTTTCTGTCTGCATGTTTGAGAAACAGAATTCAATCATCCGTCGACTGTTCAAGAGCGGGCTCCTGCTGTTCGCCGGTCTCGTGCTTGAACTCGGGATCTCCTTTGCAGCCAAAATACTCATCGCCAGACTGCTTGGTCGTCCGGTATACGGCGTCGCGACCATCGGCATTACGACGCTGTCTTTCGCTTCCACGATTCTGCTGTTCGGGATGAATACCGGCGTCGGCCGCTACCTGCCGCGCTTCGACGACGAGGCCGACCGCAAGGGCATCATGGCGTCCGGTCTGCAGGTCGTGATAGGTTTCTCCGTCAGTTGCGCCGTTCTTCTGTTCATTTTTGCCGAACCGTTCGCGACGCGGGTTTTAGGCGCGCCAGAGGCCGTCGTCGTGGTGCGCATCGCGTCGCTCGGCATCCCCTTCGCGGTGGTGATGAAATTCACTATCGGCGTCGTGCAAGGACTCCAGCGGTCGCTCCCGAAGGTGCTCATCAGGAACATCGGCCAGCCAATCGTCAGGTTCTCGCTGGTCGTCGTCTCGCTCTACTTCGGCCTCGGTGCCGCGGGCATCGTTGGGGCCTATTCGGCGACGTTCGCCGCCGCCGGTCTGGCGGGGCTTTACTACGTTCTCACGCGGACGAACCTTCGGTCCTCCGTCACCGCGAACATGCGACAGCGAGAACTCGTCAGGTTCTCTGCACCGCTGATGCTCACCGCTGCGATGCTGATGGTCCTCTCGTATTTCGACATCTTCATGCTGAGTTACTTCCGGACATCCGGGGAAGTCGGGAGCTACAACGTGGTGTATCCGCTTGCGGAACTGCTGACAGCGACGCTCTCGGCATTCAGCTTTATCGCGATGCCCATCCTCTCGCAGTTGCATTCCGACGAGCGGATCACTGAAATGGACCGCACGTACAAGGTCGTCACCAAGTGGATATTCATGGCTACGCTGCCGCCTATGCTCATCCTCATTTTCTTCCCGACGGCGTCGATTCGGATGACGTTTGGACCGGAGTACACGGATGGGTCGCTGGCACTCGTGACGCTCGCGCTCGGGTTCTTCACGCACTCCGTGGCCGGCCCAAACGTGAACACGCTCACGGCAATCGGGCGGACGCGAATCATCATGTGGGATAATCTCCTCGCGGGCGTGACCAACATCGCGCTCAACTTTGCGCTCATCCCGGAGTACGGTATCCTCGGCGCGGCAGTGGCGACTGCCGTCTCCTACGCAGGGCTGAACGTCCTCTACTCGGCTCAGCTCTACCGGCAAACAGGCATCCATCCGATGACAGCAGCGTTGTTCAAACCCGCAATCGCCGGCACCTTGTCAATGGTGGGTATCTACTACGTCGTCACACGATTTCTCGATACGACGGCGCCGGTGTTGGTCGGCATGGGTATCGTGTTCGTGAGTCTCTACAGCATCGCGATTCTGGCACTCGGCGGCATTGAGGAGGAAGAAATTATGCTCGTGCTGAGCTTTGAGGAGCGGTTCGGCGTGGACCTCGGACCGTTCAAGCGCGTCGCCCGGTTCTTCGTGGACGAGTAAGCCAGGCGCGTCTGCTCGCTCCGGCACCGTCGAGACCCGTCCCGACTCACAGGTCCGTTGCTTCCCGAACCCAACCGGGGATGGTTCGGCCGAGGTAGCGCATCGTCATCATGCACGTCCGTTGACCGGGACGGTACACTGGTCCCAAACGGTCGGGGGACTCGACGTCGAGAGTTCCCTCGTCGAGATTGCAGAGTCCGTCCGCCAGCAGTTCAGAACTGGCTGCACAGAGGTGGTGACGAACCGACCGCCAGGTGTACGCATCACCGATATCGACCGTTCTCTCGGCCACGATGCCGCCGGCGTCTAGATCTTCGGTGTATCGCTGGAGCGTCACGCCGGCCCGCTCGTCGCCGTGGAGGTACTCCCAGAAACCGGGCGGTCCGCCTCGATATTTTCGAATATTCCCCTGATGGACACCCCAGACGCCGTGTTCCGGGGCGGAGAGAACGTCACCGCTGAGAATGCCGATGCCCCAGTGGAACGCTACATCTGACTCGGTGAGCGCGTCGACGGCCGACTCGGGGAGTTCGTAGCGGTATTCGGAGGACCGTTCGAGCCTGCAGCTCTCGATGAGTTCCTCGTTGACGGGTGCGGTGGTCGAGAGTGGGACGCGTTCCAGAGCAGACAACGGGCCCAGCATGGTCTCGCCGAGTTTTTGACCCGCCGCGACTGCTGTCCAACACCCCTTCGATCGCACCTGATCCAAATAAAAGCGGATATCCTTCTCCGGTGCCGCTGGCGAGGACTGTTCAGGAACCAGCACTCGTTCGATAGTCCCGTGCTCGTCTCGCTCGGCGCGAGTGAGTGTGTCTGCTACCCACCGTGGCACCTGCCGACTGCCCAGCAGGAGCGCCAGCGAGTGCGACATAGTGAGGGTAACGTAATCAGTAGGTATAAATTCCCGAGATTACCAGAAGGCACACGGTGAATCGATATATCAGCGCACTGCGACGATTCGTTCGGGTCTGGATACTTGGCGTTCACCACACCCTCGCCAGTCGGAATCGTCGCCCCTTCCAATTTGGGACGACCGACGTGCGAACTGCGCTGGACCGCCTCAAAGGCACCTCCCTGCCCGGGCCTACTTTCCGTGCCAACGATGTGACTGACCACGGTGACCTCGGGTTCGTTGCCGACCCGTTTCTCTACGTGGAAGACAGGACTATGCACCTCTTTTTTGAGGTGTTCAGTCCGCACCGCGACCCGACGGCGGCAATCGGGCACGCGGTCAGCGACGACGAGGGTGAGTCGTGGACGTACACGGGTCTGGCCCTCGATACCGACCACCATCTCTCGTTTCCGTACGTTTTCGCCGCCAACGATGAGATATACATGGTCCCGGACATCGCGAACTCGGGTGACTACAGAGCTCCGGCCCGACTCTACCGGACGACAGCGTTCCCCCTCAAGTGGGAGCCCGTCACCGACATAATCATTGGCCCCGACAAGTACCAAGACACGGTCGTCTTCCAGTGGGGATCCCGGTGGTGGGCAATCACAGGTACCGGTTCAAACGACGAACTCAGTGTCTACTACTCCGAGACGCTGACAACCCCCGGATGGACGCCACACCCGGAAAATCCGGTGGTCACTGATCGACCAAGTGCTGGACGTCCTGCCGGTCGTCCGCTCGTGCGAGAGGACAGCATCGTCGCATTCTTCCAAGATTGTACCGCCGAGTACGGCGACCAACTTCGGGCCTACGAGATTACTTCGCTGGATACGTTGACGTACGAGGACCGACCGTTATCCGACAACGCGCTGCTGGGAGGAACAGGTGGATTGGGATGGAACTCCGGTCGAATGCATCACCTCGATCTCCAGTCGGTCGATGGAGAAATCTATTGTGCATACGACGGCGACGTGGGTATTGGTCGGAACCGGGTCAGCGGGTCGATGTGGTCCATCGGAGTCGGTACGACGGACCCGACAGGCAATAGCCAGTGACTTCCACGTTGCAGTCTTTAGCAACTCAACCGCTACATCCGTGTTTACCGATCCGTCGACAGCAGTGTATATCCGTTTCTTTGGACTTGCTATCCGCTTCACCGCGATCCTGAACCTCCCTCTGATCCCCAAATACGGCTACCTCGGTGCGGGAGTCGAGACCGCCATATCGTACGTCACTCTCAATCTGCTCTACTCGGCACAGCTCTACCGCGAAACCGGCATTCATCCCTTCACCACCGCACTTGCTTATCCAGGACTGGTCGCGGCTATCCTCGTAGTATTCATCTACTGGGTGACAATCAACTACCTCACCGTCACGATTCCAGTGCTCGTGGTGATGTTCGTCTTCTTTATGATTCTATATCCCGTCATTATCCTTCGATTCGGTGGCATCGAAGAAGAAGAGATTGCGCTCGTCCTCAGCTTTGAAGAGCGATTTTGATATCGATCTTGGCCATTAAAAGAGATCGCCGAACGCCTCATTCGGTGAAACGTACAACCTACGAATCAGATTTTGGAATCAATAGATGCCGTACTGACTCGCTCACACTTTCGCGCGGCTCCCACCCGAGCCGCTCTTCCGCCGCCGAAATATCCACCCCGAACTCCTCAACCATCGTCTCCGCACTGCGCGGATTCTCGACCAGCTCCACGTCCACGTCGATCCCGCGCTCCGCCGACGCGGCCTCCCGCACGATCTCCGCGACTTCCATCACGCTCATGTCCTCGTCGCTCGCGATCTCGTACGTCTCGGTTCCGGTCTCCCCGCGCTCCAACTGCTCCAACAGCCGTTCCGCGCTACAGACGTACGCCCGCGCC
>Ga0306907_1000820_pt1 | contig 12010 bp, 6 predicted proteins | sample AntRauTorcE11898_FD_190415 | JGI IMG/M metagenome (GOLD analysis project Ga0306907, IMG submission 190415) | Saline lake microbial communities from Rauer Islands, Antarctica - Metagenome Torckler E11 #898 (v2) (version 2) | ecosystem: Environmental > Aquatic > Non-marine Saline and Alkaline >... | reverse complement strand
CCCTAAAAGTTTTTATAACTCCCAGTACAGTCCAATTTTTACTATTATTTTTCGTTGAAAATTTGTCGCGAGTTTATCTAAAGGCGCACCTTGACCGGATATAAAGCCTTTAAAATATAAGGGTCTTTGAAAATGTTGTCCGCCTTCTTTGACCCACCCTCATAGTTGCGAGGGAGTTATACTCCCGAAGCCGATAGATATAGTTCGGAGGTCTAACCTCTTCACAGCTGGAACTCAATTTTTACGATTTGTTGTCGTTGAATATTTGAATAATCATAAACACAATACAAATTTAATTCCATGAAACACTTTCGTCTTACTTTAGCTGCACTTTTAATTGTTGCAGTTCCGCTTCTTGGCCATGCTCAAGATGAATCATCCAGTGATGTGCAGGCCGCTTTTGCCCCCTTTGAAACGGGCGGAAGCTCGCAATACCGCAGTGCCAGCGGCGCTCCGGGACCGCAATACTGGCAGAATAGTGCTGATTATTCTATCGATGCTACGCTGAACCCGGATAATCATTCGGTATCGGCAACGGTGACCATCAATTACACCAACAACAGTCCGCAGGAATTGGATTTGCTGTGGGTGCGGTTGGATCAAAATTTATTTGCCACGGATTCATGGGGCGCAAAGTTGACGCCTTACTCCGGCGCACGATTTGGAAACCAGAACTTTGACGGGGGCTATAAAATTGAGGGCGTTTCCATCACCCACAACGGAAACTCATATCAACCCGAAATGCAAACGGTTGATACGAATATCAAATTGGAGTTAAAGGAATCGCTCGATGCCCAGGGCGGTACCGCAAGTATTAGCTTTGATTACAGTTTCAAGATTCCCGATAACGGCTCCGACCGTATGGGGAAGGTTGAGACGAAGAACGGCTGGATTTATGAGTTGGCGCAGTGGTATCCGCGTATGGCCACCTTTGATGACGCCAAAGGCTGGAATGTGATGCCCTACTTGGGAGCCGGTGAGTTTTATCTGGAATATGGCAGTTTTGATTATTCCATCACGGCACCGTCAGATTATGTTGTAGTGGCCTCGGGTGCGTTACAGAATGCCGGTGAGGTGCTAACATCCGAGCAGCAGCAGCGCTGGGAAGAAGCGCAAAACAGTGATGAACGCGTGTATATCATCAATAAAGAAGAGGTGGGCAGCGAAGCTTCCCGCCCCGGCGGAGAGATGTTGACGTGGGAATACCAGATGGAAGATTCCCGTGATATTGCCTGGGCTGCCTCCAAGGCGTTTGTCTGGGATGCCGCCCGCATCAACCTTAAGGGGGAAGATGCGGCATTGGCCCAATCGGTGTATCCTGCGGAAGTGGCGGCCGATTCGGCCTGGGGGCGATCTACCGAGTACGTGAAAGCCTCGGTTGAATATTATTCCGACAAATGGATGAAATATCCGTATGAAAACGCTATCAATGTGGCCGGCATTGTGGGGGGCATGGAGTATCCCGGCATTGTGTTCTGCAGCTGGCAGGCTACCGGTGCAAGCCTTTGGGGCGTTACAGACCATGAATTTGGCCATATTTGGTTCCCCATGATTGTGGGCTCTAACGAAACGGAACACGCATGGATGGATGAAGGTTTTAATACGTTTATGAATTATTACAGCACCAAAAATTTCAATAATGGCGAATATTTTAGTGGAGGCCGTGCATCCATGCAGGTTATTTCAAGGTGGATGAACAGCGCTAATGCGGAGCCTATCATGCGCGAGCCCGATCAAATTCAATCACAAAATTTGGGTTTTGTAGCTTATTATAAACCGGCGCTGGGCCTGCGTATATTGCGCGAACAAATTGTGGGTCCCGAGCTATTTGATGAGGCCTTCAACGAGTATATAGACCGTTGGAAATATAAGCACCCAACGTCTGATGATTTCTTTAACACCATGGAAGATGTAACCGGCCATGAGCTGGACTGGTTCTGGCGCGGTTGGTTTGAGAAATCCTGGACGCTGGACCAAGCCGTAGACTCCGTCAATTATATTGAAGATGATGCGGCCAACGGCTCGCTCATCAGCATCAGTAACAATGGAAAAATGGTGATGCCGGTGAATATTGAAATCACCGAAACCGATGGCGACACCAAGATGATTCATCTGCCGGTGCAGGTGTGGAACCGCGGCAGTACGTGGACTATAAAACACGATTCCGATTCGGAAATTTCCAAAGTGGTGATTGATCCAGAAAATAATTTTCCCGATGTGGATGTAAGTAATAATACATGGGGCAGCAGTTCGGGTGAAGAGATGATGCAGAACTCAGATAGCTGAGTTATTATGCTGCTGAAATTTTGAAATGCCGTTCTGAATTTTCAGGACGGTATTTTTTTATTTATAGAGGGCTTTGCAGAACCTCATAAAAAGTCTTCGACTACATTCGGCCGATGTAAAATCGTCCTTCATTGCGCTCAGACTGACGTCATATTGAGCGCAACAAAGTGAAGTCGAAATAAAGTCAGTAATGCAAAGCCCTCTTCTAAGTGGTTTAATACCCCGATCCTTTGGGTCGGAATAGCTTATAGAAGCAAGATACGCCAAAATATCCTTTGCCGAAGGCATCCCTTTGGGAAAGTCCCCTCTGGAGGGGTGCAGGGGTGGGTTCTGTTGAAAGAAAATTGTTTTGGCGTATCCCTCGTTTCTTGGTGATACCCCGACGGCTCTGCCTCGGGGTTGTTCATTATGAACCTTGTCAGGTTTTAAAAACCTGACAGGGTTGGCCAGCTATTTTTCTAATTAAAACCCAAATTAATCTCTGTCCGCTGCTCAGCTGCAGACGGCTTGCGCAGTTAAAGTTGGTGCTATTAACTGGTCTAAGTTACAAACTTGAACCAGCTGTTGGGGTATAGCTGTTCATTCCGGAGCAGAGCGCCGGAATGAGGTAGTCGGACTGGAAGTCCGACCTACAAGGCTAAAATAAATCCATCTTCCATCAACTGCTCTACGGTTGATGGAAGAAATATACGCTCTGCGTGTTATTGGAGAGTTCTGGGGCGGAGCAGAAGAGGAGCGATTTTATATAATGCTTTCAATCAACCCACAGCTTTTGAAATCCTATTCTGAAGCGCCTCGGCCAATGGCTCCTTCTTGAGTAGCTCGGGAGGAAAGGGTTCAATTAATACGGCCGAATAATTCTTACGATCAGCCTGACGAAAGCGATCATATAATTCGTGGGCCATCTCTTCATAATCGCCGTCAAAAGAAATAATGTGCTCTCCCGAATCTTCGGTCACCCTCGAATGCAACAAATAAAGCGTATCCTCCGCATTAATCGGGGCGCCCTCATTGAGCCACTGCACGGTAGCCGCGGGCGAATAGTGCGAATACTTGGTACCCGGGCTTTGGGCCGGTGATTCGGGCGTAGATTCCTGTGCAACTTTAACCGGACTTTCGATGATGTTTGCAATCTGGTTTTGACTAATGCTGCCGGGCCGGTACAGGCGAAATGGGATCTCTGAAACATCAAGAACGGTTGATTCCAGCCCGACCTGCGTTTCACCGGCCTCAAGGATAGGAAAATGATCACCAAAATCTTCTTTCACATGCTCCGGTTTGGTGGGGCTGGGCTTGCCCGATGAATTGGCACTGGGCGCCACCAGCGGGCCGGTTTGCGTAATCAAATCCTGCGAAAGCGGATGTCCGGGCCAGCGGATTGCCACCGTTTTGAGTCCGGCCGTAACAATATCCAGCACATCAGGTTTTTTATTAAATATAAGCGTCAGCGGACCCGGCCAGAACGCTTCCATCAGTTGTTCCGCCTCTTCGGGAATATCATCCGTAAACTGATGCAGCATTTCACGCGATGAAATATGAACAATAAGCGGATTATCGGCCGGCCGGTTTTTAACGTCGTACACCTTTTGGATGGCCGATAAATTCCATGCATCAGCCCCTACGCCGTACACCGTTTCGGTGGGAAAGGCCACGATCTGTCCTGATTTAAGTAAATTTGTGTAACGGTCAAGCAAGGGCTTTTTCTTTTTTGGGTTTGATGATAACGGTTTTTAAAAATTGGGCGGCGGCGGTAATATCAGCGATATCATCAATCACAAACCGCACACGGTTCTTCTTTTGAACCACATCCAGGCGATCTTCCGCTTTCTCCTGAAGCATTTTAAGCAGCGGCTGAAATCGATTCTCGTAGAATTCAACGCCAAGTTCGGTTTTTTGTTTCGGACATACCAGCCACATTCGGCTTGAACGAACCGTTACTTTGGTAAACAGGTTTTGTGATGCAAAAAGCTTGATTTTAGCCACCGTAATAAGATTTTGAGCGGCCTGCGGAATAGCCCCAAACCGGTCTTCCAATTCCGCTTCCCAATTATCAATTTCAGCCACATCGGTAGCACCCGCCAGTTTTCGATACATATTCAGCCGCTCCACATTGTCGGCCACGTAATCATTTTGCAGCAGGGCGGGGCGGTCTATTTCTACCTGCGTTTCGGGCAGTGCAACCGTAGATTCAACATCATCAAAAACGTCATTAAATTCTTCCTGTTTGATTTCTTTTACTGCATCATTCAGAATTTTCTTATACAACTCAAAGCCCAGATCATTGATAAACCCGCTCTGTTCGGCCCCCAGAATATCGCCCGCGCCGCGAATATCCAGATCACGCATGGCAATATTAAAGCCTGCGCCCAGATCCGAAAATTCTTCCAGCGCCAGTAGCCGTTTGCGGGCTTCCTTGGTCAGCGTTTCGGTGGGCGGGGTGATGAGAAAGCAAAATGCCTTGCGGTTTGATCGTCCCACGCGTCCCCGCAGCTGGTGCAGTTCAGCCAGCCCAAAGCGGTCGGCCCGGTTGATAATCATGGTATTAGCGTTGGCAATATCGATGCCATTTTCTACTATATTTGTGGATACCAGCACATCAAATTTATGATCATAAAAGTCGGTGATGAGCTTTTCAAGCTTGTTCGAATTCATTTGTCCGTGAGCAAAGCGTACGCGAGTATCGGGAATGAGCCGGCGGATCATTGCAGCTACCTGTTCAATATTCTTCACCCTATTGTGGATAAAAAAGACCTGTCCGCCACGGGAAACTTCTTGCAAAATGGAGTCACGAATCAGGTCTTCATTCATGCTATGAATTTCGGTCTGTACCGGCTGGCGGTTGGGCGGTGCGGTAGAGATAATGCTTAAATCGCGGGCGCCCATCAGCGAAAATTGCAGCGTACGCGGGATGGGTGTGGCTGTGAGGGTCAGTACATCAACCGTAACGCGGTATTCTTTAAGCTTTTCTTTGGCCTTCACCCCAAATCGCTGTTCCTCATCCACAATAAGCAGGCCAAGATCATCAAATTCTACATCCTTTGAGGTCAGCCGGTGCGTGCCGACTACGATATCCACTTTTCCCTCGGCCAGTTTTTTAAGTGTTTCTTTTTGCTGGGCTTTCGACCGAAACCGTGATAACACCTCCACATTTACCGGAAAATCCTTCATCCGTTCGGCGAATGTTTTGTAGTGCTGATCGGCCAAAATGGTGGTGGGTACCAGCATAGCCACCTGTTTATGATTCATCACCGCCTTAAACGCCGCGCGTACAGCCACTTCCGTTTTGCCAAAGCCCACGTCACCGCAAATGAGCCGATCCATGGGCGTATTTGATTCCATATCTTCTTTCACGGCTTCAATGGAATCGCGTTGATCCGGTGTTTCCTCAAATTCAAACCGCGCCTCCATTTCCACCTGCCAGGGGGTATCTGGCTCAAAATCAAACGCATCCTGGGCTTTGCGTTTGGCATACAGCTTGATGAGATCCCGCGCGATATCTTTTACCTTTTTCTTGGTTTCGGCCTTTTTGCGCGCCCAACGCCCCGAGCCCAATTTATCAATGCGGGGCTTGGTGCCTTCTTTGCCCGAATATTTTTGAATCTTATGCAGGCTTGAGACATTCACATACAGCACTGATTCTTCTTTATAATGCAGCACCACGGATTCCTGCACCACACCGCGCACTTTTATTTTTTTGAATCCCATGAAGGTGCCCACACCGTAATCCACGTGCACCACATAGTCACCGCGATTCAGATCACGCAGCTCCTTGAAGGAGATACCGCCCGTTTTTTGGCGCCGCTTTATTTCGGGGCGATGGTAGCGGTTAAAAATCTGATGATCGGTATAGACGGCAATGCCTTTATCGTTGAGAATAAAGCCCTCATGCAGCGTTTCAACCGACAGGTGATAGCGCATCTTTTGGGTTGATTCGCCGAGCAACTCTGCGAAACGGTCACGCTGACCGCCATTATCACATAAAATATAGGTATCAAAGCTTTGACGGCTCAGGGCGGTGATATCATCTTTGAGCAGTTTAATACTGCCGTTGAAGTCGGGCTGGGGGCTGGCGTCCAAACGGAAGGTCCATGCCGGGGTGATTTCAGAATGGAAGGCACCAAATCCAATTGTAGCCCTGCTGCTAATGGAATTCCGGAATGATTCGAGATTAACGTATCGCTCTCCGGGCGACGAGATCTCCTCTTCTTGCTGATCGGCTTGATTAAAATGTTTTTCCGCCTTTTCGAAGCGTTCATCAAGTTCAGATAAAATAAGTGATTCATTGAAAAGCACCACCACGGTGTCATCATCCATGTAATGGAGCAGTGAGTGGCGCGGACCGGTATCAATGTTGGCAGCATCGGGTACAAAGCGCACTTGCTCCTGATAGGAAATAGAGCGCTGCGAGTCGGGATCAAATTCACGAATGGAATCCACCTCATCACCAAAAAATTCGAGACGAATGGGGTAGTCGCCCGCATAGGGAAACACATCCAGAATACCGCCGCGTTGAGCAAATTCTCCCGGGCGGTCGACAAATTTGACGGAGCTGTAATTTTGATTTACAAGTTCTTCCTTGAGTTCATCTAAATCAACGGTATCTCCCGTAGAAATTCGCAATGAGCCAGATGAAAATGCTTCCGGAGAAATAATTTTTTCATAGAGTGCTTCAGCCGAAGTTACCGTGAGCGACTGCTCGTTTTCGTGTATCTTTTCCAGTACTTCAGAGCGTTGAATGGTCAGAGCACTATCGGTGATTTGCTGGTTATCATAGGGGGTAAGGCTGCTGGGCGGAAAGTAATGCGCCTGTTGAATATCCAGCGCATCCAGGTCTGATTTTAAAAAACGAGCGGCTTCCTGATTGGGAAAGACCGTGATGATATGATCAAACCGCGCGCTCAGTGATGCTAAAAACAGGGCTGGGGTTGAGCCTACAAAATGCTCAAGCTGAATGGATTTATGGTTTGAAAGATGCGTTTCAACCTTTTTCCAGGGAAGGGACGATCGGAATGTTTTTAAAATGGACGAAAGCGCCATGGGTTAGTTGGTGATGAAAATAGTCGATTCAATAAAAAAACAATGTGATTCTAAAATACGTTTCGCATGGAGAAATTACCAAGGGTAATGATGAATAATTACGCATGGCATCTCGCGGCTATTCTAATCCCGGGCATGACACCCAAAAACAAAACCAAATGTAGGCCGATTTGCCTAATCGGCCCGTATGATTTCTTACTCACTCGGTCAAGCTGACCGAGCTACATACAGCTTTACGTAGATCGGGCAGCCTGCCCGATTGTCCCCGCTTCCGCACGAAAGAGGCCCACAAAAGATCAAAACCATTGTAGGCCGATTTGCTTAATCGGCCCGTATGATCTGCTTATCCACTCGGTCAAGCCGTGCCTACGCTAAAGCTTTGGCAGACAAGCTGACCGAGCTACATATAGCTTTACGTAGATCGGGCAGCCTGCCCGATTGTCCCCGCTTCCGCAGCAGAGCGACGGAAGCAGTATAAGATGACTGAGCTACGTACCTAACAATTGCCGGCCACCGCGGAGGTGGACTCCATCAAAACTTCACGCCGTAGAAAGCTATAGTTACATCACTCCAGGGCCGTTCGGAAAAGCACCCGCTCGCAAACGAGCGATACCATAAGCAGCAAAATGCCGGGCAGCAGAAAATAGATATATAAATCCTCATAATCGGTATAAATGAGCTCCTCCACTTTAGTACGTTCCAGCTCATCAATGCGGTCATAAATTTCTTCAAGCGACTGCGTGTCGGTGGCCCTGAAATATTGCCCGTTAGTCATTTGAGCAATTTCGGTGAGCATTTCTTCATCAATCTGTACCTCAACACTTTGATAGCGTTTCCCAAAGATGGGATGCTGCACGGGGTAGGGCGCCGTGCCTTGGGTGCCGGCACCAATCGTATAAATTTTTATGCCGTAAGAGAGGGCCAGGTCAGCCGCGGTAACGGGATCAATCTTCCCCGAGTTATTTTGCCCGTCGGTAAGCAGAATAATCACTTTATTTTTAGCCTGACTTTCTTTTAGCCGGTTTACCGCGGTGGCTATACCCATGCCAATGGCGGTTCCATCTTCAATGGCGCCGATTTCAACATTTGTCAGTAGCCGTTTAAGCAGATCATAATCAAGCGTGGGGGGCACCACCGTAAAACTCTGGCGGGCAAAAGCTATAAGCCCAATGCGATCGGACAATCGTTTGTTGATAAAATCGTTGGCTACATCGCGGGCCGCCTCAAAACGGTTGGGTTTAAGATCTTCAGCCCGCATGGAGGTTGAAATATCAAGGGCCAGCATGATGTCGATACCCTCAGCATCGCGTTCTATGGTGGTGTTTTTATCCTGTGGACGTGCCAGGGCTAAAATGATGAGCGCAAATGCCGCCCATTGCAGCAGCGGGGCCAGCCAAACGCCGTACGTTCTCCATCCGGTTGAAAGGCCGCTGAAGCTGGAGATGTCGGAAAAGGTGAGGCTCGGCCGCCGGTTGAAATAAGCGCGCCACACCGACAGCCCAATCAATACAGGCAAGATCAGCAGGCACCATAACCATTCAGGATTGGCCCAGCTCATGATTGCACCTCACTATGCTTGTCTTCAAATTTTTTCCGTTCACCCTGAACGCGCGCCATGTGCTGCCGCCGCATTTGCTGGATGCGTGATTGATGCAATGTTTTAGCAATGGATAAAAAATCTTGTGTTTTATCGTACGCTTTTTGTGCCTGCCCCCGGCTCGGGGTGAATTTTGCAAACTTTACCATATCGGCTTCGCGAAGCACAATGCGGGTCTGTTCTACCATGCGTTCGTCAATGGCGCGACGGTCCAACTCCCTGATAATTTCACGGCTGGTGGATTCCAGCGCCGGAATACGGTACATCTGTTCAAAATAGCGACGGATGGCATCACCCAGCTTAATATAAAAGTGGTTGAACTGTTGCTCGGTTTCGGGTGAAATATTTTGGGTTTGGCGCAGGTTATTTTCCAGTTCTTTTAGCGGATTCAGAAACGGCTGCGGCTTAAATTCCGGGGCAGGCTCGGGCTCCGGTTGTTCTTTATATTTTTTATATACGTAGTAGCCGATACCGGCGGCAATCAGCAGGATCAACAAGCCAAGTAAATAAGGCCACCAAGCGGCAGCAAACGCAAAGATGGGTTTGAGCGGACGCAGGTCTTCATCCTCGTTTTGTAATGTAGATTGAAACGGAATGATGACGGCTTCGGTGTACATGGTGGTTGTATCTCCACCGGCTATCAGTTGGACGGGCAGGGCGGGGAAGGTATCATTTTCGGTGGCCCAAAATTGAAGCTCATAGCTTAGGCTGTCCACAAAATCTGAAACGCGATATCGCCGTCGGTTACGGAGTTCGAAGTTTTCGGTGAAGCCGGCCGAATCGGGAAATATGATACGGTCGTAGGTCCGATCTTTTTTTAAGGTAATACTGAAATTTAAAATATCACCCGCCTTTAGAGAATCAGCCGAAACATCTTGTTTCAGGGTTTGCGAAAAGCTTTGGTTCCATAATCCAACGAAGCAAACCCAAGCGGCAGTAAAAATGAGAATTCGAAAATAGTTATTCACAAAAATAAGCTGTTTTAAAACCGACTTGCCGTTGTTTAAATCAAACGCAACGAAAATTGAAACGAGGCTTAAAATAGAAAAAACTTCTTTCCGAAAAAAAGAAGTTTGAAAAAGCAATCAATAGCATCAACCCACAATTTTTGTCGACTTTATGTGAAAAAAATGCAGGAATATTGTATAATAAGGGGCATTATTAGATAATCAATCGATATTTCCGCACATGAAGAATATAATAGGGGCAGTTTTGATCATTGTATGTGTCGTACAATGCAATCGGCAAGATCAATCTTCACCCCCAAAAGTTGCTCCAAATAATCAGGCAAACATTGAAACTGTTAAAGCCACCTATGATGCTTTTGGCATTAATATTAGTGGTTTTAAAATTAGAGACTTGAGTGTTAAAAAGAATGAGAGTCTTTATTTGATGTTGCAAAAGTTGGAACTTGACGAACAGCAGATTTACCGAGCTATTCAAAAAGCAAAAAGGGTGATTGATGTCCGTTCTTTTAAACCGCGCCAAGCCTACCGGGCTTATTTGTCCAAAAAGAATAATGAACTGGAAAAAATGGTGTGGGAGCCCAATGATGTAGAGTTTGTGACCTTCGACTGGCAGCAGGATTCCCTCCAAATCTATCGCGCTTCGCGGGCGGTAACCATGAAGAGTAGGCAGGTTAGCGGCACCATCAATTCATCTTTATATAATGCGCTCTCAGGGGCTGAATCGCGTGATAAACTTGTGTACAAAATGTCGGATATTTTTGCGTGGCAGGTCGATTTCTTCAACCTGCGCAAGGGCGACACCTTTAAAATTTTATATGAAGACAAGTTTGTGGAAGACCGGCATTTTGATGTGGGCGAAATTTTGGCGGTGGAATTAGAGCATATGGGCGATACCTATACGGCCTATCGGTATGAAAATAAAGAGATAGACGGTTATTACGACAAAGACGGGAAAAGTGTGCAAAAAGCCCTGCTAAAGGCCCCCTTTACTTATGATCAGCGCATTAGCTCGGGTTTCGACCCTAATCGCTTTCACCCCGTGTTGAAAAGACGGCGTGCCCACAATGGCGTTGATTATGCGGCTCCGTATGGAACCCCCATACTTTCGGTTGGAGACGGCACCGTACGCCGGGCCGGCTATTACGGGGCGGCGGGCCGAATGGTTGAGGTGGAGCACAACAATTCTTACAAAACGAAATACATGCACATGAGCAAATTTGCGAGTGGGGTCCGCAGCGGAACGCATGTTAAACAGGGTGAGGTTATTGGCTATGTGGGGAATTCAGGCCGCGTTACGGGTACACATTTGCATTACGGGATGTATAGAAATAATCGTCCGATTAATCCATTGACGGTTGATTTACCGCCGGCGAAATCACTGCCTCAAGATATAATGCCCAATTTTAAAGAAATGCGTAATAACTTAAATCTTCGCCTCTTTAACCAAGATACGCTGGGCATTACCGTTCCGCTGACGGAGTGACTAATACCGATGCATACGGCGCCGAAAAAAGTTCATTAACGGTTTTACGTATGATGCATTTGTTTCCAGTTCCACCATGTCAATTTTCATGCGCATGAATTTGTTGCGCAGCGCTTCCTTTTGACGGCTACGTTTTTGCAGGTATTGCTTTCGTACTTTTTTGCTTGATGTATCCACCAACACCTCATTTCCGGTTTCAGCATCGTGCAGGGGAATCAAGCCGAGATCGGGTAGCTCATCTTCCAACCTGTCATTGATAAAAATATTTACTAAATCGTGTTTACGGCTGGTAATTTTAATCTGTTTGTCAAAATGATCATCCTGAAAATCGCTGGCCATAATGACAATGGCTTTTCTGTTCAGCAACCGATTTATGTAGGAGAGCGCTTCACCAATGTCGGTGCCGGAGCCTTTGGGTTCGGTGGTCAGCAGTTCGCGAATCAATCGCAACACATGGGTGCGCCCTTTTTTGGGAGGGATGACTTTTTCAATCACATCGGTAAAAAGTACCAGCCCCACTTTGTCGCTGTTTTTTATAGCGCTGAAAGCCAGTACGGCAGAAATTTCAATAGCCAGCTCCATTTTGCTTTGGCTCTGGCTGCCAAAGAGTCCGCTGGGTGAAATGTCAACGCACAGCAT
>Ga0306907_1000819_pt1 | contig 12018 bp, 16 predicted proteins | sample AntRauTorcE11898_FD_190415 | JGI IMG/M metagenome (GOLD analysis project Ga0306907, IMG submission 190415) | Saline lake microbial communities from Rauer Islands, Antarctica - Metagenome Torckler E11 #898 (v2) (version 2) | ecosystem: Environmental > Aquatic > Non-marine Saline and Alkaline >... | reverse complement strand
CACCCGACTGCTCGGCTTGCTTCGAAGCAGACCAGAGATCAGATACGACGTTCTGGTCCATCGTCGACGGCGACCAGACTTTCGCCTTCGCGCCGACTTTCCGCGCATCGAGAACGCCCTCGTTGGTGAGTTCCGCGAGTTTCGTGCGTGCTGTTTCGGTAGTACAATCGAGCCGCTCGGCGAGATCTGTGGTCGTTACGAACGACTGTGTTTGGAACAGGTCGGCGAGTTCCGCCCGAAAGTCATCGAGCGGGAACTGCGTCGTTCCGATCGGCGGTTGCGTCGTGGCAGATTCGTTGTTAGGCATCGTCGACTCACTCCGACTTGATACGCGGCGCGAGCATGAAGCGAACCGGCAGCTCGCCATCGTCATCGTTCGGCAGGGCGTCGAACTCGATCATCACCGGGTGCTCGTCGTCGAACCGCAGCGTCACCTCGGTCGACTTCGGGATGGCCTTGTTCATGTCTTTGAGGAAATCCAGCGAAAACAGCGACTCGGCTTCGCTGTCGACGCCCGCTAGGCCGAGACACTCCTCGCCTGTGAGTTCGAGGTCCACGTCGTCGGTGTCGCCCTCGCCTTCGATGACCAACGCTTCCTCGCCGTCGTCGGTCTCGCCGACCCGCAGTGTGAGGTGATCGGTGATCATGTCGACGGCGGTGAGCCCGCGGTCGAACTGTGCGCCCGTGATCGTCGCTTCGGCGGCCAGATCCAACTCCGGGATATCCGGCTCGGCGCGGATCGAATCGGGATCGATCAACGCCAGCGTGTAGGACAGCCCGCCGAGTTGAATCTGGAGCTTTCGGGTTTCTTGGTCGAGTTCGAGTTCGGCTCGGTCGCCCGTCTCGGCCATGCCCAGAATGTTGAGCAGTCGGTCGAGATTGAAGCCGATCGTCCCGCCCGTCGAACTGTAGTGCTCGAAGCGGTCGGCCGGAAGTGTCTCGTCGATCATGGCGACGTTGGCGGGGTCGACAGCGCGAGCCGTGAATCCCTCCGGCGTGATATTAAGCTTCATCTCGTCGACGAGCGTGGCGTAGGCCTCAAGGTACGTTTCGAGGTCGGCGGCGTCGATCTTACAGGCGAACCCGCCCGCGGTGGTTGTGAGGTCCATTTCGGCGTCGGTGTCGGTTTCAGTCTGTGCGTCAGTGTCGTCGGGTGTCGTCTCGGGTGTGCTCATACGTAGGGGTGTGTCGTGCGCCACGGTGGCGCGGAAGGCCCGCCGCCGGAGTCGAACCGGCGAGAGTCCGTTGCGGGCCGGTCGGGGTGTGGTCGTCGTGGTTAGTCGTCGTTATCGTAGTCCTCGGGTAGTAGGCCGAACAGTTCGAGGTAGTCAGTAGACGCCTGTGAGGGCTCGCCGTGGGTGCGTGTATCCGACCACAGCGTGTCGACGTACTCGCCGTCGTAGGTGGCCTCCTCTTTGGCGAGTTGCTTGGCTTCGGCCTTGCTGGCGGCTTCGACGGTGACGTGCTCGACGACTTCGTAGGTCCGTTCGACCGTGTAGGTCTGGGTCTCGATTTGGCAGTCTTCGGGCAGTCCGTCTTCGTCGTCGGCCCCGGTATTTTCAGAGAGGAACGGGTCGTCGGCCGGGTCGTACTCGCCGCTGTCGTTCCAGTCGAAGTGTTGTCGACGGTGGCGGCGGTAGATTGCCGATCCTGTGATCGAGTCGTCGAACTCCGAGGGATGGGCCAGTGACCGACCACAGATGGCACACGTCTCTGGATAGCAGGTCGCCGAGTTGAGCGGCGGTTGTGATTCGCTCATTTCGGACGTTCCTCGCAGGTCTGTAGGTGCTCGATTCGCTGTCGACCGTTCTCTAGTTCGGTGTCGCAGAACGGACAGGCCACTAGGCAGTTCGAGGTCGTCCCCGTGTGGTCGGTACGCTGTTCGAGTGTCATTCCGAGTCACCCCACAGTTCTAGTTCAGCATCTTTCGGCTGGTACAGTGGGTGGTTCGGGTGGCCGTCTTTCGTGGTGTTCAGTGCGTAGAGGTCGGCATCCAGCAGCGCCGCCACTTCGCGTTCCCGGCCCTCAACTGTGCCATTCGTTCCCCACGCCACAACGACCTTCTCTGCCTCGTCGCAGATCTCCTGGAGGTGGCTGTCGTTCTCCGGGCCGATCGGCGCGTCGTGGTCGGTGAGTTCCGACGGGTCTGTCGCCCGAAGTGCGAACAAGTTGCCGACGACGAGCGTGCCGTAGCCCCACCGTTTCGCGTAGTCGAGACACCGCCGGATCGTTGGATCGTCGGCGGTCTCGTCGGCCGTCGACGGGTTGAGCATGATGAGCGCGACCGTCGGTTTCTCAGTGTCCCACGTTCGGGTGAGTCGGTAGCGGTAGGTCCGGTCGTCGCTCAGTACCGCGCTGGTTCGAGTGTCTTCGAGGAGATCGATGTTACTCATCGGTCACACCCCACGGTTTGTGTGCGGCGTCGGCGGGATGGATCGAGTTGCACTCGCGGCAGTAGATCGTCCGTGGTCGCGCCATCTGTTGGCCGCCGTCAGTGACCAACGTCGACTGTTCGGTCGGATCAGGCTCAGTCCGGTATTCGTCCAACAGTTTCTCGTGGGTTTTCTGTTCGGTACGCGTCGAATGTGGTTGCACGTCGAGATCGGTCCACTCATCCAAGAGTCGGGCGACTGTCGCGGTGGCGTTCTCTAAGACCCACTGTTCGACGATATCCTCGGCGTCGTGGGTGTGCCAGCCCATCCCGGTCGGAGCGTCGAGTCGGTGAGCACACATGACTGCCCAGACGATCGGCCCCATTCGAACGTCGGGATAGCAGGCCGGTGTCGTATCGCCGACCGGCAGCCGCGATTGGGTTCCAGGACGGCTACTCTGCATGGGCTTCCTCCCGAGTGCCGAAGGCGTCGATATTGGCTTGATGGTTGGCCCGGCCGTCGACCTCGAAGGCCGGTGCTGCCAGCGGAGCCTCCCCGAAGGATGTGTAAATAGCGCCATCCTGGGCGATCAGTTCGTTTTTGAGGCGTGTTGGGAGCTCGTCGTCTATCAAGTCCGTCTCGGTGTCACAGAACGACACTGACCACGTTGGTAGGCCCAGCGACCGACTTTCACGTACGGCCGTAACTTTCTGCGGTCGATTCGGCGGGAGTGTGATTCGGTCGCCGCGGGCGACGAGATCAGCCACCGTCTCGGTCGTTCGTGGGACCGGCCACTCGCGGGCGGGTTCGTCACTCCCAATGTTGGAGTCGTCGAGCGTGTAGGCTGTTTCGGCGTCGGCGAGTTCGGCGACAGTGTATCGCCACTGTGCGGTGTCTCGGTGTCTACTTCCGGTTTCGTTGTGGTAGTGGTTCTCGACAGCCGACAGCGCGATCTCGGCGGTCGGGAATAGCCCTTGCCACTGACAGCGTGTTGCGGTGCAGGTGGCGAGATATCCTGTATCGACGGCGCGAAGGGTCCTCCTGGAGAGTGGCCGCCCGACCCGGATCTCACTTCGAGCCGTTATCTCGATTCGGCCTCGGTCACTCATCTTCAACCAGCTCCCACTGAATCACGTCGACTTGTGTCGTCGCGTCGATCTCGGCATCGGGGTAGTACTCGCGGAGTTCCTCCAGGAGGTCCTCGACGCCCTCGTAGTCGCGGTGGCCCGCCACGCCCATCCCGGCGGCCATCCGAGCCGTAGTCCACCAGCGATCGGTGACGACAGCCTCGGCGATCGGCTCGTCGTCGGTGCCGGTGAGTGTGATTCGGTCGTCCTCGTTGTAGGGGTGGGATGGGTCGACGCGGATCGTCGCCGTTTTGTCTCCGCTTCGGATTCGGGCGTGGTGTTTGTCGACGAACGTGAGCGTCGGTGGTTGCTGTACTCCGTCTCCGGGTCGCTCACTCATCTGACCAACCCTCCGGTTGCGGGACGGATCGTGTGTTCACATCGTCAAGAGACGATAGAACTTCGTCGTGGTCCTCGGCTGCGATCTCTAAAGCCTCCTCCCGACTACTCGGTTCTGGGGTCCAGAACCGCATAACACGTCTCCAACCGTTTGGGCCCGTCTCTACTACTCTGACCCCGTATTCAGTGGTTTCTGGAATACCGGCGTAGATATTCTCGGATTGCTGCTCCTCGTCTCCGAGTCGCTCACCGCCGTCAGGGACGAGCCTCTGCTGAGTCGTGTTCGTCGAGCTGATCCGGTCTGATAGCCAAGCCATTTGCTCGCCAATCCCGCCGAGGTTGTTCTGCTGGAGCGGGTAGACGACTGGGGCCTCGATCCCTGCCGCAAACGCTTCGCGTTCTTTCAGCGGATGGATATAGGATCGACCCGCCAGAACCACGATCTCGTCGACGGTCACTCCGGAACCAGCAAGATGTGCAACCCAATCGATCAGCCCTATGCCGACCGAGTGAGCCAGCTCGCCGAGGTCGTCTTCGTCAAGGTCCGAGATCGTCGTGTCGTACGGCGCGATCTCTGCCGTTGGTTCGATCAACCCGTGCTCGGCAGACAGGACAGCCCAAAAGTCGCCGAGTTCCACTGCGTACTCTCGCTTTTTAGCGAAGTATGTCGACGTGTACAGATCCTTTGCTGGTGCTGGATCATCCTGTTTTGCAGCTCCGCAGCCGACAATCACCAGCCGGGCGGTCTCGCTCATGGGTCCAACACCTCGTCAGTGTCTGCCAGCATCTCGTTCACTTCTTCAACATTACTCGTCGCCGCGTCGAACGGGTGTTCTTGTGATTCACTCATGGTCTTCCTCCACGATCTCTTTGGCCGCATTCAGGTGTTCAAAAGCCGATTCGACGTGCTGCTCTGCTTCCGTCGGGAGTGGCGACCAGTTGGTCGACCACTGGATGTCAAGCTGGTCCTGAATCGCGTCGATGGCGTTCTGCTCTGCCTCGTCCATGATCTCGTCGCGGTCGTAGTCGCCAACAGGGTAGTCTTCAAAGTCGACGTCCTGCTCTTCCTCTCTGCTAGGTCTATCAACTTGTTCTAAATTGTCCATAAGCGTGATTCAATTTTCACATCAAAAAATATTCACTGTGCTATACTATATTTTGTCCTGTGGTGTAGGATCTGTCATAGAGGTTGTACCCTATCGTTTTCAATGTTGACGATCTCGATATCGAATCAGTCTGCCCTTAGATCAATCAGAGCAGATTACGCCTATCTCGTCTAGGGCAGCATAGATCGGAGTTCCATCATTGTCGATGGCTCTCTCAGTAACATTTGATTGTATCCCATCTGGTTGTTCGCTCCAAACAGCTTCTAAGCTGATTGCGTTATGCTCAGGGTTGTGAGTCTTGATCCACTCTAGTAGGTACACTACCCGAAGCACGCCATATTCTAGATCAGTCACGTCGTCATTGTTAAAGTGCAATCGAGCCCAGTTTTCAGGAACGTCGTTTGAGGTGTTGCAGGCAGCTAGGTACTTGCATTCTGCTTTGTATGTCGACGGGCCGATCCTTTCGAGATACGTCGCTTCGTACTCACTCTCTGGGGATGTGCTGTGGGTACGTGCTGCTTTATCGAAGTATTCATCGTCCAGGTCAATCCTACCTAGGTGATCGGGGATGTCTAAGAAATCACCGAGAGGTGTTGTCGCCCCGATAGTAGCAAAACTACTGGGATAGCACCGATTGCCTGAGATCGCACAGACACCAACAGTCTGATCTATGAGCTTATTTCTGAGTGCCACTCGGACCACTTCTGACCGGCTGAAATCAGCCTTTTGCAGCCCTGTTTCAACATTATCTGAGGTTCGAACTGATATTCTGCTATTCATGGTGGTGTTTGTCTTGCGTATTACGTCATACGTAGGACAAAGTTATATCTGTTGATGGAGTGTATTTTGTCAGATTCTTGTATCGGGGATCTATTATTGGATTGGCTAAGCTATCCAACCTTCTTCACAGTACCGTGTGTTTGCGCTGAGAAACGCTTGCACTGGTTTCTCCTCCAGCGTAAACAGTTTATACCAATTCCCCGTTAACTGGTGTAACACGGTCTATTATGGATTCAGACGCAAATATACAATCTACATTGATCGAGGATACGTTTGATAGATATTTGCAGATGGTTGGTAAAGGAGTCGACGGTAAGAGTGGGAGTTATCGGCGGAATGCTAAACGGGAGTTGTACAACTTTTTGGACTGGCTTTCCGGAGAGAGCGATAGCAGTGGGCTTTCTAGTGGGCGTGGGATCTCGTCGCCAACAGTGGATGACTTATCTAGTTCTGTTTTCCGTGGGTACGCATATCATCTGAGTGGTGATCGCGGCCTCCAGCCGAATACGGTTCGAACGTACTATGCCTACATTTCTTCCTGGTGTGGTTGGTGCAAACGGGAGGACTTGATCGAGACGCATCACGCTGACACGACGAAAGCTAAAGAGCCACTGCCCGCCGACGATAACAGAACGTCCGGTGACCAGCAGATGTGGAGCTCAACGCACCGCAATCTGTTAACCCGACATATGGGGAAGGTGGTCGACGATGCAATCAATCAAATAGATATGGATGAGTCGCATGAATCGATCCAACGTGCGCGTTTTGGGGCCATGAAGGCACACCGGAACCGGGTGTTAGTGTATTTCCTGTGTTATACCGGGTTTCGTGTCGGGGAGTTCGTTAGAGACGGGAGTGACACCCGGCGCAGTGGGGTGGCGTGGAGCGATGTCTCGTTTGAGAATGAGACCCTCCATATATTCCGTAAGAGCCAGAAGTGGCAGTATGCTACCCTGACTAAGAAAACGGTTGAGCCCCTGCGCTTGTACCGGAATCGTATCGACCCACCGAGTGGCGATTGGCCCGTTTTTCCGGCGATGGATAACGGTACGTTGAGTGGTCATATCCAGTCTGCGCTTATGGCTCGTGGCCATACAGCTGACGAGATCGAGGATATTCGTGATCGGTACTTCAACGATTTCTTCTGTGCGATAGATCTGAATGTCACCCCTCCATCAATCACTACAGATGGGGTGCGGCATATCATGAGACAAATTACTGAGGAAAGTGAGGTTGATACTACGAAATTGGATGCTGAGTATCTGCAACCACATGGTGGCCGCCGGGGGATGGGCGAGCTGTTGGTGAAAGAATACGGATACACTGAAGCCGCTCGCTATCTCGACAATTCTGAAGAAATGGTTCGTGAGCGGTACTCGCATATTAAACCCGGAAAGCTCGGAGATACGGCTGATGATGCTATTGAGAATATAGACAAATAGCGTTGTTGTCCCGTTATTCTGTGCGTTCGTAACGTATATATGATATAGCAATTGACTGGTAAGTGTAGATGTTCGACTTAACAGGATTCCAACGTGACCTACTCTACGTTGCTAGTGGGTTGGATGAACCGCACGGTTTGGGTATAAAAGAAGAGCTTGAGCAGTATTACGGTAGTGCCTGTTCGAATTCTTCGAGTGGTGGGACTGTGTATTCGCCTTCTTCGAGAGCAGTCCTGATTTCATCTACTCTGTCTGAACTTGGCTTTTCACCGTCTACCTCCCATATATCAAGTACCAGCCTGTGTCCCTTTTTGTTTGCTTCTACTGCTTTCTGATGTACTTCTGGGAGATCATCTTCACTATCTACATCGAAGAGCTTCATTGCTTGATTAGTTGCGGTGGAGCCATAGGTAGCCATCCCATTTCTGAAGCTCTTAAATGCCTGGGTACGGTGTGTTTTTGCGGTTTCTAGATTGCCGTTTTCAATCTCATCTAGCGTTTGTTGGAGGTTGTCAGTTGCAATTGTGTTGTAGTCTAATGATTCGATATAACTTGAACGGAGTCGATCTGCTTGTACGCTCTTTTCTGTGTTGCCGTCTTCATCGGCTGACCCAGTGTTACCTCCATTATCTGACCCACCACTCCCCTCAATATTACTTCCACCTTCAAGACAGCCACCGATACTCATAGCTGCGATTGTTCCAACTGTACCCATGAGTTTTCGTCGGGATCTCATGGTAAAATATCGAGTCTATACATTTAAAAATCTGAGGTATTCAGTGTTGAGTCGTTTACGTCCCCTTAAATATCAGAATGTTTTCATTTGCGATCATATTGCCGGTTTGCCCGGCGACGTTCTCTGGGGCATTAGTGTATGGGAGGGTCTTAGAAGGTATTTCACGAGGGAGAGAAGCTGTATGTTCCAACCCGAATTCCAAGGCCAGCTCGGTTGTGATTAGGTTTAGTGCGATTGGGATTCGTGAGACGGTTCGGTTTCCGACTGTGATTGCGATTGGTTGTCCCGGCTTAATTACACGGGCCATAGTGAGGAGCGTTTCGCTGTAGTCGGTGAAGAAATCTAGTACGTCTTGGTCTCGACCATTTTCTTTATCTTGAATTGCCTCAACTGCTTTTTTGAGCGTTGGCGACCATCGCATCACTTGTTCCATTTTGATGGGCGACTCAGATCGCCGTCCACCTAGTCCAGATGGGTCGACGTTCTTCATATCACTCGCTTTGATAGATGTCGATATACTGGCCGGGTCTTGACAGAATTGCCCATAGCCAACCGTTGTAGCATGATCACCGTAGGGTGGCGATGTACAAATCGCGTCTACAGAGTTTTCAGCTACGAGGTTTTTATTTCGACAGTCACCGTGGATGATTTCGGCTGTCGTATTATCGTTGACGTGATTTAGGAATTCTTCGACTCGGTGGATGTTCTCAAAGAAATTTTCTACAAAGGTGTTTGTGAATGGAGGGTTGTGATCTGGTTGTTCTTCTTTCGGAATTCGGTTTCGTTTGAACTCTCCATCGCGATTGTAACTGATCTTGCGAGCGGTTTCTGCTAGGGAGATCCGGGCAATCCGAGTTGCTGTGTGACTATATTCTCTCCTCAGCTCATTCAGGAAAACCTTCATGGCTTCAATTTTGTGCAACTGCGGTTTTGGGAACCAGCCTTTCTTCACATAGTTGGCTGTGTATCCGGGTTGAAGTTCAGTGCTATCTTTGTCGTCGTAATCGTAGTCGATGAAGCTCTCTTTGGTACACCACTCGTTATTTGTACAGTGGAATGCGAGATCCCACACTTCGTCTATATCGACGTTCGCTGTCTTTCCACGGGCAAGGAGGCACGCAAACGGGTTGATGTCTGTAGCGACAGCGTTGAAGCCGTTGAGACGAGCTTCTGTTGGTGTGGTTCCACTGCCACAGAATGGATCGAAGATTAGATCGCCTTCTGAGAGTGTTCCAGTCTCTTTCCAGTATTTTAGTAGCGTTCGCGGAATCTGGGGAATCATCCGCGCGGGGTATCGATGTAGCCCGTGCGTCAGATAGCGGGTGTTTGCCCCATTAAATGACCAGTCAACATTCTCTAAGTTGATTGAGGCATTATTTGGAGCCAAGTGTGGCCTGAAATTCTTTGTAGGGTTTGTCTTCAGGAACGTCTTTGAATGACTCGTCGAGGGTTTCTGAAAGCGGTTCTTTCGCTCTTTTGTTTGTGGTGAGTGTTCTCTGCATAATGCTAGGGTGAGAACTTCAAGACGAATTCCGATTCCTTGAATGTCGTATTGTCTTCGTTGATGCTGATTAGCTTCGCATTGTAGATGTCGTCCAAAATTGACTCGATTTGGTCGACATTCTCCTGTGTAGTCACACTGACCGTGGTGATTTTTCCGATCATGCCGACATCAACTACTGTATCAACGTCTTTCAGCTCTTTTTCTTGAGTGATGATCGCTGGCCTATTCGAGAGCGGGACGTACTTCCCACCTACCGTGAAGTAGTCCCCCATGATACATTCATAATCTCCGTTTTTGAGGTCGGCTTCTGTGAGCTGTCGATCTAGTGATGCTGTACTACTATTGCTGCCGCTATCGGGTTGTTTTGATTTAGACATTAGGGTTGATTCCGTTATACCGTGATTCCGCTTGGTGAGTGATTCCCTGGTGCAGACGGCCCAGATGGGGTGTTTTCGGTGTTGATCCCTGCATGAACCAGTTTGTCTGCCATTACATCTTCGCCTGTTTTGCCGAATGCTTGCGTTGAATTGCCTCCATCGTCGTCTGATCCGCCTCCGGGGAACATCGTTCCGTATGGGGAGAAATCGATGGTGAATTCGGCGTATAGCATTTCGAGTGGGTTCATCTCCACGTCAAGGCTTGTTGCTCCGGGGACTCGGTTGCGTTCGGAGTGGAACGTGAATTCGGCCTTGGGGAACCGTTTCGTGAACATCATTAACACAGCATGGGTTGCTGTGACTCGGATTTTGTAATCCTCACCAGCTTCAACACGATCTTCGAAGTCGCTTACTTGGTCGACTGCTCTCCGTCCCATCCCATCCGTTAGTTCTTCTACTGCACTATCAAGGAAACTCATTCCACTTTGGTGCATCTCACGGGCCACACCGTCTGAATCAGGCGAATTCATTTCAATACTACCTCACCCAAACCGTAGCACAAAAACTTCTACGCACATCCCATCTCACCCTTTCCACTCTTCTCTCTCTGTGTATCTCCAACACTCCCATTCAACCATTTCAATTCACCCAGCCGTTCTTTATTTATTTCTCTTGGTGCTTCTTTGCATTCGTAAGTGAAGTGGTCTACTTTGGTAGTTCCGTGGTCTACTTCGAATTCTTTGCCACAGAATGGGCAAGCTGTTAATCGGCAACGTTTTCGTCCTGTACTATCTGTATATCGTTGTAAAGCCATATTTCATCATCTCTGAATTGATTGTCGTCTTTTGCGGTTGATACACCCATACTATGTTTCAATTAGTATATCGGGTCAATTGAACTCTTGTAGTGATGATTGTCCGTCTGTCTTTGTAGACGGCTTGTTTAGTGAATCTAAGTCGTCAATTTCTGCGGATTCGTGTGTTTCTCCTCTCTGTGTTAGTGATGCTCTCCGTCTCACTTCGGGGTGTTGTAGTGCTTTTTCTGCTCGGTCTTTTATTGCCTCAAATTTCTTTATGATATCTTGTCTTGCTGTTTCGTACTCGATGATGGGGTATGGGTAATCTTCACCGATTGATACACCTGTATTTTCTTGGATGTGGATGGGTGTTTTTTCAGGTTGATCAAGATATTTGGCAGGTAGTGATTCAAGTTCAGGCACCCACTTTTTGATGAATTCCCCGTTTGGATCGTTGTCACGAACCTGCTTGCGAGGATTGTAAATACGCATCATGTTTGTTCCATCAACGCCTGCTTGTAATTGGAATTGGGTGTAGTTGATAGCTGGATCGGCGTCTAACAAATGGTAATAGAAATAGTCAGCTCCTATTTTCCAAGGCTGCTGTAATAGATCGCAAAGGAAGGACGCACACATAGCTCGCATACGGAAGTTGAGCCATCCAGATTGATTTAAACACCGCATTGAAGCATCTACCATTGGATATCCTGTTTGCCCATTTTTCCAAGCTTGGACTTTCTCAGAGTCGTGTGTGTCCTCATGGAAGTCTTCTAATACAGGGTTGACGGCTGTATCCATCCAACCTTCCCAGTCAGCTAATTTTTGGTTATAATGTCTGTTCCAGTAGAGTCTGGATTTGAACATCTCTTTTGCTCGTCTGTTGCTGTTTGTGTCTTCAATCTCTTGGTAAACTTGTCGGATAGATATACAGCCGAACCGAAGATATGGAGATAACTGCGATGTGCCAGATCGTGCGTCTGTGGGGGATGAAATGTTTCCCGGATAGGCGGATAGGTTTTCAGTAAATTCGTCTAGTAAACGTAGTGCGTTTTCTGTTCCTCCAGTTCGCTTTATTTCCTTCTTTGGCTCAATGTTGTAGTATTGGCGTATCACATCAGGAGTGATTCCTGTTTCTATACTAATAATATCTATATCGTCTTCTGAAAATTCGTGTTGGGGTGCATTGAGCCACGATTCAACGTATTCACCCCAGTTTTTTCGTGTATCTTCTACGTTTCTCTGTAGACCATCATCGTCGATAAAATCGATATCACATGATTCTGCTACTTTGTTATCTCTTTTGAGCCCATATCGTCCAGTTGGGTCTATGGTGGTTACTATGCGGGCTGCGTACTCGTTTAATTCTTGGAGTATTTTGACTGGGTTGCCATGTAATAGGGTTATCCCACCGTCAAGAGATTCGTATTGGGTCTCTAGGT
>Ga0306907_1000814_pt1 | contig 12052 bp, 14 predicted proteins | sample AntRauTorcE11898_FD_190415 | JGI IMG/M metagenome (GOLD analysis project Ga0306907, IMG submission 190415) | Saline lake microbial communities from Rauer Islands, Antarctica - Metagenome Torckler E11 #898 (v2) (version 2) | ecosystem: Environmental > Aquatic > Non-marine Saline and Alkaline >... | reverse complement strand
CAAACGGGCGCAACATGCCCATGGCCACAACGAAGGCGACCACAGAGCTCAGATTGAAAGGAAGTAGGGGGCGTCAGGGCCTTATGATACGATCCTGCCCCCTACCGGAATCTACCCCTAGTAGATCATTGCAGGACCTCCTGAGCATCGTTGAGGCGATACGGGCAAAAGGTGCAGGTTTCCGTTCTTTGGCTGAGGACATCGACACGACGACACCAGCGGGACGCCTCGTCTTCCACGTCTTTGCATCCATTGCCCAATTTGAGCGCGAGCGCATCTCCGAGAGAACCAAAGAGGGGCTTATCGCTGCCCGCAAGCGAGGGCGTGTCGGAGGCAGGCCTTCGGCCCTCTCTGGGGAACGCCGCTTGGAAGTAGTACGTATGCGCGACCAAGAGAGCCGTGGCATTGCAGAGCTGGCACGTCTGTTTGAGGTAAGTCCAAACACCATCAGGCGGGCTTGAGAAAACGTAAGTTTGTCTGGTCGCGCCCATCAGTTACCCCCCTGCCCTAATCGTTTACCTAACTTAAACAATTCTAAAACTTTGCGTTTACTTATCATTTACCATATTTATATGAAAAACGTTCACAATCTGATTGAGAGAAGACCATGAAATTTACGGCAGGGCAGGCGGCAAAAGCGGTTGGTAAAAGTATGCCAACAATCTCAAAAGCACTTAAAACTGGTAGATTATCGGCGGAAAAAGTAGGCAATAAATATGAGATAGACGCCTCGGAACTCTTTAGGGTTTGGCCAAAAGCCACAAATAGTGAAGGTTTACCTTTGAGTGCGGGTGAACCTTCACCTTTAAGTTCGGTAAACCCCAAAATAAGCGATGAAATCAAAGCATTGCAAGATGCACTTAATGCAGAACGTAAACTAAATTCTGAAAAAGATGGCCGCATCGCAGATTTGACCCAAAGAGCGGAGCGAGCAGAGCAAAAAGAAGATGCGGCGCAGGCTCAACTAGTTGGGCTACTAACAGATCAGCGGACCACACCGCGCAAAGGCTTTTGGCAAAGGCTCAAGGGATAACGTTCATAAATCTTCAACATCTGCTTAGGTTTTGAACGGGGTTTGTGGTGGCGCAAAACAGGGTAGGGGACATCTATTCCAATATCGAGCGTTTTTGAACACCGCCGATGCCCACTAAGCAGGATTTGATGAAGCCTACTCACGTCTGGGCCTTGAGCCACCTACGGATACGGCTACGCGCGTTTGCATAAGGCGATGACGTGTTGAACTGGATCATCCGACCCTTGGTCCATTTGCCGTGCCACGGCCCGCCATAGAGTTCATTGTCCGAACGTGCCGAGATTGTTTCGACGAGATTTTCCTTGGCCTTTTTCAAATGGTCCAAAAGCTCGCGGTAGCCGACGTCATCGCAGTCTTTGTAAAATTTCTGCGCAAGCCGTCCCAGCTCATTCCACTTAAAACCCGTTTCGGGAAAATCGACATCCCGACCTTTGTCGTCCTGATCCAGCCATTTCAAAACAAGCTCATTCCAGCCGATGAGATACGACACAAGATCGGCGGGACTCATGGTTGTCCCTTTAACGTGGCCTTCGAGTGAGTATTCTCGCGCACGATCCTTCGGCACCTTCGACAGGTCGATGATCAATTTGTCAAACGTCTCCGAAATTGCATCTAACAACTCTGTCTTTGAAGCTGGAATTGCCATGGTATTCTCCTTCATAGCAAAGAGAATATAAGCTTTCTCAATTGGTCAAGAGGGGACATTTGGCGGCAAGTTGGGTTGCATCAACCGATAACCTCGTGACGAAATTCCAGCCTCAAAACTGGTCCATCGCTTAATCGCGCCACCCTTCCAAAAACGACCGTTTTTCAACGGTCTATCGTGCTGAATAGCTTTTGCACCATGTCGTGAAGGTTTTCTCGATAGAAGACCCATCCAACGGGATCGACTTTTCATCGCACCACTTGCGGAACGTATCCGCCAGCTTGCGCAAGTCTGGCACATGCCGCCCGTCTATGCGCGGCGCATTGTCCCGTGCGATCCGGTCCCATGGCTGGCTGTCCTTGACGCTTCCAAAGTCAGGGAAGGCCGTCACGGGCGTTTCCGCTGTGCCATCCCGTCGCGCTTTTCGGCCCACCTTGGGCCGATCCAGCTCGTCCTTCACTTTCGTCAGGTCTTCTTTGACCTCCCAAGCTATCTCAATTTCTGCCACCGTGCGGCCAACCTTGTGAAGATTCACTGTGAGATGCAGCCGGGTCAGATCGCTATTGATCTCGGTCATAGCAGGCTGAATGGCCCATTTGTTTAAGTCAGCAAAGCGCGAAAGTGTCCCCTTCGGTATCCCGAAGAGCGCCCGCAACTCCAAAACAGTGAGCCGCTTGCTGTTCTTGTGTTTAAGGTTTTGTAGGCTGGCGATGTGCTGGAACAGCAGCACTGAATACTTACTACCCAGATGAAACACCGCCTGCCGATCGAGGATTGCCCAGTGGTTTGAATCTCGCGCCATATCACGAAAAGTCTGGCGAAAAGTCCATTTTACCAGCAAATCACCTGTCGCGTCTTCTTCGCTATAATCAATCTGGGCTTCATCGAGCAGCCCCCCGATGGTTACTCGCTTCTTTTCCTTGTCGTCATGGATCAAAGTTGCAGCGCTTAACTCTCCAAAAATCGGGGTGATTGTCTTACGATCATGCCTCACCATTCCGTCAATTTTATTGATATCAGACAAACGTATCTCGTGGCGCACATTATCCGCCATGCGCCCGCCCGCAGTGGCAATCATCAAGTGAAACATTTTGAGGGCGCGAAGGCTGGGTGCGTTCTGCATATAGACACCCTGCGCGACCTCCGTAGGCAGCACAGTTTTGGTTTGGTCATAGGCTCGATCAGCGGCCACTTCAGTTGTCTTTCCCATAAGTGAGTTTAATATGCTTGCGCTCCTCACCTGTCAACTCGTAGTTCTATCTCAATCCCTCACTTATGAATCTCAATCCCTCACCTGTTCGTCTCGATTCCTCACTTAACCGTCTCAATCTCTCACTTATAGACGCGTAAGAATTTGAAATATAATAATAATAACTCCCTGAACTTATAGAACACTTAGAACAAGAAGGCGCTACGCGCTTTTTTGGTAAATATGTTTGGATGATTTTGGCGCTTGATGCACGGTTAGTGATCTAATCGAAACCTTCGCAAGTGTGATGGTGACAGAGCCAGATTGACATTCTCACTATTTGTAGTTACGTTGCTACATTAAGGTGCTTAGAAGGATGTGAGCCATGGGAATGACAACGATCAACAGTCGGACGTTCAACCAAGACGCAAGCGGTGCAAAGCGGGCTGCGCAAGACGGGCCTGTGTTCATCACGGATCGGGGCAGACCTGCGCATGTGTTGCTCAGCATCGAAGCCTACAGACGGCTTGCAGGACCGCAGGAAAGTATTCTCGATTTGCTGGCCGACCCAGAAGCGGCAGACGTTGCTTTTGAGCCGGATCGTTTGCGTGACCTCACGCGCCCCGTTGATCTGTCCTGATGTTCATTCTCGATACGAATGTGGTGTCCGAGCTGCGCAAGGCAAAAGCAGGGAAGGCAGATGCCAATGTCGTTGCTTGGGCAGAGGGCCAAGACCCGTCCGCGCTCTTTCTGTCCGCCATCACGCTTTTGGAACTTGAGATGGGTGTTCGGCAGATGGAGAGGCGTGATAGCACGCAGGGCGCCGTCTTGAGGGCTTGGATGGCTGATCGGGTGCTTCCAGTGTTCGAGGGGCGCATTTTGCCCGTTGATGGACCCGTGGCACTTTGCTGTGCCGCCTTGCATGTTCCCGACCCTCGTAGTGACCGGGATGCCCTGATCGCCGCGACAGGGATCACCCACGCCATGCCTATCGTCACACGCAATGTTGCGGACTTCGAGCCAACAGGCGTGCAGATCATCAACCCATGGGAGGTGATGAAATGACGACCAGCATCCCGACAGCTCCCCACCTCAAGTCAGAGAAGGCCATCATCGAAGGGATCAAGCGTGGGCTTGCAGATGTAGAGGCGGGCCGGACGGTCAGCCATGAGGCCGCAATGGCATCACTGCGAAAGATCATCGACGCCAAAGAATGGTCGGACTGATCAATCGTACCAGAACATGCAGCCTTCTCGACCAGCTGTATTGGTCAAATCCTCCCCGCCCGCCGGGTTGCAATAGATGCGCGGATATTGCCCGAACTCGCGGGCATCGCCTCGCCCTTGTATCAAAGCCATCGCCAGCACCCCAATAACGGCCCCTGTGGCGAGCATGGCGACCAACCACACCCAGAACCCGCCAAACCAGCGCCATGCCTCCCTACGGGCCTCTCCGGCGGCCTGTGAGAGCTTTGCGCGCTCGTTGTCGAGGTCATGCCGGATTCCGGCCATGGCGCTCTCTGCGGCCCTTGTAGCGGCCTGTGTGGCGCTGCGGGCCATCTGGTCGCGGTCCGCTTCCAAAGCCTCCTGAATTTTCCCCGGCGCATTCTCGGCTGTTTTCGCCATTTTCAGGACTGCTGCCGTCACGATCTGGTTCAGCTTTTTCGCCTCGTCCTTGTCGAGACTGGTGCGGGCAATATGCTCGATGCTGCGACGAAGGGCCGTCAGCTCATCGACCAGCTCCTCAAATGGATCCTTGCTCATGTCTGATCCGCCTTGGCCGCTGCCTGATCCAGTTCTTCCAGCAGACCGACCAACTCTTTTTGATCGACTTCACGGGTGGCGTTCTTGCGCAGGGTTGCCGCCATCCACCGTGCAATCTTGGGGTCTTTCAAAGCCGCATTGGTCACGATGGCCCCGACAATGATTTTGCGGCGAGTCTCACTGGCTTTCTGGCGGGTTTTAAGGCGGGCCAGTTTTGCCTGTGTCGTTGCGATCTGCTGATCTATTGTCCGCGCCATTCTGGTCTCCTTTGCCACCGTCTTGAGTTGCTTTTAGGCTACCGTGGATGTAGAGAGCAAGACACGAAGTGCCCACTTATACAAACGCTGCGCGTTTGTGTGGGTAGGGGAGACTGGCGTTTCCCCTTAACCCCTAAGCAAAGTGCAGCCCCCGAATGGCGATCTATCATTTACGCGCAACGATGATTTCCCGCTCTCAGGGCCGCAGCGCCACGGCGGCTTCCGCCTACCGTGTGGCCGAGCGGATCGAGGATCGCCGCACCGGGCTTACCTTCGATTACGCGGCGCGGGGCGGTGTCGATCACACGGAAATCCTTGCACCGGACCATGCGCCGGATTGGGTCCGTGACCGATCTGAGCTGTGGAACCGCGTCGAGGAATCCGAGACCCGCAAGAACAGCCAGGTCGCCCGCGAGGTCCGCGTGGCCCTGCCCGACGAGCTGACCCATGCGCAGCGTGTCGCCCTGGTCCGCGACTACGCACAGGCGCAGTTCGTGGACCGTGGCATGGTGGCTGACATCGCCCTGCACGCGCCGGGGCGCGAGGGCGACGAGCGCAACCATCACGCCCACATTCTGCTGACCACCCGTGAGGTGGATGCGACCGGCTTCACCCTCAAGAACCGCGACTGGAACAAGGTCGAGGTTCTTGAGGGCTGGCGTGAGGCGTGGGCGCGCGACAGCAATGCGGCCCTAGAGCGGGCCGGCCTTGAGGACCGTGTGGATCATCGCACACTGGTGGCGCAGCGCGACGAGGCGCTTGAGCTGGCATCGGCGGCGCGGGAGCGCGGCGATGAGGGCGCGGAGCTTCATGAGACCGTGCGGGCCATGTCGCTGGACCGCCCGCCCCTGCCCCAGCTTTCTCTTGGCGCGTGGCAGCTCAAGGAGCGCGGCATCGAGGTCGCTGCCGTGCGCGTCTGGCACGAGGTCAAGGACCGTGCCGCCGAGGTCAGACACGTGGTGCAGGAGCTGACCGGACAAGTCCGCGAGTGGCTGGACCGTGCGGCGGAGCGCGTCATGGACCGTCTGGGATCAGGTCAGGCCGAGCTGGCGCTTTCGGGAGGGCGTGACGGCCGAGAGGAAGAACCCGACCTGCGCGACCGTGCCGCACGGTTGCGCGACGCATGGGAAGCACATCAAGGTCGAGCAAAGGTTCAGGAAGGCCCCACGCCAGAGCGAGAACGAGAAGCGCCGCAGGATTTTGCAGCACGTCTACGCGAAGCAGCGCAGGGAATTGATCGTGAGGGGCTGGCGGATCGTGCAGCAGCGTTGCGCGAGGGCCGTGAGGCCGAGGAGCGCGCCGTGGCGCAGGAGGCCGCAAAAGAGCAGGAACGGGTGAAAGAAGTGGGACGCGAGTCAGAGCGCAGCGTGGACCGTGGTCGAGGGCATGGCATCGAGCGGTGAGGGTGGGCTGGGCCATGGGCTATAAAGCCAGAGACTTCCAAATATCGAAACTGATCCAAACTGTTAATCACTGTCGCCAACAAGTTTTTGAGAAGCTTCGGCGGCAAAGCTGTAAAAGTCCTTCTTATGACGCCTTTCAAAACTTCTCATGAGATAGCTTTTAATTAGCTCATGAAGGGTATGTTTTCCTTCTTCGGAAAGAGGCTTTTGTTGAATGGAATTCACGGCATCTTCTGTAAATCTTTTTAAGCGTTCATCGCTGATATCTGGATCAAAGTCCTTGAAAAAACTGGCGATGTTGGATTGGGAGGTCGCCATTTGTAAGGTCGTGCGCGCCTCTACAGCGACTGCTTCAGACAACGATTGAATGACTGAAGGGCTGTTGAGTTTACTAATATCACCCTGAGCGTTGGCGTAGGCCTTTAGGCCAACGATGACATGCTGGCTGGAAAAATCTTCCAAGTTTGGCATGCCGTTTCTGCTGGCGGCCACCACACGCTCCAATGCTTCATCGTTATCGTGGCCTCTAGTGAATATTTCTGTCAGAAAATATAGCGCATATCCGATAGACCAAAGTGGCTTTTCGTCTTTGGCTCTCTGGGCCTTGGATTTGTTTTTTAGCCATAGGATTACAATGAACGCGATGACTAAAATAATAATTGTGGTGAGCATGTATTGCCTCAAAGTATGTTAGTTTTTGATGGGTTGATATTTGTTCCGAAACTAGAGCCTCGGAGAGGGGATTCATAGATCCTGACTGGTTCTAATGGCGGAATATTCAGGATAATAACTTCCAAGCCTTCGAAGGGCTAGGTGCAGATCGAATGTGGTCGAAGCCGCCGTTTGCATATGCGCCCAACTTACCAAAAACGCTCGTTTTTGGCACGATATTAAATCACCCCGCTTGACGCTGCCAAAAACCCCGTTCAAAACCTAGCCAGTTGTTGAACGTTTTTGGAAGGATCATATCAGTGATCATCGGCTACGCACGAGTATCGACAGAAGATCAGCATCTTGATGCTCAGACCTCTGCCCTTGAGGCGATTGGCGCTGATCGAATCTTTGCCGAAAAAATCTCTGGCACCAAGAAATCCCGCCCAGAGCTGAACCGCATGATCGAGCAACTGCGGGACGGTGATGTGGTTGTGGTGGCCAAGTACGACCGACTTAGTAGGGGTAGATTCCGGTAGGGGGCAGGATCGTATCACAAGGAATTCTGTCGTCGCCGTTTCATAATATCGAGCACAGTATTTTTGCTGATCCCAAGGTCGCGGGCGATCCATCGGTATGATCGACCGTCTTCCACGGCTTGAACGACCCTTGGCGCGAGCTTGTCGGATTTCGGGCGTTGGCCTGGCTGGCGACCGAGCTTCTTTCCTCGCGCCCTTGCAGCTGCGAGCCCGGATTTCACCCTCTCGCTGAGCAGATCGCGTTCAAACTGAGCGATCCCGGCCAGCATAGTGGCCATCATCCGGCCATGAGGTGTGTCCAGTTCGAATGTCATGCCGCTCATGGCCACGACGGAGACTTTCCAGCCGCCGAGCCTGTTCATGGTATCCAGCAGGTCCTGAGTGGACCGCCCCCATCGAGAAAGTTCGCTGACCAGGATGGCGTCGATCTGTCGTGCCTGCGCCAGGTCGAGTACCCGGTTGCGCGCAACGCGATTGGCGGACGCGCCAGAGGCTGTTTCCTTGAACACTCCCACTAGGTCATACCCGCCGCGCTCGGCGAACGCGGTGAGCTCCGTGACCTGGCGTTCGCAGGACTGGTCGGACGTGGAAACCCGGGCGTAGATAGCGGCGCGCTGTCCCATTTGAACCCCCTTGGAATCTGGCCTTGTAAGTCGTTGGTTTTGCTGGTGCGGGAATTGTCCTGAACAGACTAATGACTAACAAGGACAAAACCACATGCCAAGACGTTCTATTCTGACCGCGCGCCAACGCGCGTCGCTGTTCGACCTTCCGACAGGCGAGGCGAGCATCCTCCACCACTACATGCTGTCAGATCATGACATCGAAATCATTCGGACCCGTCGCCATGCACGCAATCGCCTCGGCTTTGCCCTTCAGCTTTGTGCGTTCCGGTATCCTGGCCGATTGTTGGTGTCGGGTGAGGTCATTCCAGAGGCCGTCAGTCGCTTCATCGCCGCACAGCTTGGCGAAGAGATGGATGAGCTTTCCCATTACGCCGAGACCGACGTAACGCGGCGAAGGCATCTGGTCGATTTGCGCCAAGTCTACGGCTTCAAGATGTTCTCCGGTCACCGCGCACGCGAGCTGAAGGCCTGGCTGGCGGGCGAGGCGGAGAACGCGACCACCAATCATGATCTGGCCCGCCGATTTGTCGATGAGTGCCGCCGGACCAAGACCATCCTGCCGGGTGTATCCGTGATCGAGCGCCTTTGCGCGGATGCGCTTGTCGCGGCGGAACGCCGGATCGATAGCGCCATCGCAGCCCGATTGGATGAACCCCTGAAAGCCCGCCTTGATGCGCTGCTGACGGAGATGGTCGAGGGCAAAGTCAGCCGGTTCGTCTGGCTGCGTCAATTCGAGGTGGGGCAAAACTCGGCCGATGCCACCCGCCTGCTCAACCGGCTGGAATTCCTGCAGGAGATGAACCTGTCGCCTGACATCCTTTCGGGCATTCCACCCCATCGGGTGAGCCGCCTGCAGCGTCAGGGGGAACGCTATTTTGCCGATGGCTTGCGCGACATCAGCAGTGATCGCCGTCTGGCCATCATCGCGGTCTGCTCGGTCGCATGGCGTGCGGTGCTTGCCGATGCAGTGATCGAGACCCACGACCGGATTGTTGGCAAGACATGGCAGGGTGCCAGAAAGCTCTGCGATGCCAAGATCGCTGACGCAAAGACGGCGGTGCAGGACACCCTGCGCGCCTTCAAATCCCTTGGTGCCGCCTTGCTCGACGCCAGAAGCGATGGCGCGCCCTTGGATCAGGCGACGGAGCTGGCCTGCGGGTGGGAACGGCTTGAAGGGTTGGTTGCCACCGCCGCCGAGTTGACGGACACGATGGCCGCTGACCCCTTGGCGCATGTTGGCCAAGGCTATCACCGGTTCCGGCGCTATGCCCCGCGCATGCTGCGCGCGTTGGATATCCAGGCGGCGGGTGTCACAGCGCCCTTGCTGCAGGCCAGCACGCTGATCGCGGACGATCAGAGACCCGAGGAACGACCGGTTGGCTTCCTGCGGCGCGGCTCGAAATGGCATCGCCATCTGAATGCCCAGGAGGAAGATGGCCACCGGCTCTGGGAGGTGGCGGTGTTGTTCCACTTGCGGGATGCGTTCCGCTCGGGCGATATCTGGGTGCCTCATTCCCGGCGCTACAGCGATCTGAAGCAGGCTCTGGTTCCCGCCGAGGCGGTGAAGAACATACCAAGACTGGCCGTGCCGCTTGATCCGGAAGCCTGGCTTGCCGACCGCAAGGCACGCATGACCGACGGCCTGGCGCGGCTGGCCAAGGCGGCGCGTGCCGGGGCCATCCCCGGCGGATCGATTGAGAACGGCATCCTGAAACTCGACCGCCTGACCGCCGCGGTGCCCGACGAGGCGGACGAGCTGGTGCTCGATCTCTACGACCGGCTGCCCGCCATACGGATCACCGAGCTGATGCAGGACGTCGATGCGGATATCGGCTTCACGGAAACCTTCATCAGTTCGCAAACCGGCGCGCCCTGCAAAGACCAAATCGGAATGCTGACGGTGTTGCTGGCCGAAGGCCTGAACCTCGGTCTCAGCAAGATGGCCGAGGCGACCAACACCCATGATTACTTCCAGCTCTCCCGTCTGTCGCGATGGCATGTGGAGAGCGACGCTATTAACCAGGCCCTCGCCATGGTGATCGAGGCGCAATCCCGGCTGCCCATGGCCAGGTTTTGGGGTGGCGGCATGACTGCGTCCAGTGACGGGCAATTCTTTCCCGCCGCCCGGCAGGGCGAAGCCATGAACCTCATCAACGCGAAATACGGCTCCGAGCCGGGCCTCAAGGCCTACACCCATGTCTCCGACCAGTTCGGCCCCTTCGCGACCCAGAACATTCCGGCCACCGTGAGCGAGGCACCATACATCCTGGACGGGCTGTTGATGAACGAGGCCGGGCGGAAGATCACAGAGCAGTATGCCGACACTGGCGGCTTCACCGATCACGTCTTTGCCGTGACGTCGCTGCTCGGGTTCCGGTTCATCCCGCGCATCCGCGACCTGCCATCCAGACGGCTCTATCTCTTCGACCCGGCGTCAGCGCCAAACGAATTGCGCAGCCTGATCGGCGGCAAGATCCGCGAGGGCCTTGTCGTCCAGAACTGGCCCGGCGTGCTGCGGTCCGCAGCCACCATGGTGACAGGCGTCATGCCGCCCAGTCAGCTGCTCAAGAAGTTCGCCGCCTATCCGCGCCAGCATGAGCTGGCCCTGGCGCTCCGTGAAATCGGCCGCGTCGAGCGCACTCTCTTCGTCATCGAATGGCTCCTCGACGCCGACATGCAGCGGCGGGCCCAGATTGGCCTGAACAAGGGTGAGGCCCATCACGCCCTGAAAAACGCCCTGCGCATCGGGCGACAGGGTGAAATCCGGGATCGCACTGCCGAGGGTCAGCACTACCGCATGGCCGGTCTGAACCTGCTCGCCGCCATCATCATCTACTGGAACACCAAGCACATCGGCCAGGCCGTCGCCGCGCGGCAGCGGGCCGGGCTGAATTGCGACCCCGCTCTGCTCGCGCATATCTCGCCGCTTGGATGGGCCCACATCCTGCTCACCGGCGAATACCGGTGGCGGCGGCAAGGCGGGGCAAAGTTGTGAAGTAATCATCCCTATTTCTTGCCACCTTCACGGCCACCAAACGGGCGCAACATGCCCATGGCCACAACGAAGGCGACCACAGAGCTCAGATTGAAAGGAAGTAGGGGGCGTCAGGGCCTTATGATACGATCCTGCCCCCTACCGGAATCTACCCCCACTATGCGTTGGCCATCGATCGAGACAAAGTCGGATTGTCGAATGAAATGACAGAACTCGTAACTTGGAACTCCGGTTCGCGCGAAAGCGCGTTGATCACCTTGTCGACATCTTGTGCTATTTCGTTCTGGCTCATTTTGTCTATGGATTTTTTTGAATCTTTTATGCGTTGAGCCAGCGCTGATTTGAAACGCTCCGTGGGATCCCGAAGAATTGCAAACGAGTTGCCCCCGGAAATGATTTCAAAATCCTCCGGAAAAAAATCACGAATGGCGCGTAGCGGCAGATGGCACATCTGCACGCGTTCCAGATCTCCGAGATATTCAGTATGAAATGAGTAGCGCGCGTTTCTGTCGTTAATCTTCGAGAGTTGTGAGTGGATGCTGATGCCGCCATTCTTGGGGATATGGAGAAACGAAAACTTCCGAGCGTTTGAGATTATATGCATTGTTTCTGGCTGCTCTTCCGGTGTGGTCTGTAAGCTGCTACCCTCCACCGGAACGATAACCGAAAGCTGACGGAGCGGTAAGACGTGATGACGGCGTAATCGGCGAAAATAAAATGCTTGATCCCGTCTTTGACCGCAACCTCGTGCAGGACCCCGGATAGACGCTTGGTTGTTTCTTCCCTGACACGGGGGCAGCTGCCCAGTGTCGCTCACTCGGCTGGCCGTGGTGGTGAGGAGTTGACCCGGCCGGGGCCCTTGTGGCGCAGACGCATGAACCAGGCCTCGAAAGTGCGGAAGCTGATCTCGGCGATCAGGATCGATAACGGAAAATACAGGATCAACACGA
>Ga0306907_1000810_pt1 | contig 12082 bp, 12 predicted proteins | sample AntRauTorcE11898_FD_190415 | JGI IMG/M metagenome (GOLD analysis project Ga0306907, IMG submission 190415) | Saline lake microbial communities from Rauer Islands, Antarctica - Metagenome Torckler E11 #898 (v2) (version 2) | ecosystem: Environmental > Aquatic > Non-marine Saline and Alkaline >... | reverse complement strand
CGATCCATAGTCGCTTGTGTCGTCTGCTGCTTCGTCTCGGAGTTCATCGATCCGAGCAGTGTAGTCTTGGTTGATGATTACCTTGAGTGGCTCGTCGTTTTCGGATTCGAACCGTTCAGAGAGTCCGCCGAGACCGTCAATGAGGTCTCCGCCCTTCTGCCAACCGGTAACGACCGGGGCCCAGAATTCGAAGGTTAATTCGTCGGCATTCGGGAACGTGTCGTTTGCATACCGGAGGTCGTCGTTGAATTTCCGCCAGAGTTTTTCTAGCGATTTCTGGTAGGCGTCATTCTCGGCGTACTCGGCCCAGTCATCGCCGTCAGGCGTTCCAGAGTACAGGCCACCGTCAAGGTGGGTGACGACCTCGCAGACGTGGACTGTCTGGTCTCCGGATTCCCGATCGGTGTTGACGGCGATCACGTCAGCCTCCATCTGGTCACCCTGCTCCTCAGATCGGTTATTGTAACTGACGACCTCGGCACCCGTCACGCGCTGGTGGTACGCCCCGACGAGGAGTTCGCCCCACTGAGTGTTGACTGCCATCTGATGGGCTATTTTCTGGGGCGTTGAAAATGGTATGTATTACTCAATCAAATCGTCTCGTCAAGTGGTTTGAGGACATCGCCGTGGTACAAGAGAGCGCTGTGACGGTGGACTTATATCTAATGTGATGAGCTGACATCATATTGGATGGCACGTCAAGATACAGATCTACCTTTTGGGGATGCTTTTTCTCCCGCTCAACTTGATACGGAAGACGGTTCATCAGCTCTGTCCATACTTCTCGATCTCGCGACTGACTATCGAAGTCAACCCTATGAGTTCGACAAAGAGATCGCTAAACGATTCTTCCCAGACAGTAACGACTCTCTCACTCGTGCAAAGAATGTCCGGCTTGGAATGGGTCCGGCTGGTTACGGGTTAGCGGATGATCAGTTCGAGTTTACGGAGCTCGGTCAGGAACTCAATGAAATCCGTGACGAGCCGAAGAAACTCCACGACCGATTTGCTCGTCATATCCTTCTCGAACTTGACGGTCTGAAGGTTCTCGAACTCGTTGAAGACCTCCGTGCTGCTGGGAAACAGACAACGAATGACAACGTGAAACAGGGTCTGCGCGACCAGTACGGCATGCACATCGACAAGACCTCGAACCACTGGTCGCAGATGAGGGCTTGGCTCTCCGAGGCCGGTCTCGTGAACACCGGAACCCACCGCTACGAGATTGAGTGGTCGAAGGTCGAAGATCTGACTGGAATGACTTCCGACGAACTGCTCGATTTGGACGGCCTTACCGACGAGCAGCGGGCATTCCTCCACACGCTTGCGATACTCGATCCGGACGGGTACATCCAGAACACTGCGGTCCGAAAGGTCGCAGAGGAGATTCATGGGATCGACATCAGCCAGTCGAAGGTTAGCGACCTCACTCTCAACCCGTTGGAAGAACTCGGATATATTGAGTGGGAAAATCCCTCCGAGGTGACGGGAAAGCCGAACCTCGTTAAGACGACGGACCAGTTCGATGCTGAGGTCCTCGATCCGGTCTTAGAAGACGTCGCCGATCGTATCGGGATACCCCGACACGTGCTTCGCCTGTCTTTCGAGGAGGTGACCGAACAGTTAGACTCGAAGTCTACGTACGAGAAGGGAGTCGCACTCGAAACGCTCGCAATCAAACTCGGAAGGCTTCTCGGACTCGACTTTGCCGGGTGGCGCGTTCGAGGTCAGAAGACCGGTGGTGCGGAGGTCGACGTGGTCATGGACTCGATCTCGAACACGTTCAACCGGTGGCAGATCCAATGTAAGAACACGCGAGCCCAAGTCCGATCGAAGCATATCGCTCGCGAAGTTGGGCTCTCCCGAACGCTTCAAACGAACACGATCCTGATGATAGCCCGTGGAGGAGTGACCGATGAAGGGCAGCGGTTCGCTGCCCGAGTCATGCAACACGAGAATCTCTCCATCCTGTTCATCGACGATTCAGACCTGCAAGAGCTCGACGCCCGTCCCGACAAACTGCTCGAAACGCTTCGCGGGGAGTCGAAGCGGATTCAGCGATACAAGCGTCTCTCGCTGGATGATGAACAGACTGAGGAGAAGCGTGATCCTCGAGAAGTGCTCGACGAATACGAAGACGAGATCGAGAAAGCGACCGAAGATAAGGACGCGACCCTCGATCTCTCGAATTTCACCAACGAGGAGTAGTTACTCTTCTCTAAACTCGTTCAGCGGGTCGCCATTCTCTAATCGTTCTTGGAGCGTATCCTCTTCGAGGAACCGTATCTCTGAGGTTCGAATGTACTCCTCTTTGCGCTCGAACGATAGCCAGTGGCGACCTGCGTCCTCGGCGGTCTTTCCGGTCCAATTAGACCCTCCGAAGATGTCGAGCACGATCGGACGATCGAGATAACCTGGCGACGTCTGATCGCCGCGCTCCCACTCGTCGTAAGGCGGGTCGGGGGTCAGTAGGTTCACGAAGAACTGTGGTAGCTTCTCCGGGAAGCGGGCAGGGTGGCGATCGAACCCGTACTTACGACACATCCGCTGGTAGTGCGTGTTACTTGCTGTGTTCGGCGTTTTGATGAAGTTCTTCGGGATTGCCCCGTCGTTATCATTCGAGAACGAGTCCGAGCCGATGTTGTGTCCGGAGCTCCGCTTTCCTTCGTTGTACTCTCCGGTCTCGATGAGCTCTTCTTGGCTTTCGCTGTACGTCTTCAGTACTTGCGAGTTGCGCTGGTTGTTGACCTCGGGCTTCGGGTACGGCCGTCGGATCGCTTCGCCGTTCTCGACGTGGGCGAGTACTTTCTTCCCGTAGACTCGTGGCGCCTTGTTGGTGCCAAGAATGAGGCTATGGATGTAGAGCGTCCAGTACGGGGAGATGTTCGCCAAGAGTGTCTCTCGTACTTCTTCGTCGTACCGCTCGTCGTCGTTCGGTTCGAGGATTTCGAAGACGCGCTCTAAGTCCGCGCGAGTAAGGTCGTTATCAGCGGACCACGTCTCCGGGTCCGATGAGCTCACCTCGGCAAGGAGGTCGAGGACGTATTCGACAGAGAGGCAATCGTCGGGCTCTTCGATGACCTCGTCTTCGCCCTCGGCTGTGGTGTTCAGCGTCGTCTGGTCCGTCTCGTCATCGGTGGTCTTCGGTTCGGGGAGTTCGCCCTCGCCGTAGAGAATCGCCTCGACGACATCCAGCAGTTCGTCGTCGGTGAGTTGATCGCCGAACTCGTCGCGGATCGTCTCGATGGTCTCGACCTTGTCTTTCAGATCCTCCGTGTAGGCGGGCTCCTTGTTGAGCTCCTTCGAGAACCACCACATCTGCGTGACGGCGTCGACGCCGCGGAGCTTCCGGACGTTCACCCACTCGATTGGACTCGGGAGCTTGTTCGGGTTGTACCAGTACCAGTCCTGTGCGAACTTCAGATCGCCCTCCTCAACGATGCGCGTCAGGAGTTTCCACTGGTAGAGCGAGCGCTCTGGCATTCCCTTCTTGAACGCGCCGCCGATCTCGACGATGAAGCTCCCGTGCGGTTGGAGTACCCGTCGAACCTCGGGGATGAACTCCATGAACCAGTCGTTGTACGAGTCCTGATCCTTGTTCCCGTACTCCTTCTCGTTCTGGAGCGCGAATGGCGGCGACGTGACGATCAGGTCGATCGAGTTCTCCGGGAGTTCCTTCAGCAGTTCGCGGCTGTCACCCTGAAATGCGGCACCGAGATCCGTCTCATAGACCGGAGACGAGTCGAGAAGATCGGCAACGGACTCCTCGTCATCCGCCCGACTACCGTCGTCTTCTACGCTGCGAGTCCCCATTGTTGAGTGTCGCTTTCGGACCCACCGTAGTATCCCTTACGCCTCGCACTGCCAGCGGAGAAGCCTCAAAAAAGCAAAAATAACTCGCTGATGTCCGCCCTCTACGGGAGACTACGAAGCACGTTCATCTTGTCGAAGAGCTGATCGCGAACCTCCTCAGTGGACGCGTCTTCGTCGAGGCCTAACGCTTCCACCAGCGTTTCCCACTGCTCTTCGGTCAGATCGAGGGTGTAGTCTTCCGAGCTTCCACCGATGTCGATTCCCATGTCAGGGTCGGCCTCGATGCCATTGGCATCCTCCTCTTCTTCAGACACGTCGGAACCATTCTCATCACCGAACCCACCGAGAACGTCCTGACCCGCCTCTCCATCATCAGTACCGGCTTCGACCTCGATACTGTCGTCTTTGTCTTCACTTTCCTCAGTAGCGTCAGTATCGTCTTCTTCCGGAGACTGTTCGGTGGTGTCAGACTCGTCGAGCCCGTCATCGGCTTCGTCAGTATCGTCCACGGAAGCGTGTTCGGGCTCACTCTCGGTCTTGAACGTCTCCAACTCGGACAGTTCGGTCTCGATCTCGCGCTCGTCTAACGCCTCGCGGAGCAGGAGATCGTACAGCGTCTGCTCCCAGTCATCGAGACCGACCCCGCGCTCCGGCGGGTCTCGCCGGGCATGGTCGCTAGCTGTCTGCTTCAGACTATCGTAGACAGCTTCGGCCTCTACCTCAGTCAGATCCTCGGGGACTTCGGCCGACGGAATGGTGTCAGTCGGAAGCTCCTCGGCGTCTTCGAGCTTGATGCCGTACAGCTCGTTGACGAGACGCAGGAACTCTTCCCGGTACGCCGGCTCGAACTTCTCGGGGAGCCCATTGAGCGAGTACAGGCGCAAGGGCGCGGTCACGTCGGCGCGGTCGGTGATCTGCCTCGCGTCCGTGAAGTCCGTATCCGGTTTGTGCGTCACGCGCTCGCGGCCCGAGTAATCGTAGGGGTTGTCCAGGTGCTCAGTCACCGAATGCTCACAGTTGCGGTCGTAGGGACGCGTGAGCGTCGTGGGAATCTCGTCGTACGCACCAGCAGCGAGGTAGTAAGGCCGGACGATCCGACGAATCCAGTCGAAAGCCGCGCGCGAAACGCGGTTGTACGGGTCGATGTTGGACTTCTGCGCGTCCCACGGGAGGACAGTAGCGTCTCCTTCCGTCTCGAACTCGATGATCACCCGCAGGCGACGGTGCTGCCCCGAGAACTTACCGAGGCGTGCCGACCCCGAGCCGGCACCGAACCCAGCACGCTCGTCCTGTACGCCGCTCAGCACCTGCCGGTTCTGACAGAAGATGTCCGCTCCGGCCTCGTCCGCGTTGGCCTCGCGCATGAGACCAACAGTGATGTTCAGATCGACAGTCGCGTCGAACTCCTTGGACTCGAGGTCGATGTTCTCGTAGCGCCGGACGTACAGATCGTCCATGGGCGTGAACGACCAGTCGACGGGCTCCGGCGGATCGAGCTCCGTAGCGTCCTCCACGTTCCCCTCATCATCGAACTCCCGAATGATGATGGAAACATTCTCCATGTCCTCCATCCGGTCTCCACGGAGGAAGTACTGGTACGTCTGACGGAGGTCCTCCTTCAGGTTCTCCCGATACTTGCTCCACGGCGTGTTCAGGTCACTGATACGGATCTCCGTGGTGCCCTTCTCGATGTCATCGTACTCCACCTTATCGACGGTCCAGTCACTGTCGTCGGTGAGCCAGTCCTCGTCGATGGAGAAGCCCCACCCGGTATCAGCGTAGAGGTGCCGACTTACGATCGTGGCCGAGTTACCGAGATTGACGATTGCCTTCTTCGCTCCAACACCGTAGGCACCGATGGATCCCTCGATTTCTCCCTTATTCGACTGGCCGAGGGCGAAGAGGATGTGCAGGTCTTCCTCTTCGACACCCCCGGTGTCGTCGCGGATGACGATCTCGTCGTCGGCCTCCGGACCGCCATCGTGGTATTCGATCTCGATCTCCACCGGATCGAGCCCATCCAGAACCCGACGCCAGTTGTCGAGCGAGTTGTCGATCAGTTCCTTGAACGCCGAAACCGGCGTAACGTCGGACTTAACGGCCTGATACGCGTCTTTCGAGGGCTTAAGATCGTACTTATCTTCAGTCATCACATATCCTCATTGACTCTTAGTAGATATATATGTTTCGTTATACTGTTCACCCCCACACAGTGTGTAGAAATCTATCATATGACTTTGAAATTTGAAATGGATTCAATCACAGCACTTTAATTTGTTTATAGATCCACTGCACCCAATATTTTGGAATTCTTCTCATGGGGCCAGGCATAACAATCCGATACTGGACAAGCAAGGAATCACTTCGTAAGGAATAAAATAAGGGTTGTTCTTATTTTAGATAGGCATGCTCGCTATTTCCACTTCTGTCGTGGATACAATCCCAAAGGGAGGTGGACGTTCGCGACAGCGACGGGTCCGACAGCCGACAGTCGTGTAGGCCTCACTAAACGTCGCCACCACCTAGTCCGCCAATCTCGACGACGCCAATGCCGCGAACCGTAGGTAGGACGAATTGTCGGCCACCGGCCGGGTGACGGGGACACGACTCTGACTGGTCGCAGGCCGATCGATTCTCATGTATAAGAATTGCGGGGAACGCTTATCGGATCATCAATCGAGATCGTTTCGATCAGTCGTTGTTTCCAGTGTGGAAAAGTAATTAGCACCGGCACAAATTGACACTTAGACCAGTACACTTGGAATCGAGTCCAAGTGCGGACACTCATCAACGCGTCTGGTTCACCTATGATTGCGCGTTCGCACGCGGTCCGCGTACGGATGTTTGAGTCACCCGCACGAATTAGATGCTATATTCGCGATGCGAAATGCTTATCAACCACCCGTCCTTACGTAAGGCTACAATATGGCTTCCCAACATGATGAAGAAACCAAAATCAAGGTGAAGATGACCGCAAACGCCCTTCGGAATCGGTTCATCAACAAGCGCCACGCGCCGTCAGAAGCTATCGTCTGTTGTGTTGCGACCCATAATCGCGGGAAGGCCAGCAATCTTCTTGACGAGATGGTAACGAAAAACGAAGCCGGCTGGGTTCAGTACGGCGCAACCGACTCGTATCGGATCGTCGATGTTGACGCCGCAGTTGAGTTTGTTCGAGACAATGGAGGTGATGTTCCGTTTGGGTTTGATTAGTAATTAGAAATGATAGATAATATGCTGTAAAGACGTTGGCTGGGGAGTGAAGGGGAGGGGGTAAGAGATAATGCTATTAATAGTATCTATCACTCGCTTGCGGCCCTCTTAGCAGTATTAAGTGAGCTCAACTTGTTGTTTCAGTACTACAGGTCTGTAGTTTATAGAAAGCGTTTTATCCTTCTTACTCATATACTCAGTCAAGATGACCGAAGAAACGTCGGTTAACAACAGTGGTCACGAAGGCATCCTCGTCGAGATTGATAATTACGCCGAGGAGGCGCCGCTGACCTATCTCTTCGGTGACTCTGCCCGTGTGAAGATCATCGGAGCATTCGTCGCTGAGCGGAATAACGATATCAGCATTTCAGATATCGCACGTCTTGCTGGAGTCGCTCGCAGCACCGTCTATACGCATCTTGATACGCTCGAAAAGCTCGGTGTCATCGAGCATTCGCGGGATATCGAGAATGGACACAGTCCGCTGTATCAGTTGAACGATGATAGCGATATCGCAGAGCTGTGTTACAAGTTGGAGGGGACGGTTCTCCATGAACTGATCGAGAGCGAGGACTTCGAGTAAATCAAGATCGGCCGTCTCGTCGGAACTGTATTCCTGCTAGTGGTGCACAGGTACCCTATAAGATAACCATGCAAAGGTATTTTACCCTAGTGTGATTATGAGCTAGTAATGAAAGACAATATCGTGACAGCTGACGATGTGGCAGAGGCCACTGGCCGGTCAGTTGAATCTGTAGCCCGGGCTTGGCACGATATTGCGAGCGATCAGCATATGGTAGAAGCTGAGGCCGAGGAATCTTCTACTGAGCGGCATCGGATGTACTCTGACGACTAATCTCTACTATTTTTAATGGGCAGTAGTTCGGAGGGTTCGACTAATGCAGTTGATCAGCTACTAGGACACACAAAAGGACCCAAAACTGTTCCAGACAAACAAGACGCAGTACGGCTTGAATATTCAAGAGAAATTGTTGACATCAACTTTACTGAATTGACCGACTGGTGCGATGATATGCATATTGACGGGTACATTTATCTCCCCGAGAACGACGAATACGATATAGATACCCTTCGAGTTAACATATTCACCGATATTCATAATTACTTATCCTCTCTTTATTCTCTCGTCGAAGAACTCCGCCAAATTCTCAACGAATGCGTAGAGGAAGATATTAACAAGGACACTATCGTGCGGGGATCATCCCGAAAGAACCGCGCACACCCACCATTCATTCGAAAACTACCGTTCGCATGGGGGTTACGGAATCAGTTCACTCATGGAAATTATCGCTGTCTGACTATTACACAGGCCAAGAGCTCGTATGATTCTTAATTGCGAGTTGAATTTCATAAACAGCAGTTTGATCCTCGAGGAAAAGGTGATCTACAAGAAGTTGGTGACTATCTCTGGGGAGTCGATAAACATCAGGAAGATAATCCAATGTGCTATTTTGCCGATCTGAACGATGATTTTGTGGATTTTTGGTCAGATACGGCAGATTGGTTCGAGAGGGCTGCCGATTAGATCGGGCCATAAATATTGTCGCTGAAAAATTTGATAAATATGAGCAGACTGTACAGACTCAATCTATTTGGAATGTCTACGATGGGGAGGGATAAAAAGAACAATTTCTCCGTGACTTACTTGAAATAGAAAATCTGGTTTTAGTGCATCTTAATTAGGACTGTATACTCTCTAATCACCTCTCAGTAAACGGATATTCCCTGTATCAAATCCACGAAGATAGATACACAATCCCGATAGAAAGAGACTGTAATGACCGCTAAACGGTGAGTTAGGTCAACGATTGATTTTTAATAGGCTTTTAGCGCGCTTGTGAACTTCCTCAGCTCGAATAGTATTCGGATCGAATTCGAGGTCGAGATCGTCGAGCAACATCTCGGTATCCGTCTCGTTGAACTGCCGATTGAACCGGTCGTCCTCGTATACAGCCCGCGCGAGGCGCTTTTCTTCTTCGGGATCAGCGCTAGCTTCCTCCTCGACTCTCTGCTGAATGGAAAGAATGCGACGAAGTCGCATCCTCTCCAAGCGGTTTTCGATCTCGAACTTTTTGTCTTCGTTTAGATACTCGTCATATTCGTTTAGCAACTCTTCTGCGATGTCCTGTTTACGCTGTTTTTCTTCCTCACTCTCCATTAAGTCGTGTCCGAGACCACGGCGTCCGCCGCCGCTCGACTCATCTCCGGCAGCGACTGATTCTAATCGCTCATCTGTTTGTTTGTAAATGGTGTGTGCTCGTCTATTTACGAAGAAACAGACGCCGCCTAGTGTGAGATCTCCTTCCTCGTCTCGGTCTTCGACCAGATAGAACTGTTCAGCACCAGCCTCGAGTCCTTTTTTGACGGCCGCTGAAAGGCTCGTGTTCTCTAATACAAACCCCTGAAACGGCTGGGAAGCGACGGTAAAGACAGTGATATTGTGAGTGTCCTCCAACAGCTCCCGTGCTGACTCCACCTGCTCTTGAATCTGCTCGGGATCCATAGATATCAGTTGTTGAGTGACCCTGTTAATAACAACGTCCCTGCTTAGTAACTGCGGTGTCTAAGTTATGATCGCGGTCAAGAGAGTGCATCTTTAGTAGAGTTCTAAGTACGCGTCTACGATTTTATCGCCGTGCTTGTTTAGCGAGTGAACAGTGTACTTTCCGTGATTGACTTCGTCAAATACACCGGTGTCATCATCCGGGTGAACTTCTCGAACACGCCGTAGTTTCAATGTCTTCATCGTAACTAGATCATCTTCGGACTCGTAATCAACCGGTTCGATATCTGCCCCAACAGGCACTTGCCCGATCAGTCCCCCTTCTACACCAGGTGTATTCCGTGCCGGAAAGAACACTAGTCCGCCATCGCGACAGAGCTCTCGCATTTTGTCCATTGATACGTTCCAGTCCTCTTCATCAATAGCGGCATTTGATGTCTGAGCGCCTGTGTCCCAGTCGATTCCAAAACGTCGATCCTTGTACATCTGGAGCTTTCCATCATCTGAGAGCCTTGTTTTATCCATCGCAGCGACAACATTACTGAAGGACGGATCGTCACTACTGGGGTCTACTAACATACAGACTCGTTGATGTGGAATTGGGTTGTAAATGTTAGTATCTAATTATCTTTTTTAGGACTGGTAAGTCATTGAAGAGTCCGAAGACGAACTTGCCCGTCAACCGGTTGAAGGCGATCAAGTTGCCCGAGGTCGATGACGTGGCCGACGATCTGGAGAACTACCAGGAGACGAAGAAGCGCGCCGAGGAGCTCGAAGCGAAGATTGAGCAGACGGACCTACTTATCGACGAGATCGTCTACAAACTCTACGGACTGACCGACGAGGAGATCTCGATCGTTGAGGAGGCTGAGCGAGAGTAAATATCTGAAGAATCGGCTCTATCGGTATCGTCGGAATCGATACGAGCTTTAGTATTCAGCTAAGAGATCGTCGACAGGGTAATGCGGAGCACAAGCGGGAGAAAATCGAGACCGACCTGATCGGTGCGCACTGGCTGGCGAGTAGAACGGAGCCGCGGGCAGTTCTGATTGACGTTGGTCAAGAGGCTACTTCGGTCAGTTCAACGGGTAACGCTGCTGCTCTGCTTTTTTATCAGTTCTTCGTTGAACGCGTCCCCATCTTCGCCCTCGTGAACCCGTCGGTGGCAATTCGCACAGAGCGCGATCACGTTCTCGGGCTCGTCAGCGCCCCCGTCAGCTCGCCGATAAAGGTGGTGAACTTCGAGGTACGGATCGCCGCTATTAGTGATGAACGGGGCGTCCTCCTCACAGCCTTGACAGACGCCGTCAGCGTGTGCCAGTGCGTAGTCTCGGACGGCTTGTGACCGTGAATACCTGTTCCGTGTCGACGTCGATGAGCCGCCAGAGCTGCCGCCGGAGCCGGACCGTGGGCTGCTCGCTTTCGCGCGTTCGTAAAGTGACTGGAGATCGTCGCCGCCGGTGTCGTGGAGTTCGACCTCTTCGCCGCCGACCGGCTCAAGCTCGAACCGGAACGCGTCGCGGTACTCGTCGTTCTTGTCTTTGAGTCGAGCCTCCCGAACGCCGGTACACTCGAACTCGCCGACGTAGGTGACGACCCACGCTTCGTCGGTGTTCTCGAAAAGGTGGAGCGACGTCCCGGTCCGCTTGTGAGAGTTGATTGCCGCGTTGCCCTCGTTCATCGTCATGTCGCCTTCGGTTCCCTCACCGGTGTAGAGGAAGGTTCCGTCATCGAGGAACTCGTCTTCGTAGCCGTACGTCTCGCCCGAATCACCGGTGAAGAGGAACACGGCCGGATAGTCTTTGGGCGTAGCGATCCCGCGGTATGGCTGACCGCCGTAGATGTCGTGGATGGCTTGACGATCGTACCGCTGACCCGGTGTGAACTCGAGATCGTCAACGAGGTCGTCGTTGCTGAGAGGTTCGAGTTTCGATGGCGAGGGCATGTGATCGTCCCATCTCAACAACTACTTAATTTACTTACTACTTTGTCGAGACAGAATACCTTCGGGACGTACTCACTGCGTATCACTGGTAGCATCTCTTATGCTGATTGCGTATTGGCAATAATTATCTTGGAGGTGACAAATGGCTCTCGTAATGACTAGCGAGAAAGCACTGACACGGTTGGCAGACGATATCGCGACCATCCTCCCGACTGTCGATCAAAACACCCAGGGACAGTACGGAGACGGGATCGGATCCGAAGACGAACCGCGGCAGGTGGAACTACTCGTCGACGAGCTACAGCGACACAGCTCGGCGTATCGAGACACGCAGTTGGAGGTCCCCTATCCCGACAGCTCCGAGAGTTGCGATCTCGTCCTCCCGGACGGGATCCCGATCGAGTGCAAGCTGCTCCGCTATTGGCGGGCGAACGGCGGTCCGGAGGACTCGATGCCGAAGCGAGTCCTCAGCCCGTTTCACGAGCACACGCTGCTGAGTGACGCCCAGAAGCTAAGCGAGTCGGGGTTCGATCGCGACGGGGGATTGCTCGGGCTGTTCTACAAGCGATCGGATGACGATCCGGAAT
>Ga0306907_1000804_pt1 | contig 12128 bp, 7 predicted proteins | sample AntRauTorcE11898_FD_190415 | JGI IMG/M metagenome (GOLD analysis project Ga0306907, IMG submission 190415) | Saline lake microbial communities from Rauer Islands, Antarctica - Metagenome Torckler E11 #898 (v2) (version 2) | ecosystem: Environmental > Aquatic > Non-marine Saline and Alkaline >... | reverse complement strand
ACAGCGCCCACAGCAGTTGGTAACCGAATTCCGCTCCCGCCGAGGCCGCCGTGGTGATGGTACCCGGGCCGATAAAAGCCGCCGAGATAATAGCCCAGAAAAAGATGTTGTTTAATTTATTTTTCATAGCTATAACAAGTAAACGCTATTTCTAAATAGCAAATTTCAAATAAATAACCCCGAGGCAGACCCATCGGGGTATCAAATGGAATGAGATACACTAAAATAATTTTCTTTCATTATAACCCACCCCTGCACCCCTCCAGAGGGGATTTTCCCAAAGGGATGCCTTCGGCAAAGGATATTTTAGTGTATCTTATTCTGTAATCTATCCGACCCAAAGGGTCGGGTATTAAACCACTTATTAAATAACAATCATCGAATTGCCATATTTGAAAAGATGGTTTGCTATTTGATTATTTTTCATTTGTATTCTGGGTTCCAAAGCCACCTCCGCCGGGTGTTTGCAGGATGAACCGATCCCCCGGTTTTAAATTGCACTTATCGGCATGTTCTAAAACAATTTTTTCTCCATTCTTACGCATCACCCATTGCCGGCCAGTTTTGCCGGGCTCTCCGCTCTGCCGACCATACGGGGCTTCCCGTCGATGCTGGCTCAGCACCGATAGCTCCACCGGCTCCAAAAATGTCATTTCACGAATAATTCCATCACCCCCGCTATGCCGACCGTTCCCGCCGGATCCTCTTCGAATTTCATATCGATCTAACCTAACCGGATACCGCTGCTCCAATATTTCAGGATCGGTGCCTTTTGTATTGGTCATGTGCTGGTGAACCGCATCTGCGCCGTTAAAGTCCGGCCCTGCGCCACTGCCCCCGCCTACGGTTTCATAATAGCCAAATGAATCATTCCCGAATAGCACGTTATTCATGCTTCCCTGTCCACAGGCTACTTGATCAAAGGGCTTAAGAAGCGTATCCGTAAGCCGCTGGCTCACTTCAATATTACCGCCCACCACAGCCGGACATTTTTGGGGATCATCCTCAAAAAAGGGATTTAACAGGCAGTGAGGTAATTTTATGGACACCGGTTCCATCAACCCTTCGTTTAAGGGAATGGGTTGATCAACCAGCAGACGCAGTACGTACATCACCACGCTGTTGACAATAGCCGGCGTTGCATTCAAATTGTGTGCGTGCACGCCTCCCGTTCCGCTGAAATCTATGGTCACCGTTTCATCGTTGATAATCCATTTTGCACAGAGCGGGGTACCGTCATCCAGCAACTCTTTACTTTTATAGATCCCGTTGGATATTCCCCGAATAGTTTTTTGCATCAGCACGGATGCATGTTTGGTAAGTGCGGTCATGTAGTGATCAACTTCTTCAAAGCCATAATTCTGAACAAGCGCACTCAGCTCTCCAGCCCCTTTTTGGCAAGCAGCCAGCTGGGCCTGCAAATCGGCCATATTTTCATCTACATTGCGGCTTGGATAAGCTGCATTGATAAATTTTTCTTTTACCTTAGAAAATCGTGACACTCCATTTTTTATCAAATAATCAGGTTTGATGACAACCCCTTCCTGGAGTAAATTTGTGGCATAAGGCGGCATGGAACCCGGTTGCATACCTCCGATCTCGGCATGATGGGCACGATTCACGACATAACCGATACAGGTGTTGGAATCTGTATAAACGGGCATGATGACGGTCACATCAGGCAGATGTGAACCGCCGTATGCCGGATGATTGGTAACCACCACATCACCCGATTCCATTTTGATCTTCTCCGCCACCGACCGCACGCATATCCCCAACGCGCCCAGATGCACTGGAATATGCGGGGCATTTACCACCAGTTCGCCGTTGGCATTTAAAAGCGCACACGAAAAATCCTGCCGTTCTTTCACGTTGACTGATCGCGCCGTGCGCTGCAGCATTTCGCCCATTTTATCGGCGATGGAAGTAAATCGATGAGTAAATAATTCCAGATTTGCCGCTTCCGGGCGATTTATCTTTTTCCGGTTTTCCGCATCCGAAATTTCATCCAGTACTAATGAACCATCTTCATTTACCCGCAATTTCCAACCCGGCTCCACCCATAACGTGCTGTAAGGATCGAGCACCAGCGCAGGCCCTTTTGTAGTACTTTTTGCAGTGACCTGACTACGATTATACACCGGTGTTTTGATTCGCCGGCCATTATATAGAATTTCCTTGGTTTTTACAGGTGTCCATGCTCTGGTTTTTGAGACTTCATTTTCGACTGTGTTGCCGTATTGTGGTTCGGTAGATGCCACCACACGCAGTGATTCCACCTCAATTTCAGCCTCTTCAATCCAATGGCCGTATCGTTTTTGATATGTTTCTCGGAATTCTTTGGCTAAGTTCATCCCGCCCTTATATGAAATCTCAAGGGTTGATTCCTGATTCTTAATCCGCATAAGTATTAAACTTCGCCGGATCATCAGAGAATCAGATTGAACTTGTTCAGCGAGTGCATCAAGAGCCTCTTTCGAAAGTTGTTCAATATACCCCTCGATGTGCGGTTCTATTACCGTGAGCGGTTCTAAAATCTGTTTTTCTTCAAAATGCTCAACCACGGCATGCCCAAGGCCATAGGCACTTAACAAACCGGCATCCGGTGAAATTATAACCTTTTTGATCCCCAGTCGGCGGGCTATGCCGCAACAGTGCTGGCCCGAAGCGCCACCGAAAGCCACCATCGCAAATTCAGCCGCATCATATCCCTTCCGCAGGGATATTTTTTCGATTGCGGCCGCCATACGCTGATTGGCAATATCTAAGAATCCTTCTATCAAAGCTTCCGGGGTAATATTTTGGGAAGAACTGTCACTTACCTGCTCCACAACTTCATTAAGTTTCTTGCGGGAATATTCAACATGAATAGGGATATGGAAGTTTTGTTGATCAAGGCGCCCGGCCAAAATGTTAATGTCGGTGATGGTTAATGGCCCGCCTGCACCATAACAGGCCGGTCCCGGCTTGGCACCTGCACTCTCAGGTCCCACCCTTAAAGCGTGCCCATCAAAATGGCAGATCGATCCGCCTCCCGCAGCCACGGTTTCTATGGCCAAGGCAGGCGACATAAGGTGAGCCTCACCTACCTTATGCTCAAAAACGTAATCAAAATTGCCACTATAGCGCGACACATCGGTGCTGGTTCCACCCATATCAAATGTTATGATGTTTTTGAATCCAGCATTTCTTCCTGTTGCAACAGCGCCCACCACCCCCGCAGCAGGACCACTAAGCAATCCATCTTTAGGTGTGAACTGTGCACGTTTTTTCAATCCGCCGGCGCTGGTCATCACTGAAATATCGCTGTCTCTTGCGGCGCTTTGTACATCATCAAGGTAGGTCTTCATCACCGGAGACAGACAGGCATTTACCAAGGCGGTTTGGGCACGTGGCAGAATTTTAATAAACGGACTTAAACGGGATGAAACCGACACAAAATCCATTCCAGATTGCCTCAGGAATTGTTCAATTTTGATTTCATGAACATCATTCTGATAACTATTCATCAAAACCACGGCTGCAGAAGTTATCCCCCTGTCAACTATCGCTTCCACTTTGACCTGCAAGGATTTAAAATCGAGAGGAGTAAGAATATTGCCATTGGCATCTATGCGCTCCGTTATCTCAATAACTTCATCATAAATCAAATCCGGTTTTTCAATATTAAGCACAAAAAGATCAGGGCGCCGCTGATTGCCAATTTCTAACAGATCACCAAAGCCGCGGGTGATAAACAAGGCTGTGGGGGCACCGTTTTTTTCAAGCAAGGCATTGGTTCCGCGTGTGGTAGCCAGCCTTAAATCAATGGCCGGGAGTTCTTGATTTGAAGCCGTTTGCGTGATGCACCGGGCCGCCAAGACAGGAGATTCTTCTGGCGAACGAACTTCGAAAGGTTGTTCTTTCCAGGCCATCTGTGTTGTTGAGTCTTCAAGGGTGATGCGCGATTGCCCGGTATCGAAAGATTTCACTTTGGTGGCAGCCGTTGACCGATCGAGCAGATTAAAGTTGAAATCAGCGATAAAATTGTCAGGGATTTGCCAATTACTTGAAATGGTGAGGGTTTTTTCATCAATAATCTCCACAATTGTTCCGCGCAGACTGCTGTTACTGAGCACTTTTGTGCGGTGCAGACTTCCATCGGGGGCAATGCCCAGACAATCGGTAAAAGTACCACCGGTATCAACCCAAATCTGCCATTTTCTTTTTCTATTTTCCACCCGTCATAACATTTTTCATTCCACCACAGCCCATATAAACAGCGTTAAATTGGAATCAAATTTTTATTCTTCCGAAACCCGCTGAGTTGTAGGAAATTCATCCATCGCCGCGCCGTATAATGCGTTAAAAATAAGCTTGTAAGTAGCCCGCGGTTGACCGCGAAACTGCGGACGAAAACCATACAAAATTATATTTCCGTCACCATATTTTACATTCATCATAGCTGCTTTTCCGGCGATAAATTGATCTTCACCCATGGCCCAACCGCTCATCAATAAGTCATCTTCAGCATAGCGCGTTATAACTTCCACATCCGGTTCAGGCGTTTTAGCAATATCCTCCACGCCGCCTTCCCCGGTGGTATCCTGTTCAAACACCTCGAACGCGCGGCTGCGCGAAAATGAAGCCGCCACCGTATCCTGCATGCCGTGGGCAAGCGGATGTTCTTTTTTTACATTCATGCGAATAAGTGAACCAGGAATAAAAAACTGGCTGGAAGAAAGCCCCTGCGTTACGTTGCGCACGGGCAACCCAAACTGGTTGATGGCAAAATCGCTGGCGGAATCGAAGGTCAACAGCGTACCTCCCTGTTTTACGTATTCACTCAACTTAGTGGCTCCCTCAAGGCCCATGCCTCCGGTGTACTTGGGCGGCATATTCCCTTCAGAATGACCGTGGAGAATGCCCTGCGGCCACTGGTCGGGAATAATCACTGCATCATACTGCGATAAATCACCCTTGCGGATATTGTCATCATGCAGCGTATCAACAGCAAAATTGTGCGTTTTAAGTACCCAGCGCGTCCACCCCTCATCGATGTTGGCCCGCCACGATTTATACAAACCCACCCGGGGCTGGTCAACCGAATGCAATTGCTCCGGCTTCTGGTCAATTCCTTGAAAATTCAATCCCAGACGGTCGGCCAGCTTTTTGGCTTTACCCGTTGCCTCTGAAGTGTTCTCGATAATAAATGTCCCGGCTTGCATATCACCGGATTTTCCGCCAAGCCGATAGACCGTGGCTCCGGTTTGCAATAGTTTATTAACTGCTTTTATAGTGTTATTGGCCCGCGGTGAAAGTGTAAATCCATATCCGGGGTTATCGGCTACGCTGCCGGGCTCAGTTTCCACCAACTCATTTACACGATTCGTATTGACCTCAAAATTTTGATCAACCCGATTGATGTTGACGCCCATCTGTATGGGCAGCGTCCAGCCGGCCAAATCGTAGGGTGGGTCCGGCGGCCCACCGGGATACTGGCGCAGTGTGGGATAATTCTGCGGCTCCATCATGTCCATTAAAAAAGGGCGATACGCCTGCCCTGCGTATGCAAGATAGGTGCCTTCATCGAAATTTTTGCCGCCGGCATTGAACGATTCGGTAGCCTGTTGAATCTCCACGCCGCCCCGCAATAATACATTTACCAAATTTCGAGCTTCGCCTTCATCCCACTGGTCGGCTGAAAAGATATAAGCATAAGGCTCACCGGATTGGCCGGCTTGGATAGCATCACGGCCCATTTTATAGATATTATGAAGAAAATCGGATTTCCGATCTGAAGCAATCTTTAGCACGGCCATGGTACCGGTTAGCATATAATCCACGGCATCCCGAAAATGTGATTCGCCGCCCTCCCAGGGATCGGGATACAAAATGGCGGTACCGTCGGTACGCATGCCGCGAATGGTCATCGGTTTTGATTCAGGATCATAGGTACGTGGCGTGGGCGTAGCGTGGGCTGTTTCCGTTAAAATACCAATTTGATTGTGATAATAGGGCGTGGTGCGCCCGCCGCCATTCCAGAACATGGTATAGCCAATATCCGAAATTACGCCCGGCATATCTTTGAGCGCAAACCGCTGGGTCATGGCCGCTCCCACCTGATTCACCCCGGCCGTTACCGCCGGATGAATATTGGGATTCACCGGATCAGAAAAGGGCGGAACGAAAATGCGGGCCCAACTTGGGGAGGTTTGATGGTGATTATATACAATTTGCGGATACCACTCCCGGTACAAAACCTTATTGACATGGTATGTTTCGGGCTGATTATTCATAAACCAATCGCGGTTATTATCGTGCCCTACGTACTTTTGGTACAGCCACGGCGGACTGCTGGTCTCATAGGGCGTTCCCAGGTTCTTTTTATACCATTTTGATACAATCTCCAGCCCATCGGGATTCATGACCGGCATCAAAAGGGTGATGACATTATCACGAATGGCCTGCATTTCAGGGGTTTCTTCTGTGGCCATTTTATAGGCTAATTCCGAAGTCATTTGCCCATGTGCCAGCTCGGTAGCGTGCATGCCGCCATCCACCCACACGATAGCTTTTCCTTCTTGTGCCAACTGTTGTCCCTGGGTTGAATCAATCCGGGCCCGTGAGAGCTTTTCGCTGATGCCCCGCCAGCATTCAAGTTGTTGCATATTTTTTCGGCTCGAGATAAAAAGGAGCAGCATGGGCCGCCCTTCTGAAGATGTGCCGATACGAATTTTTTTCACCCTATCCGAGGCTTCATCAAGTTGCGCATAATAGTCAAGCATCATCTCATAGTCAGCCAGTTTGTAATCTGCCCCCACTTCAAAACCATATACATCCGATGGTTTGGGCACCTGAGCGAGCGCCGCACTTACGGCAACAAGCAGCAGTAGCACGGTTGATAACGTTTTAGCGAAAGCAGTGAAAAGGGTAAATGACTTTTTAGCGTTCATATCTATGGGATTTGATTAACCGTTTTCTCAGCGGCGGCGGTTCGGTTCCATGTTATTATAACAGAACTTTGGGATTTTGAAAATAAAATATTGTAAAGGTTGGGATAGATAGATACCGCAGCAGAGCATACCTGTGCCGAGGGCCCACTACGCCAAAGTAGCCATGGCTGGCGTTAAAACCTTCGGCAGATATTGCTTGGCTACGTAGGCCGTGCTTCGGTACACGGGCTACGGAACCAGATGGATATGTTTCTTAAAAGCCAAACATCGATGCGCTATTTTGCAACCATCTCCGGCTCGGGTGAATCATCTTTAGACGAATCATCTTTTTTGGGCAGAGCCGGGGTCTGATTGTGATACTCTTCAAGGGTAAACTCATCAACCTGAACCACATCAATGCGGGCATCTTCGGCTTTGCGGATAAGCTTATACTCTTCTTCGGAGATGATATCTTTATCCCGCGCCTGCTTCAGTACAAAGCGGGGCTGTGTTTTGGGCAACTTCTTCTTTTTGGTAGCTATATGAATCTTTTTATACACCGGCTGGGCTTCTTTTAAGGCATCCAGCGCATATTCATAACGCCCCAAGGCTTGGTCTTTGTCTTTCGGGAGGTAAATGCCATCGGTCAGTCGATCGCGCGCCGGGCCTTGCTTTTGCATGGCCTGCGCTACTTTGTGACCCAATTTATCAGAAGGCTTACTGCCGATGCGATTCATGCGCGACCATAGTGCAATGGGCCCACTAAAGAGCCATTTGAGGCCGGGAACCTCAATTTCACTGTAAATACCGTCAAACGCTTTCTGTATTTCATTGAAGCCATACTCCATGGCCCATTTCATGAATATTTCATCTTCTTTAGGTCGGCCATCAGCTTCAAAGCGTCGAAGTGTAGTCGTAATGAGATACATCCAGCTGAGAATATCAGCAAATCGGCCGCTTATTTTCTCTTTTATTTTGAGTTCCCCGCCATAGCTACCCAGCGCAATATCAGCCATGAAAGCAAATGATGCTGATGTCCATGCCAATTTACGATGATACTTGGAAGCCGGTCCGCTTACCGGTGAGGATGCAATAACGCCGCGTGTGAGTGACATCAAGAACGCGCGTGCACTATTTTGGACCACGTGCCCAATATGCTTCCAAAACACGTTATCAAAGGCTTTGGCATCTTGTTTTGTTAAAGCATCAATTTCATCATACGCATACGGGTGGCAGCGTATAGCGCCCTGACCGAATATCATCAGTGAACGGGTTAAAATATTGGCTCCTTCAACTGTAAGCGCAATGGGCGTAGAAATATAACCGTTAGCAAATATGTTTCGAGGTCCGCGCGAAATGGCCGCCCCACCTTGAATGTCCATTGCATCATTGATTATTTGACGACCCATTTCTGTGAAGTTGTATTTTGCAATAGCTGTAACAACCGCCGGTTTCACGCCGCTGTCGAGCCCACCGCAGGTATAACGCCGTCCTGCTTCCATCAGGTACGTAAAGCCACCAATACGAGCCATTGGTTCTTCAATTCCTTCAAACTTTCCGATATTAATACCGAACTGATGACGAATAGCAGTGTAAGCGCCAATAGCGCGTGCAGCCACTTTAGCACTGCCCGCACTTTGTGCAGGAAGTGAAATACCACGCCCCACACCCAGCGATTCCATCAGCATTTGCCAACCGTCACCGGCTCGTTCACGTCCACCAATAATTTGATCAACCGGAATAATTACATTTTCGCCATCAATAGGACAGTTGTAGAAAGGTACGCCCAGCGGATCATGCCGACGACCCAGCTTAATGCCATCAATATCACTTGGAATAAGCGCACAGGTAATGCCTAAATGCTCTTCATCACCCAACAAATTGTCGGGATCCTGTAATTTAAACGCAAGACCAATAACGGTAGATATAGCAGCCAGCGTAATATAACGTTTGGTAAAATCGAGACGGATTTTAAGTTCACCGTCCTCATCTTTGAACACCACCCCTTCTGAGGTCATAGCGCCGGCGTCGGAACCGGCCGTAGGTTCCGTCAACCCAAAGCAAGGCATTTCTTCTCCGGTGGCAAGCCGCGGCAGGTAATGATCTTTTTGTTCATCCGTACCATAGTGCATAAGCAGTTCGGCCGGACCCAGCGAATTAGGAACCATAACGGTGGTGGCCAGCGGACCGCAGCGCGAACCAATTTTGGAGACAATAGCACTATGAGCCGTAGCCGAAAATTCCATTCCACCATACTCTTCGGGTATAATCAACCCAAAAAACTTGTTTTCTCGAAGAAAATCCCAGGTTTCATCGGTGAATCCTTTGCGTACGAACACATCCCAGTCGTCCACCATGGCACAAAGTTTTTCGGTGGGGCCGTCCAGAAATGCCTGCTCTTTTTCGGTGAGTTCAGGGTAGGATTCACTGTTGAGCCGCTTCATATCTGGCTTCCCGGAAAACAGTTCCGCATCAACCCAGGTGGTACCGGCTTCAATGGCCGTGCGCTCGGTTTCGGAAATTTTAGGCAGAAAGTTGAGCGCATCCAGCAGTTTCATCACCCCGTTGGTGATGAGGGCCCGGCGAATGGGTTTGATGTTAAAAATAAGGCAGACGATTGCGTAGGTTGCGATTAGCCAGATGGGCGCGCTGATGCCCCAAAGCGTGGCCAAACCGGCCACAGCCCAGAGCCAAAGCGGCGCTCCGCCGAAAGCCATAAACAGGCCTACAAGCAGAAACCCGACAATAATAGTCCATGCCGGAAATTGATTGAGAAATCCAAGAGTTTCGATTAAAGCATCCATAATAGGTACCTCTGTAAGTTATATTTTCTGCGGCTCCAGCGACGTGCGCACCTGAAAACCGTGTATGATGTTTGAAATTGACTGTTCAATAAATTCGTGTTGATCGATACGGATATCCAGTCGTTTTGAGAGTACGACCGACATCACCCCGTGCAGCTGCGCCCAGATGGTATAGGCCGTAAGCCGTGGGTTTGATTCGTTGATGAGCCCTTTGTCAACGGCTTCCTGAATGGTATCTGTAAGCAGTTCGTACCCCTGGCGTGCCTGCCGGAATTTTTCTTTTGGATAACGGCTCATTTCATCCGAGCTAACAATGTAGATAATCTGGTATTCCCGCGGATGCTCGAGCGCATACTCAATGTATGCTTCAGCAAACCCTTCGAGGCGTTCCATCGGATCGATGTATGCCGCCATCACGGACTTCAATCGTGCGTTCAGCTCATTAATAGACTGCTCAATAAGGGTGTGAATCAAATGATCTTTATTCTCAAAATAGATATAAATACTGGTGGCACTTACATCGGTTTTACGTGCCACCTCGCGCAGCGAAAACCCACGGTATCCCTTATCCACGATTAATTTACGCGCGGATTCAAGGAGTTTTTCTCGAAGATCAGATTCTTTTTCTGCAGCCATATTGTATTGATGGGTTAACAGTGTTAACCATTAAATAAACAATAATTGGTAGTAAAGCAATTTCAAGTATTAAAAAAATTTTGGGGAGTTATACAGCATATCAGGCCCGCTTTTAAGCGCTTGTTAACTCTATTTTATCCTTTACTGGAAGCGATTTCATACAACTTACCTACTTTAGCTTATTCAATAATTTCAGAGGCCGGTTTAACAAATTCTAAAAGGTCTTCATATCGATTAGAGATTGCTTTTAGGATAACAACTGCAATAGAAAATGATGAAAGTACTTGTTGATAAGATAGGTTTTGATCGATGGTAACGAATACATCAAACTGTTGCTGATCTTGGGCAAGCAGTTTACCATTTTTAATGCCTTTCCACTGTTGGCCGGATACGGTTGTTACCTGAAAGTTCAAGCTATATTCTTGAAAACGATATTTAAGCTTTACGTCCAGGCACTCGTCAAGAAGAATACGAATCATTTGGCATCGGTCATTTTTCGCTGAGCCCGCTCAATAAGGGCAATAGCTTGCTTTCTGCTTACTGAGGGGAACCCTTCCAGAAAATCTTCAACCGTATCGCCGGCTTTAAGATAATCCCACAAGGTCTTCACAGGTACACGAGTCCCTTTGAAGACCGGAGTTCCACCGAGAATCTCTTTATTACGGGATACAATATTATTTGATGATTTTTTTAACATACTTTATGATACTCAATCTTTGCTTAATAATAAACGATGAAGAGGAAATAGGCCCAACGACTCAGTTTATAGCAAAGTTGCAGTACGAAATGGTACGCTGCCGACTAAGGTATTTCTCTTCGAATACGGTTTTAATGGTCAACAATTCATCATCCGGGCAGCTTTTGTAAATATCGTCCACCTTACGAAAAACTTTACCTCCATATTTTTTTACCGATCGTTGCGTATAGTCGTAGAATTGAGTGTCATCAGTTTTTAAATGAACGAGCCCCCCTTTGGGCAGTACGATCTCATAAAGCTTTAAAAACTTGGGTGATGTGAGCCGACGGCTGCGATCACCGCCCCGTGGAAAGGGATCGGGAAAAGTCATCCAAATTTCATCCACTTCACCGCGGCCAAAATATTCATCCAGGTGATCAATAAAAATGCGCAAAAAGCGAACGTTGCCCAATTCTTCAGCTTCGGTTTTTCGAACACCTTTCCACATGCGCGCGCCTTTAATGTCTATTCCAATATAGTTTCGCTCGGGATTTCGGCGGGCCAGTTCCACGGCATAGGTGCCGGTGCCGCAGGCCAATTCAAGAGTGATGGGGTTTGAATTTCCGAATATTTGCTCATGCCATCGGCTCTTCGGTTTTTCATTTTCAGGGTCTTGAAAGTCGGTATGCTCAAGCACGTGATCAAAGTCCCCCATTTGAGCAAAGCGCTTTTGTTTGTTGATCGTCATACCAAATACTTATTTACGAAAATCATTATATCTCAATAGCGAGGGAATTAATTCCCTCGCTACTAATTAAATCCCATCACCTAAATCAAGGCGACAGCCGAACAATTTGCCAGCTCTTTTTTCCTTTCTTATACACAAGGCGGTCATGTAGCCGGCCGGGGCGGCCCTGCCAAAATTCAATGCGTTGCGGCTGCAGCTGATAGCCACCCCAAAAATCAGGCAACGGAATTTCTTTCCCTTCAAAGCGGGCTTTCACTTCTTCGAACTTTTTTTCAAGCTCTTGGCGTGATTCCACCTCGCTGCTTTGGGATGATGCCCACGCCCCAAGCTGACTCTGCCGGGGGCGCTTG
>Ga0306907_1000795_pt1 | contig 12271 bp, 15 predicted proteins | sample AntRauTorcE11898_FD_190415 | JGI IMG/M metagenome (GOLD analysis project Ga0306907, IMG submission 190415) | Saline lake microbial communities from Rauer Islands, Antarctica - Metagenome Torckler E11 #898 (v2) (version 2) | ecosystem: Environmental > Aquatic > Non-marine Saline and Alkaline >... | reverse complement strand
GTTGGCCCGCCAATACGCCGAAAGTGAATTCGAGAGCTACCGGATCATCCAGGACCGCCTGTTCGAGAGCGACTTCGACAAGCTGGTCAAAAACAACGATAACACGGCGGATAACGGCTTACCCGTGAAAGACGAAACCGATAAAGATTCAGCTGAATGAGCCCGAAAAGTGCCTAGCCATAATGTGGGCATACCCGAGCCATACCGCTGGCACGCTTAACACTTAACAGGCTTTACGCGTCATACGCCTTACGATAGCTACCCTGATAATCAAAGATCCGTTCCTGCACCTGCCAGTAGTGCTTTTGTTTGCGGGCAATGACAAAATCCGGCGCAGGCAACAAGGCTTGTCTCTCAAGCACCTCTTCAATCCTGTTGAACGCTTGCGGGGCCTGGCTATTCGCTAAACGCCGTCCAAACAGCCTGTTAAAGACGTTGCGCTGTGCCGGCTTGCTGAAATCAAAAGACTCGCTGAGTTCTTCCCCATCTTCACCGTGATAGGTGATTTTCAGTGTGCTCTCGTTTTTGCTGTCGGTTTTGCCACTATGGGCGCTTAATGTGATCCCGGCACAACGGATCACCATGGCATCTTTGAGTTTCAGGGCATCTTTTAGCTGATCATCCGGGTCGATAATGGCTTTTTTACACTGCTGGCAGTTACGGGCCGCGATATCATTCTCGGCACCGCAGTGTGGGCACTCCTTGAAGCGGAAACGGTAATCGCACTGTTCAGGGCGTCTGTTCTGCGCTGCCGGCTCATCCTCTTCAGCAGGCTCTAGCAAGCCCTGGCAACGGCGTCCGTAGTGCTCGATAACCTGGCCTTCACTGTCTGCTTTGCCCCAAAAGACATTGGCAAAACCACAGCCCGGGCAGAATACCTGCACCGGCTCACTATCGGGGTTCGGTTTCTTCTCCCCCACTTCCGGGTGATGCAGATTGACACGGTTGCCCGCATAATCAATCACCAGACAATCCTGTTTATCGTCGTCCAGACGAAGACCGCGACCCACGATCTGCTGATATAGGCTGACTGACTGGGTAGGACGAAGAATGGCGATAAAGTCCACGTGGGGTGCATCAAAGCCCGTGGTGAGTACCGATACATTCACCAGATACTTTAACTGCCGCTGTTTGAATCGCTGAATCAGCACATCCCGTTCAATCAGATCGGTAGCGCCGGTAATCAGGGCGGTCTGGTGTTCCGGCAGATAGCCGGTGATTTCTCGCGCATGATCCACCGTTGCAGCAAAGATCATCACCGCTTTACGCTTAACGGCCAGCTCCATCACCTGCTCAATAATGGCACGGGTTACACGCTGATGTTTGCCCAGCAACTGGTTAACGTCTTTTTCGGCGTATTCGCCTAAGCGGTTCTGAGACAGCGCGGAGAAATCGTATTGCGCCACCGCCGCGTTAACCAACTCCGGCCTGGTGAGATACCCCCGGTTGATCATATAGCTCAACGGCAGTTCATAAATGCAATGCACAAAGGGCTTATCCTGCTCGTCAGTACAGCTACGGACAAAGCCCCGGTAGTGATAGCGATAGATCCAGCCCATGGCCAAACGATAGGGTGTGGCGGTTAGCCCGAGCACTTTAAGGGCGTCATTCTGTTGCCGCAGCAGCTCGATGATTGTTTGATACTGGCTGCGGTCATCACCACTGACCCGATGGCACTCATCGATGATGATCAATGAGTATTCATCTCTGAACTGATCCAGATTAGCCGATACAGACTGCACACTGGCGAAGGTCACCTGATGCCGGTTTTCCTTACGCTTTAACCCGGCGGAAAAGATGCCGCCCGTTAACCCATAGCTCTGGTATTTGGCGTAATTCTGCTCAACAAGCTCTTTTACGTGGGTCAACACCAGAATTTTACGCCGGGCAAGGCGGGCCAACTCGGCAATGACCAGACTTTTCCCCGCACCGGTCGGCAGCACAATAACGGCAGAATCATCCGATTTGCGAAAATGTTTCAAAGTGGCGTCAACAGCTTCCTGCTGGTAAGGCCGCAGTTTAAAAGGAGCATTCATTTTGCAGTGCTTGATCGTTATCAGGATGGAAAGGGCGGTCAGTCTAGCAAATACCGATGCCGTCACCGGAGTTGCTGCGTGCGGCGATTCGGGTTTTTCCTTTAAAATCGGGACTGATTCATCCTGAAGGACCCTCAGAAAATAAATCTGTCCCGATTGTCTCACTGTCCCGATTGTCTCACTTCGATACTGTTTGGTTAAGTCCGACAGGCTGCTAGACTGGAGCTTATGAAACAGCCCATAGCCGGCTACCATAAAGACGAAGAAAACCATTGGGTCGCTCAGCTGGCATGTGGCCACAATCAACATGTGCGTCATACGCCGCCGTGGGTGAACCGCCCTTGGGTCACCACGGCGGAGGGCCGGGAGTCGATGGTGGGGTTTGAGCTCGATTGTAGGAAATGTGAAGAGGGTTCGCCGCCTGATGATCAGCCTTGATCATCTCACCCTTGGCGCTGAAAGCAAAAGGAAGTGACCTTGCGGGTCGCCATTACCGATCAACTGAACCGCGGTCTGGGACTGCTACAGTCCTTTGTTATCTATCGACGTCCCGGTTTTAGCTCAGTTACCTGCGGGTTGGCCTGATTTACGCCGAGGGTAAGCACTTCACCACAGGTATCGAGTTGGATCGGTGGACGCAGATCCTGACCTCCGGCGATGGCTTCCCCGTCCCGGAGGGCGGTATCGACCCGTTCGGACTTTCTGGCCCCCGCTGCAGCAAACCACTGGTCATGGCCGCGCAGGGCTACTGTTTTACCTGGGGCGTCGAATTAATGCTGACGACCGACGTTCGCATCGCCGCTGACAATACTCAATTCGGCATGCTCGAAGTCAAACGAGGCATCTATCCCGGATTCCCGCCCTGTTTGGGAATCCGGCTTACAACGGTATAATGCAGCCATGAATTATCCCCAACGCGTTGTATGAACACATCCTGCCCCTGTGGCAGTGGGAAAAAATATAAAGCGTGTTGCCTGTAATCAGGAAATAAATCTGTCCCTGTCTTCGTCCCGGTTTTCTTAAAAGCGCTTTCCGGAATTTCGCGTGACGTCATTCCGTGAAGGTTTGACGGCGATAAAAAACGAGCACACCAACTCATTTTGACGTGACTTAGCTTCTTAGCCGTTCCAGATTCCCAGCATTGCGCCCGTGCCCAGAACGAGTGCACAAGCCACTTCCCCGACGATCAGCGACCCCATAAAGAGCCCGGTCAGCCAGGGTGGCAGAAGGCGCTTGCCCACCCGATGGGGGCGGCGCAACTGGTTGTCCGTATCCTGCAGCAGACCGTGGATCACGTAAGTACCAATGGCAAGCGCGAAAAACACCAGTGCAGACAGCTGCGGTGAGCGATATCCACGTAGACGGGCGAGGTCGCAGCCGCTTGCGGACAATGTGTTTCCTGTTCGGTATTCTGGCGTAACGTGGGGTCGGATCAACGGGATGTAGTGACCTCTGCAGGATCTCACCCTCCGAAATACGGTGCGTGGATCCAGAACAGGAGCAATTGTATGTCGTATCAGTTTTCTGACCTCAAAAAAGCCTGCCCGACCGAATGGCGGGATTACATTGAACACAACTTCGTTACGCAGTTGGGCGATGCCACACTGGCACCGGAAGCATTCCAGCATTACCTAAAACAGGACTACCTGTTCCTGATACAGTTTGCCCGCGCCTTTGCCCTGGCCGCCTACAAAAGCCCAACCTTGGCCGACCTGCGGCAGGCCAAAGAGGGTATGCAGGCCATCCTCGATACCGAACTGGGCCTGCACATCGACTTCTGTAAAGACTGGGGCATCTCGGAGGACGAACTGGCCGACCTTCCGGAAGCCCGCGCCACACTGGCCTACACCCGATACGTGCTCGATACCGGTAACCGCGGTGACCTGCTGGACCTGCACGTGGCCCTGTCACCCTGCATGGTCGGCTATGGCGAAATCGCCAACTGGCTGAACAACCGCAGCGAGACCATTCGCGGCGAAGCCAACCCCTACGATGCCTGGATCGCCATGTATGAAAGCGACGAATTCCAGGAGGCCATGCAGGCAGAAATTCGCTGGCTGGATGACCGACTGGCTGACGTATCCCCTTCCCGGTTCGAGCAACTGACCCGGATTTTCCGGGACGCCACGCGGCTGGAAATCGACTTCTGGGAAATGGGACTGAATCTGAGCGACTGAACCGTAACAACTGAACTGATTTCACCAGCCACACCCCATGAAGCCTGGGGCTATACTTTTTCGAAAAGCCTGATGCCTGGTATGCGACTGGGCTGGACTGCCCCCGGTCGATTTCGCCGCCGGATACTGGAGTCCGGCTTCTACCAACGTCATCTGCAAAAGCTGCGATGCTCACTGCAATCTCAGACTACGCGGATGGTGGAGTTGATACGCGCGCACTTTCCGGCTGGAACGCAGGTTGCCGAGCCCACCGGCGACTGTAACGCGAAATCTGTTTGAGAACTTCACTGGCAACTGTATCTGGTTTTCGATCCCGGCTGGTCTACTCTTAAAAAAGGACACACCAACAACAACGTCGATAAAGAGGGACCTACCATGATAACAATATCTAAAGGCGGCCGGCTGTTAGCAGCGGCCCTGCTGACAACCTCGTTGACCGGCTGTTTTGATGGCAGCTCAAGCTCTTCTGAAGACGACACACCTTCCCTGACCCTTAACACCCTGTCCAGTGACCCCAAACAGGTTAGCGGCGACAATGTGTTGGTGGGATTATCCGGTGCCGATGCTGACACATTCTCTGATATGGACAAGCTGGAATTCTGGCTGAACGATAGCAAGGTCCAGCCCACAGTACGCCAGGGCCTTAAAGGAACCGGGATACTGGTCACCGGCCTCACCGAGGGAGACCAAAGGCTGGAGCTTCACCATGTGGATCACGGTCCGCTGGACGCTCTGGACCTTACGGTCCATCCTGTGACCGGTCCCATTTTCTCCGGCCCACAACAGTATCCGTTTGTTTGCACAGTAACCACTGAGCTGAACAAACAACCATTAGTAGATACCAATGGGGACACCGGTTTCCCAGTACTGGACGACCAGAGCAACCAGATCGGTCTGAGCCGGGACTGCTCCATTGAGCCCTATGTCACCTTTGTGTACCGCACCACAGGTGAAGACTGGGCGCCGCTGCCGGATGACGGCACGCAGCCGGCCGATATGGCCACCACAGAACTTACAGACGGCCGCATCGTGGACTTTATCGTTCGTCAGGAACGCGGCACCATTAACCGTTTCATTTACAGCTTTGCCACTCTGGCCGAAGCCGGGGACGAGGCCTGGGACGCGTCCACCACAAACTGGAACGGTCGCCTGCTGTTCCACTTCCAGGGTGGTGTTGGTATCGGCCATTCTCAGGGGGGCATCAGCAACAGCCGGGCACTTCAACCGGACACCCTGCAGAAAGGGTATGCGGTGATCTATTCCACCGGCACCCGCACCAGCCCGCACTACAATCTGCAGGTTGGCGGCGAAACCGCGCTCATGGTGAAAGAGCATTTCGTAAAACGCTTTGGCGTTCCGGACTATACCGTAGCGATTGGCGGCTCTGGTGGTGGCATTCAGCAGTATGTTTACTCCCAGAATTATCCCGACCTGCTGGATGGCGGCGTACCCCAGTACTCCTATCCGGATATGGTTACCCAGACCATCCACATCGGTGACTGTGAACTGCTCGAGTACTATATGGATGCCACGGACCGTGACAATACCAAGTGGCAGACCACCGCCAACCGCAGTTTGCTGGTCGGCCTGAACTCCAATGACCAGTATCCCGACCCCTTTGCGGGCGCCAAGCAAATGCTCGGCTACAGCACCGCCCCCGGCATGACCGAGTGCATTCCGGCATGGCGCGGTTTGACACCGCTGGTAATGAATCCAATGTTTGGCAGGGCCGATAATCAGGAACTGATGCAGCCTGACGGCGTCATGGACGACGTACGCTGGACTCACTATGACGACCTCCGCAATATCTATGGTGTGGACGAAAACGGCGAGCCCCGCACCTTGTTCGATAATGTCGGGGTGCAATACGGCCTCAAGGCAATGGTGGAAGGCAATATCACCAAGGCGGAATTTCTCAAGCTGAATGCCCAGGTGGGTGGCTGGAAACAGCCCTCGGAGATGGTTCAGGAGGGCTTTCCGTTTCTCGGCTCGTTTGCAGAAGTCCAGTTAGATCCGAGTCTCTTCGACCCGTGGAGCTTCCGCAATATGAACCTCAGCCCGGACGGCGGCACCACTCCTGCGCCGCGGACCGAAGGCGACATCGAGGCGATTCAAGCCGCGTACAACGTGGGCATGGTGTTCGATGGCCAGCTCAATATGCCGGTAATAGACTGGCGCCATTATCTGGAAGAGGTGCTGGACATGCACAACAGCCACCAGTCCTTCTCGGTCCGTCAGCGCATCATCAATCGCATGGGCGATGCCGGCAATCAGGTGATCTGGTTTACTGACACCCGCCCAACGAATTACTCGGACCCAGACGAGCCCGAGGCCAGGGAGGAATCCAATCAGACCTGGATGGCGTTGGAAGTGCTTCATGACTGGATCAAAAACATCCAGCAGAACCCCGCCATGAGTATTACAGAGAACCGCCCTGACGGTGCAGTAGATGCCTGCTTCAATACGGATGGCTCCCTGATTGAAGAGGGCGAAAACGTCTGGAATGGTATTCTGGACAATGGCGCAGACGGCACCTGCACCGAGGAATTCGAAACCTATACCACCTCACGTATGGTGGCCGGTGGGCCGATTGAAGGCAGCATCTTCAAGTGCAGCCTCAAAACTGTGGCGACTGCCCTGGGGGACGGAACATACGGCGAGGCTTTATTCACTGAACAGGAAGTCACCCGTCTGAACGAAATCTTCCCGGACGGAGTATGCGATTACAGTCAGCCGGATCAGGGGCGCCCGGCCGGCTAACACGGAGCGCAGAAACAGGAAGGGCACCCCGAAGGGCAAGGCGTTCACTTAAAGTGTGCCTGAGGTAAGAAAAGAGGCGTAACTCATTGTTACGCCTCTTTTCTAATTTAAAGGACAAAGAAATATCTCTTTCTAGTTCAAGGCGAATCGCAACTTTGTAAGCTATTGATCGAGTTCACTGTCGGAACGCCTTGCACGACGGGCCGTCTTTTTTCTAAAAAATCTCTTTCCATGCCGACGCTACGGCATTAACACCGTATCAATCACGTGCACTACACCGTTTGACTGCATCAAATCTGCCGCCACCACTGTGGCCATATTTCCTTTTGAATCCTCTATCATCAAAGCGTCACCCTGAAGGCTGAACGTAAGCTCGCCGCCCTGAACTGTGGCTATTGAAGCAGAACCATCGCCGTCCTGAACCATCTTAATCGCGGCCGCCGCTGGTGCTTTTGCAGCCACTACATGATAGGTAAGAATCGATTGAAGCTGCTCTTTGTTCTCTGGCTTCAACAAGTGTTCAACGGTTCCGGCGGGTAGCTTTGCAAAGGCAGCGTTGGTAGGCGCAAAGACCGTGAACGGGCCTTCCCCGGATAACGTCTCCACTAAACCAGCGGCTTTTACGGCTGCAACCAACGTACTCAAATCATCCGTCGCTACTGCTTTTTCAACAATATTCATTTTCTCTGCTTTGGCCATTCCATGATTGTCAGCGAAAACCGGCAGGGCCACGATGGCCGTACCCAACATCAGCGAAGAAACTAAAACCGACTTTACAATTCCTGTTTGTTTCACGTCATCATCCTCTCGTCTCGTCCGGGTAATTACATATCTGTTTACGGATACTCGGCGGCGACAGATTCTGACGAGAAACTTAAATTGATTAAATTTTAGACAGGACAGCTTTATGCGTTTCATTGCTTGAGGTTTAACCCTTTTCCAGCCTGGTAGTGTGCATCACCGCAGAGGGCTATGAGAATCAAGCAGCATTTCTTGAAAGAACAGTCTGCTGTTCGCAATTATCTACTGCAAAATTTTGCTCAGACACATATACGGCCAGTGGTTTGGCCAGTTCCTGACGTTTTTGATGACGCACTTTGAGCTTTTGCACCCAGACACTGAAGCTTTTGCGCAGATACTGGTTACGAAAATCACGGCGGCTGTTATGCGCCCGGCTCTTTTGCTTTTTCGAAAACCTCGGGATAACGCCGTTTCATTTTCGCCAGCCGGTATATGGTGACGAAGTTGATGACCAATACCATGGCTTCTGCCAGCGTGCCGCCTACCGAGCCGATGGCGATATTGTTCAGCATCCAGGCAATGGCGGCGGCGGCCAGCATCAGCCGCATGGGAATGCCCCTGAGCATGAACATACCCAGGGTGCCGAAAATAGCCGCCGCAATGGCGAAAAAATCCACCGGGCTGCGCCAGGTCAGTAGCGCGGCCACCAGATTCACCGCCAGTACCGCCAGCATCACCTGCCAGTTGCCCGCATAGCGTCGCGCCAGCATGATACGGCCGATCACCAGCAAACTCAGGACTGCCGCCGTCCAACTGCCGAACAGCGCAAACTGCAGCGCAAACGCCACATTCGCCGCAATCAACAGCAACATCAGCCGGTCATCGCGCTTGCTGGCAAAACCGACAATGCAAAAGCCCAGCGCAATCAGGCTGACAATCTGGCCCGCCAGGGCGGTGTAATTCATCTCCTCAAACATGAACACAGTCTATGACACAGGCACTATCGAAAGAAGCCTGTGTCTCGAATGCGGAGCCCAGGCTAGGTTGTGCCTGTAATCAGGAAATAAATCTGTCCCGGTTTTCACTTCATAAATCAATCCAGGATTCTACGCGGGGCATCCATGTCTTCATGAAGCACACGAACCACCAAGATTTCTGACTCGGGTATCCGATAAAAAACGTCGTGATGCTCAATTCGGATTTTTCGGTATCCGGGCAGAATATGGCTGTAATCAACACCCAGCGATGGGTGTACTGTTAAATGCCCCATCCCGGTTTCAAGCTGATCAAGATATTCGTCAGCTTGCTCCACACCCCAAGCATCGGAGGTGTACAACCAAATGTTGACGAAATCTGATTCTGCCTGGAGTGTGACGCTAAGCGTCAGAGTCATTTTTCGGACGTTGACTTGGCATGAGCTGTCTTTTTAACGGCTGCCATGTTGAGCGGCTTAGAAGTTCCACTCGCCTCTCCATCTTTCAGGGCCTGGCGTAGAGTGGCAATGCGTTCTTGTGATTGTTGATCGCGGCGAATGAGATCGCGAATGTACTCGCTGTCGTTGCCGAAATTTCCGTCCTTAATCTGGCCCTTGACCCAATGATCCTGCTGCTCGGTCAAAGTGATTGTCTTTCGATGCATGCTCATAGTTGTCAAAACTCCAAGGCGATTTGTATGATAATATCATACCCTCAAGAGCGTGAACTATAAGCTGTAATGATCTCTTCTTGTCGCCCAAAACCCGTCCAGCTTTTATTAAAACGGGATTCCTCGGGGTCAGATCAGGGCATGTTGTGCCTGTCCCTATAGACCTCTGCCATAATGGCTTTCATCCCGCCATCATGAACAAATCCTGCGCTTGATTCAGACTCATTTGATATTAGAAATACAGCCCCTCTTCAGACTCACTTTACATTGGACAAGGCTGCGAGTTGCTTAAGTCCCGAAATGGGACTATGGTGTGGCAATGCGCATCATTGCCCTTTCGACACTTAAAGCATTTTGCTCAGAATCATCGGCCTACGCTGATTCCATCGAACCAGGAATGGCGTGGTATCGGGAGGTATTGAAGGCGGACTGGGCAACTCCCAATGAGGTGAAAGCCAAATTTTCAAGCGCCAGCATTCTCAAAGACGGTCGGGTTGTTTTCAACATAGCCGGCAACAAGTATCGACTGGTGGTCTGGATTAACTATCCATATCGAGTGGTTTACATCCGTTTTTTCGGTACCCATCGGCAGTACGACGAAATCGATGTACAGACAATCTGAGGTGAATTATGGAAATTCGTCCTATTAAATCCGACACGGACTATAACGAAACGCTCAAAGAAATTGAGTCTCTAATGATGGCGGAAACAAACTCGCCAGAAGGCGATCGTCTAGACGTTTTAGTGACCCTTGTTGAAGCGTATGAGCGACAGCACTATCCAATCGACTTCCCCGACCCTATTGAAGCCATCAAATTTCGTATGGAGCAGCAGGGGCTTACGGTAGAAGATCTTGTTCCGGTGATTGGACGCAAGAACCGCGTTTATGAGATTTTGGCCGGTAAGCGCCCACTGACGCTCCGGATGATTGAGGGTTTGCATAGCTCTTTTTCAATTCCAGCCGAAAGCCTGATAAAACACTCGACTCATCGCAACGGCTAAGCAGCTTAGGTGCAGAGCCTGACCTGATCGCCAAAAAATCGGAGGTCCCACCCCCCGGGTCTTTCGGGATCAAATCAGGCTATGTTGTGCCTGTCAATTCACAGGCTTTTTGAATACCAGCCGAGTTTTCGCAGAGATGGTCTGCTCAGAAGTATCCCAATAGCCTGCCAAGGACTAGCGCACTGATCCAGACCACCAGAGACAACAGGGCGCCTGCCCTCAAGGGTAAAGGCATGCGAGCTTTCATCGGGAGGCCACGTATATCCTGACGCTTCAACACCTGCTCCAGAATCAACGCGTTCGACACACCCAAAAAGACAAGCGCCATCTTCACCCGGAATAACACCGATCCGGTGTAGTCCGCGGCCGCCGTGGCAAATAGAAGCGCACCACAGACAACCGCCAGCGCCAAGCCAAGCGCCGATGTAACTCGAAGCACGTCGACAAACGCCATCACCGGGTATTGGCGCCAGAGCCCCAACAAACGCAAATCCAGCGGCACAATTCCGCCGACCAGCAGCGCAACCCCAAAAATATGCCCGGCGTTGACCAGCGGGTACATAAACGTGGAATTGCGTAGGGCTGAGACAAAGGCTAGGTTTTCGACGAAAACCAGCGCCTGCTCAATCATCCCCGGGCTCAGGAATCACGGTCGGGGTACAAATCGTAGTTCGTACCATCGATCACGACCCGTTCAGCCTTGACCAGTCGCTCGCCTTCTCTGGCCGAACGATGACCGTGCACGGTGATTTCCCGGCCCTCACTCAACATCTCTTTGCTGAGCCCGACACGGTCGTTACGCCAGGGCTGACCGACTTCCACAACCCATGCCTCGCCATCAACGTCGATGGTGACTTCGCCATGGGGATTGCCAAGGCGCGCTGACTCGACGACACCGGTGATTTCAAATTCCTCGTCCGTTGCCCAAGCCCAACCGTGATGAGCCTGGGCGGCAGAGGCAGCGAGAAAAGCAGCAAGAACAGCAAAACCAAGCAGGTACGTAAAACGAAGGTGAGGCATATCCAATCCTCTTATCGTGGGTTTATCAGGTAATCAAAGCATAAATTCCACAAGCGTGGATATTCGACAGTGGAAATATGGCGGAATTCCCGATATTTCGCACACCGCTGGGGACCGTAAACCTTCCCTGTTGCCGGTATCAGGGTTACTGCATCTGGGGGCTGAGCTACAGCATGCTGCAGGAGTTGCTGTCTTTGGACTCTCCCTGACAGATCGCAAAAGCTGATGCCAGATTAAAACCCGGACAGCTGGAGGTAAGCTCTCTAAGCCTGAGTTCAGATAAAGACCACCCTAAGTTCTAGACCGGCAGTTCAATGATTTCACCCGCCACACCGGCCTCGGTCACCTCCAGCCGCCCAACCGTGATCGGCGTGAAGGATCAAGTCCGAGCCTTTCAATCCTTCAGTGATGCCCACCCGGCCCATGCGCATGGCCGTGCGCCATCTCTTCCGGGCCGGCGGCGCGTACTTCGATGATTTCGATATCGAAGGTCAGGGTTTTATCGGCCATCGGATGGTTGGTGTCGACATCGGCAAACTTGTGGCCGACCTTGGCGACGAGCACATGGCGCGGGCCCTGCTCGGTTTTCAACTGGGCGATCATGCCCGACTTCCAGCGTTCGGCTCGCCGCCACGGGAGTTTTCAAGAGCGTTGCTCTGGTCATCACTGACACTGTAGTGAAACAACACCACCTGATTCTTTTCGATTGGCATAGGGTTCTCTGCGACGGTTCAACGAAAATAGATCTGTCCCGGTTTTCCCCACTTTGTATGGCGCTGTAAATGGACGCGCGTGCCTCACCTACCAGGCCGACTTTCCGTTGATGACACCCGCCAAGTCCATCTGCACGACATCGGCATCCGCAAGCTTCCTCTGTGTGAGGGCGCGGTC
>Ga0306907_1000792_pt1 | contig 12310 bp, 7 predicted proteins | sample AntRauTorcE11898_FD_190415 | JGI IMG/M metagenome (GOLD analysis project Ga0306907, IMG submission 190415) | Saline lake microbial communities from Rauer Islands, Antarctica - Metagenome Torckler E11 #898 (v2) (version 2) | ecosystem: Environmental > Aquatic > Non-marine Saline and Alkaline >... | reverse complement strand
GGTTACGAGCCTGAATGAACCGCAGAACAAAGACTTTTTCGCCATGGATCTCGGCGATGCCCTGGACTTCTACCTTGCCGGGGCCGGCGCTCATGGACGGGCCGCGGGCGGTACGCGCCAGGCCGGATACCTGCTTCATGGCTTCCCGGTAGATGTGGAAGGCTTGAACGAGAGGCACTTCAAAGTAATTCTTGGCGCCGGTGTCGCGCTCCACAAACATGTAGTAGGGAATGATGCCCAGCTGCACTTCCTTATTCCACAGTTTTGCCCAGTCGTCAGCGTTGTCATTAACGTGCTTGATCAGTGGGCCCTGGGCGCGGATCTCAGCGCCGGTGGCGCGCAGGCGGCGGATGGCCTCTTCCGCGATGTCGGTGGTGATTTCCTGCCAGTGGTTGTAGTGGGCCATGATGGCCACGTGTTTCCCTGCATCCACCAACTGTGCGAACAGGTCGATCAGCTCTTCCGAATCTTTGTCCGTCACAAAGCGGTAGGGCCAGAAGGTCAGCGCCTTGGTGCCGATACGGATGGTCTGGATGTGGTCGAACTCCGGCTGCAGCAGCGGCTCCAGATACTGAACCAGATGCTTGGTTTTCATCACCATGGGATCGCCACCGGTCACCAGCAGGTCGCTGACTTCGGTGTGTTCCTGCAAATAGCCGTGAAGCTTGTCGGCTTCGGTGCTGGCCATTTTCAGGTCTTTGTCGCCCACGAACTGCGCCCAGCGGAAACAGAAAGTGCAGTAGGAGTGACAAGTCTGGCCCTGAGCCGGGAAGAACAGAACGGTTTCGCGGTACTTGTGTTGAACGCCATCCAGAACTTCGCCATTCAGGGTGGGCATGTTCATTTCCATCTGGCCCGCCGGGTGAGGGTTCAGCTCGTCGCGAATTTCTTTGGCAACGGCCTGAATCTCTTTCTTGTCGGCACCTTCGCGATGCATTTGAGCCATGCGCTCAAAATGGGCGTCCTTGAGCATGCCTTTCTGAGGGAATACCAGTTGATAAATCGGGTCGTTGGGGACCTTGTCCCAGTTAATCAACTCGTTGATCACGTATTCGTTCACCCGGAATGGCAGCACGCTGGCCACCACTTTCATTTCAAACAGGGTGTCCTCAGGCAGGTTCTGAATGATGTCGATCTTGTCGAGCTGCTTGTCCGTATAGACCTTGAAACGTCGTTCTTCGAACTCGGCCGTCGGAATGCGGTTCGGGAACGTGACGATTGAATTCATAGGTCGTCCTCTTTGTTGGGTACCTTAAACAGGAGCGTGAAAATGCCACGAGCTCCGTTGGTTAAAAAACGGGCAGGCGAGTATACATAATTAGAAAGTCATTTTCAGGTCTAATTAAAAATAGGCAGGATAAGCAGATAAAATCGGCGATCATTAAGCTAAAAGCTCTTAAATGCTGCTAAAAGGCTGGTTGATCAAAATTTCTGCTGGCGTTTTATTTAGCGTGGTAAGATTTTCCGTAAGGTAGTTTAAATACTACATTGGTCTCATGTCCCTTGTTTAGCCTTAACGGTTTCGACAATATTGCGTAATTAAACTAAATTTATGCATCTCCCGGCTAAGTTTTCGTCATGAACCACCCTGCGGTGTCGCAATTTCGTAATTAAGTTACGGCGCCGCACGAAACAGGCACAGAAGTTCCGGTTTCCCTCCGATGCCTTCGGTTGGACATCCGGCTGTACCTGCGTTTGGACAATGGTTTCGTGGTGATAGGCGGTCAAAACGGCCATCGTGTTCTATGCTTGATGGATTCGGTGCTGCACTTTTTTTATAGAGCGTGTTAAGCGGAGGTTTTTGATGTACCAGGACGATGATCCCACAGAGACCAGTGAATGGCTGGATGCGATGGAATCCCTGATTGAACAGGAAGGTGTCGACCGCGCCAAGTATATTCTTGAGCGGCTGTCAGAGCGGGCAAGCCGCGATGGCACTGAGCTGCCGTATGCGATCACCACACCCTTCCGGAACAGTATCCCGGTTACCCAGGAAGCCAGAATGCCCGGCGACCTGTTTATGGAACGCCGGATTCGCTCACTGATTCGCTGGAACGCCATGGCGATGGTGATGCGCGCGAATCAGCGCCCCGGCGATCTTGGTGGGCACGTATCGTCGTTTTCTTCCGCCGCCACCCTTTATGACGTGGGTTTTAACTACTTTTTCCACGGTGGCGACGACAAGCGGGAGGCCGATTGTGTCTATTTCCAGGGCCACTCATCGCCGGGTATTTATGCGCGCTCCTACCTTGAAGGCCGATTCGAGGAAGCTCAGCTGGACAAGTACCGGGAAGAGGTTGATGGCACAGGGCTATCCTCCTACCCCCACCCCTGGCTGATGCCGGATTACTGGCAGTTTCCGACGGTCTCCATGGGTCTGGGCCCGATTCAGGCCATCTATCAGGCCCACGTGATGAAGTATCTGCACAATCGTGAGCTGATCGACATGGGTGAGCGCAAGGTGTGGTGCTTCGTCGGTGACGGTGAGTGTGATGAGCCGGAAACACTGGGCTCTATCTCGATGGCAGGCCGCGAGAAACTCAGTAACCTGATTTTTGTGGTGAACTGTAACCTCCAGCGCCTGGACGGCCCGGTTCGGGGCAACGGCAAGATCATCCAGGAACTGGAAGGCGTCTTCCGGGGTGCCGGCTGGAATGTGCTTAAAGTGGTCTGGGGCCGGATGTGGGACCCGCTGTTTGAAAAAGATAAAGATGGCCTGATGCAGCGTGCGATGGATGAAGTGGTTGATGGTGAGCTGCAGAATTTCAAGAGCAATGGCCCGGCCTACACCCGCAAGAATTTCTTCGGCAAGTATCCCGAACTGTCCAAGCTCGTCGAACACCTGTCGGACGAGGATATCAACAGGCTCAACCGGGGTGGCCACGATCCTTACAAAGTCTATGCGGCTTACCACAAAGCTGTTAACGACCATGGGGATCGCCCGACAGTAATTCTGGCGCACACCGTCAAGGGTTATGGTTTTGGCACCGCCGGCGAAGCGCAGAACACGGCCCACTCGCTGAAAAAGATGGATGTGGAGCAGCTGAAAGCGTTCCGCGATCGTTTCGCCATTCCTTTGAAGGATGACGAGCTTAAAGACGTTCCCTACTACCGTCCGGCGCCAGACAGCCCGGAAATGGTCTATATGAAGAAACGCCGGCAGGAGCTGGGCGGTTTCTATCCGAAGCGCCGTAAAGATTGCCAGCCTTTGGAAGCGCCGCCGCTTGACGCATTCAAGGCGCTATTGGAAGGCTCCAACGGCCGCAAGATTTCCACCACCATGGCCTTTGTCAGGCTGCTGACGGCATTGACCAAGGACAAGCGCCTTGGCAAACGGGTGGTCCCGATCGTGCCGGACGAGGCCCGTACCTTTGGTATGGAAGGCATGTTCCGCCAGTTGGGTATCTATACCTCGGAAGGCCAGAAGTACGTGCCGGAAGATCGTGAACAGATCATGTATTACAAGGAAGACAAGAAGGGTCAGGTGCTGGAAGAGGGCATCACCGAGGACGGTTCCATGGCGGCCTGGATTGCGGCCGCAACCTCCTATAGCACCAACAATTTCCCGCTCATACCCTTCTACATTTTTTATTCCATGTTTGGTTTCCAGCGTATCGGCGATCTGGCGTGGGCGGCGGGTGACATTCAGGCCAGAGGCTTTCTGATCGGTGGCACTGCCGGGCGCACCACGCTCAATGGTGAAGGTCTGCAGCACCAGGACGGCCATAGCCATGTGCTGGCTCAGACCATACCCAGCTGCAGGGCCTACGACCCGGCGTTCGGTTACGAGATGGCCGTGATCGTCCAGCGCGGTATCAAGGAGATGTTCGAAGATAACCAGAACGTCTACTACTACCTGACCATCGAGAATGAAAACTACGAACAGCCGGCGATGCCGAAAACCAAAGGCATTGAAGACGCCATCATCAAGGGGATGTATCTCCTTGAGTCGGTGGAAACCAAAGGCAAGAAAAAGTCCCCGCGTGTTCAGTTGATGAGTTCCGGTGCGATCCTGAACGAAGCCCGCGAAGCGGCTCAGTTACTGAAGGATGACTTCGAAGTGGCCAGCGATGTCTGGAGCGTGACCAGTTACAACGAAATGGCCCGCGACGGCATGCACGTTGAGCGCTGGAATCGCTTGCATCCGGACGATACTGCGAAAAAGCCATACATCACGCAGTGCCTGGAGAAACAGCAGGGCCCGGTGGTGTCTTCCACGGATTACATCAAGCTGTTTTCGGAGCAGGTGAGGGCGTACATCCCCAAGACCTACCTGACGCTGGGTACCGATGGGTATGGTCGCAGTGACACCCGCGAGAAGCTTCGCAGCCATTTCGAGGTGGACCGCTACTACATTGCGGTGACGGCGCTTGCAGCGCTTGCCCGTGATGAGGAAATCAAACAGGACGTGGTTCTCGGCGCTATGCGCAAGTACGGAATCGATCGTAATAAAACGAACCCGGTGCTGAGCTAAGGAGACCGCCATGAGTGAACAGGAAATCAAGGTTCCGGATCTCGGCGGTGCAGACGAGGTCGAGGTTATCGAGATACTCGTCAGCCAGGGGGATTCGGTAGAAGAAGAAGATCCGATACTGACGGTTGAGTCCGACAAAGCATCGGTCGAGTTGCCATCACCCGGTGCCGGCAAAATTGTCAAAATCACCGTTAAGGTGGGCGACAAGGTCAAGGAAGGGGATGTTGTTGGCACCATGGAGGCGTCTGACGACGCTGGCGGAGGCTCTGATCAGGAGGATGCCGCTGCTGAAAAGGCAGCGACAGACGACCAGTCCGATGCCAAATCTGAGGACAAAAAATCCGAAGACAAACCCGCCGAGTCAAAGAAAGCGTCAGGCGCGAAAAAGTCTGGTGGCTCTCGCACCGAAATAATCAAAGTGCCGGTGCTGGACGGTTTTGATAATGTCCCCATTATTGAAATCAACGTCAGTGAAGGCGACGAGGTGCAAGCCGACGATCCGCTGGTGACGGTTGAGTCCGACAAAGCCACCATGGAAATTCCATCCCCCTACGCGGGTAAGATCGGCAAGATCCTGGTGTCTGAGGGTGACAAGATTTCAGAAGGTCGTGACCTCGCCGAAATGACCATCACAGAGGGTGAAGAAAGCGAGCCCGAATCCGAACAGTCGTCGTCTGAATCCAGTGGCCAGGACAAGAAGCCTGATCCCAAAGGCGACAGTAAAGAGTCGGAACCCGAACCAGCTTCGGCGACCTACGAACCGCCGACGCCGGGTGCCAAGGTCCATGCAGGCCCAGCGGTCCGCAAGCTGGCCCGGGAATTTGGCGCTGATCTGGCGCGGATCAAAGGGTCAGGCCCCAAAAGCCGCGTCGTGAAAGACGACGTGCAGGCCTATGTGAAAGGTCAGTTGCAGCAGACCCAGCAGGGCAGCACTGTCTCAGGCGGTGGTGGTACCGGTATTCCGGGCGTGAAACTGCCAGACTTCAGCCAGTTCGGTGATATTGAGCGTGAAGCCATGTCGCGCATGATGTTTGCTACCGCAAATAACATGCAGCGCAGCTGGCTGAACGTACCGCACGTGACTCAGTTTGAGGATGCGGACATTACCGATATGGAGGAATTCCGCAAGTCGCAGAAAGCGGCGGGTGAGAAGCGTGGTGTGAAAATGACACCGCTACCCTTCCTGCTCAAAGCCTGTGCTGCTGCGCTGGCGGAGCTGCCACAGTTCAATGTGTCGCTGGACATGGACCGTAAGGAAGTGATCCGTAAGAAGTACATTCACATTGGTATTGCGGTAGATACGCCGAATGGTCTGATGGTGCCTGTCATCAAGGACGTGGATCAGAAGGGCCTGTGGGAACTGGCCGCCGAAAGCGCTGAGCTGGCCCAGAAAGCCCGGGACAAGCAGCTCAAACCGGCGGAAATGCAGGGCTCCTGCTTCACCATCACCAGCCTCGGTGGCATTGGCGGCACGGCGTTTACGCCGATCGTAAATACCCCGGAAGTGGCGATTCTGGGTATTTCAAAGTCGGCGATGAAGCCGGTATGGGATGGTCAGGAGTTTCAGCCAAGGCTGATTCTGCCGCTGTCGCTGTCCTACGATCACCGGGCTGTGAATGGCGCTGATGCAGCGCGCTTTACCGCTGTGTTGAGCCAGAGGCTGGGTGATATCCGCTCTCTGCTGCTTTGATCTCTGGTGGCTGACCGCCCTGAAGCCTGCGGGCTACGGGGCGGTCGCCAGGCCCATAAGATTATTCAGAACACGCCGCCTTTGGGCGGTTTTTTAATGCCTGACCGAAAATACTGACAAGGGAACGTTAAAAACACTTTTGAGTGACAATAGTGACCACCTTGATTTACTATGTCGACATTAACAACGCTTTTATGTGTGATTAGTGAGTGCCATGAGATTGCAGTGAAACAATCAGATGCCATCAAACGCCTGGCGGCATTCGACTTCAAAGGACGCTACGTCTATTCCTCAAAGGATATGCCGAAGCTGTTTTCTGAAGAATCCGAGCGCAGTCGGCAGGCAACGATCAACCGCCTGGTCAGCAGCGGTATTCTTGAACGGCCCTCCAAAGGGGTGTACGTGTATAGCCTCTCCCGTCACAAAGGATCGGACATCCTGGAACGGGTGGCAAAGACCCTGCGTCGCGGGGAATACAGCTATATCAGTCTGGAATCGGCTCTTTCTGAATACGGCGTCATTTCTCAAGTTCCGGTCGGCCGCATCACCATTATGACCACCGGCCGGAAAGGGGAGTACAAGACCCCCTATGGGGTTATTGAATTCACTCACACCAAACGACCGGTTATCGACATTCTCGCTGGCGCGCAGGATCGCGGACACCCGCTACGAATCGCCACCAAAGAGGTAGCGATGCGAGACCTTAAACGTGTAGGCCGAAACTCACATTTGATCGATCCGGAGGAAGCCCGTGCGTAAATACGATCAGGAAAGCTTTCAGCGGCTGGTTTCTCTGGCGATGCAAGACCCTGACCTTGCCAATATGCGCCCCGTAATTGAAAAAGAGATCATCCACTTTGACCTCTTTTTCGCGCTGGACCAAGAGGGGCTGCTGAATGATCTGGTGTTTCAGGGCGATACCGCCGTTCGCCTGTGCTATGGCGGCAAGCGTTTCAGCGAGGATCTGGATTTCGCCGGTGGCGTTGACTTCTCATCCCGCAAGCTCGCGCAGATGAAAGAGTGCATTCTGGATTACCTGGGCAATCGCTATGGACTGGAAGTCAGCGTTAAAGAACCCAAGTCGCTGCGCAAAGAATCGGAATACGCTGAACGCAACGTGGATATGTGGCAGATCGCTATCGCAACATCGCCCGAACGGCCAGACCTCCCAAAACAACGCGTTAAACTGGAAGTGGCCAACATTCCGGCTTATACGGCTATCCCGCAACCGCTGATCCGCACCTACGACTTCCTGCCCGATGGGTATGAGGACTTGCTGATCATGACGGAAGACAAAAGCGAGATTATGGCTGACAAGCTGGTCTCCCTGCCGGCCACTCAAAAATACGTTCGCCATCGCGATATCTGGGACCTGATGTACTTGTCTCAGGAAAAGGCAGTCGTGCGCCCTGATCTGGTGGCAAACAAGATTCGTGATTACCAGATTGAAGGTTATGAAGCGAAACTGGATGTCATGATCGGCAGGCTCCCCGACATCATCAAGGGTAAACCGTTCCAGGATGAGATGAATCGGTTTCTACCTGCCGATGTGATCGAACGAACGTTGGCCAAAGAAAAGTTTTTCGACTTTCTGCAGAGTCGGGTTACCGGTTTGCTCACGGACGTCCGAAATGAACTCGATCCGGATCAATCGGACAGCCCTCCGTTTTTGATATAACCGGACAGGCCACCACCCTCGGATAATACCTCGAATGCTACGGAGACCGATCAATGAACGCTGCTGAACTTCTCTCCCAACCGCTGACCCTGAAAAATGGGGCGGTTATTCCCAATCGGTTTGCCAAGTCCGCCATGAGCGAGACGCTGGGTACTATCGACAATCGAATGACAGAAAAGCTTGTCACGCTCTATCGCACCTGGGCCGAGGGCGGTGTGGGTCTCTCGATTACCGGCAACGTCATGGTAGACCGGCAGCACATCGGAGAGCCGCAGAATGTCGTGGTGGACGACGAGCGCGATCTGCCATTGCTTAAAGCCTGGGCCGAAGCGGGTAAGGCAAACGGCGGGGCAATCTGGATGCAACTGAATCATCCGGGCAAGCAGATTCCGAAGATGCTGAATTCGGAGCCGGTTTCACCCAGCGCCATCCCGTTTCGAAAAGAGCTGAAAAGCATGTTCGGAACGCCTCGCGCTCTGACTGGCGACGAAATCGAAGTCATCGTTAGTCGCTTTGCTATCAGTGCGGCAGTCGCTGAAAAGGCCGGGTTTGATGGGGTGCAGATTCATGGTGCTCACGGTTATCTGATCAGCCAGTTTCTGTCGCCGCACCACAATCAGCGGGATGATGAGTGGGGTGGAAACCCGGAGAACCGTATGCGGTTTGTGTTGGCGGTTTACCGTGCGATTCGCAAGGTCACCAGCGCGGGTTTCTGCGTGGGGATCAAGCTCAATTCCGCAGATTTTCAGCGCGGCGGTTTTACCGAGGAAGAATCACTGGACGTCATCAAGGCACTGTCTGACGAGGGTATCGATCTGGTTGAAATCTCCGGCGGTAACTACGAGAACCCGGCGATGGCGAAAGGGTCGGGCTCAGTCAAAGAAAGCACCCGATCCCGCGAAGCGTATTTTCTGGAATTTGCCGAAAAGGTCCGTCAGCAGGTGAAAACACCGCTCATGGTCACCGGCGGCTTCCGGTCCGGCGAAGGCATGGCAGACGCCGTTGCCTCTGGCGCAACAGACCTGATCGGCGTGGCAAGATCGCTGGCCATTGAGCCTGATTTCCCGAACCGGATCATGCGAGGGGAGGCGTTTGAAAGCGCAGTCAGGCCTATAACTACAGGTATTAAGGCCATTGATGATATGGCGCTGATGGAGGTCAGTTGGTACGCGCGTCAGTTGGGAAGAATGGGAAAGGGCAAGTCTCCGCGTCTGCACAACCGCGGTTTCTGGTCGTTGCTGGAAGTTCTCGGAGTCATGACGAGCCGGGGGCTGAGAACCCGTCTTCGGGCCGGCGAATGAAAAAACCGATTCGCCGGCCCGAGGGGTGGATCAGTTCGCGAAGAACATCCCGTCAAAGTAATTGTGGAGGTCCTGATGCGGTTTTTTCATGTCTGGCTGCAGAAATTATTAATAAGTGAACATCAACTGCACTCTTATGTATCGATTTTGAACGTCAAGAAGTTGCAATCAGATGCTGTCACACGGTTTCACTAGCCATTCTTTTACAAAAGGGTTACCGATTTGCATACGGAAGTCTAGGTTGAACCCGATACAGATCAATCGGATCGTCTTTCGTTCTTAATGTAATCGGGCAGGTCACGTCACTGCCCGGGCCTCTCAAGGAGACCGGGCGGTGAATGGTGCTATCATCAGATTGGGCTAGATGCGAGCATAATCAGAACGCATACTGGAACCGCGCACGAACCTCATCTCCACTTTCGCCGTTGGCTTCTTCGCCATCCATATAACTCAAACCGAGTCGAACATTCTTATTGGCGTAGTAGTTGACACCCAGCGTGGTCTGCTCACCGTCGGTTGTGTCCAGCCCCACGTCACTGTATTTTCCATCACCATCTTCAAAACGGGCGATCACCTCCCAGGCACCTTTGGGCGACGACGGCTTTACGCGCTTAAACACACCGGCTTTGTATGGGCGACTTTCGCCAGTGATGACCCAGCCGAGCTGCACGTAGTAGCCATCGGCATCAAGCTGACCTTCCTCAGAATCGAAGTATTCGGCCTGGGCATGGAAAGGGCCTGTGCGGCCAGCCAATTCCAGGTTATAGATATCAACCTCATCCGCCTGAACATCGGCATCACGCGTGGTATAGCCCGCACCGAGATGAACAACGGCATTATTCGTTTGAATAGGCGCAAACGTACCCCGGGCAGTTATCGCCGTATTGTTGAAGTCATCGCTGCCGTCACCATCCGCTTCAAAATAACCGACACCGTAGGTCCAGTTACTGCCTTTTCCGCTCAATTGAATACCGCCACTACGACCAGGAGCATAGCGCTCAGTTATGGCAGAGCGCTCAAGCGCGGAAATGTCTTTTGAGCTCGTTAATCCTTCCAGGCCAAAGGGCTCTTTTTGTTTACCAATGGTGACGCTTGCAACTGAGCCAAATCCGAGATACCGAATGTAAAGATCTTCGACGTCACCACCGTCGGCACCATCACTCTCCGCTACGTTAAACTGAGTCTTGTAGGCCCAGTCGCCATAATGTCCTTTGACGTATAAGCGCGCGCGCCGGACATCAAAATCCTGCGTATCAACGCCGTTGTCATCTGATTGCGTGGCGTCGTAATCCCATTGAATACGGCCACCAAGTTGAAAGGATGCCGAATCATCAGACATTTTGACCTCAATACCACTCTCGGTATTGATCACCAAGTCCTCCCCGTCAGTAGTAACGGTACCTGCCTGTGCAACAGAAACAGTAGAAATTGCCAACGCCAAGCCCAAATATTTTTTACTCATACCTTCTCTTACCTTATCAGTTTACTTGTGTATTTTTAGAAGCCGAGATAAGTGTATTTGGTCAACATTACGGAAACATTACAGACAATCAATGGCGTCGCGTAATCAGAGACTGCAGAGGATAGTGGGCGGCGCGCTCAGAGGTGTCCGGGATTGGATGACGATTACACGTTGACCTCAAGGGGCCATAGGGTTTCAGAATTTAACCTGTGGTCAAAGTTGCGAGCAAAAGGGATAGCTGCCTGACTGAAAGCCTCAAAATGGTGCATGATCCGGGTGCGGAGGATTATTTTTGCACCGTGTTTGAGCGTTCGCGTACTTTTTCTTTACTTTTTTACTCTTTGTTATCGTAAATATATGAAATATATTAGAAATATATTCTGGCATAACGCTTGCTTTGATAGTTCGGTACTCACAGACCGACATCAAAGGTGTATAAAATGAAAAAGCATATTCTGGCAACAACCGGAAAATTTGGCCTTGGCTTATCTGTAGCATTTCTGATGGCACCGTCACTCGCAAGTGCGGAGGTGAGCGCTAACGTCGGTGTCGTTAGCAATTATCTTTTCCGCGCCGTATCGCAAACGGACGGTGCAACCGCTGTTCAAGGCGGTCTTGATTATGGCCACGAATCCGGATTTTACGCCGGAGCCTGGGGGTCAAATGTAGATTTTGGCGATGGCACCAGTTACGAGCTTGATCTCTACGCAGGGTATTCAGGTGCAGTCGACGCCTTGGGTTACGATTTTGGCTATGTGTATTATGCCTATCCGGACGCACCTGGTGATATTGACTTCGGCGAGGTCTATGGCGAGTTGAGCTATGGCCTGGTGTCAGCGGGTCTGGCCTACACCACAAATAGTGACGTGAGTGGAAACGGCCTGTTTGTACAGGGGGATATCTACTATTACGCTTCGCTGGATGTTCCACTTGAAGATGACTACAGTCTTGGGCTTGGCGTCGGGTTTTACGATTTCAAGGACGATAAAGTAGCGTCTGTGGGTGAGGCCAGTTACGGACATGTGTCTGGCAATGTAACGAAAGACGCAGGCGACTTCGGTACCTTCAGCGTCAATCTTGAATATGCCGACATTGATGCCAGCGACGCACTTGGCTCGACAAATTCAGACGACCCAAAGTTTTGGCTGGGCTGGTCTAAAAGCTTTTAAGGCACTGCGTCTTTTTCAGCTTCAGCATAGGTCGGAGACGTCTTTCGCTCATGTTTGATGGCTTGAAAAGAATAATTTTCGGAAATAACTGGAATTATCGAGCTGTAATGTCGATTTTCAATTTAATTCAGCTTAGATTCAGTTTCATCTGGTATAAATAATTTGTGCCATCGATTACTTTGCTGTTGTCAGTGGCACGAGTGTTAACTCAGGTTATTAGGGGCCCCGTATTGGGAGCCCCTTTTTTTGGTTTTTCGAAAGTGATCTTGACCTCGTTTCAGTACCGTTTCTTCCAATATCTCACGTTGCTATCCGTTTAACGGGGGAATAGCTCCGGGGTATATCCCCAGAGCTTTTTTAAAGCGTCATTCAAAGCTGGTCACTGTTAAACTGCCACCGCTTTCGCTGGTAGGCGGTCATTCCTTCCGGATAGGTCACGCCGCTATAAGTGTGTGCAAATGTGACCGATGAGTGTGTCTTACAGACTGCTGACTGCCGGGGCCAGCTGCTGTGTCGCCGTGCAATCGGTGAATATG
>Ga0306907_1000789_pt1 | contig 12367 bp, 9 predicted proteins | sample AntRauTorcE11898_FD_190415 | JGI IMG/M metagenome (GOLD analysis project Ga0306907, IMG submission 190415) | Saline lake microbial communities from Rauer Islands, Antarctica - Metagenome Torckler E11 #898 (v2) (version 2) | ecosystem: Environmental > Aquatic > Non-marine Saline and Alkaline >... | reverse complement strand
TTTTCCATTGATTACTGCTCCTCCCATGAAGACCGACTGTTTACGCGCCCACCGACCGGTACTAATATTTTTTTATCGAAATCTCCACGCGATATAATGGTTATTGGCCCGAGTCTTCAAGCAGATCCAAACTTATATGCACTATGCATGATGCGCGATCCGAGAGATATTATTTGCAGTAAACACAAGAAAAAACCGGACACGTACTGGGCCGGGTTAAAATTCTGGAAAACCTACACCACAGCTCTGAAGAAATTATGCGATCATCCACGATTTACTCTTATAAAATATGAAGTATTCGTCTCTCAACCCGATGAAGTGCAGCAACGTATTGCTAAAAAAATACCCTTTCTTCAACCCAAAACGCCCTTCAGTCAGTACCATCAGGTAGCCAAAGTTTCGGACTCTTCAAACGAAGCACTGCGGGGAGTTCGACCTATTAAACCTACCAGCATAGGGCGATGGAAAAAGCATAAACCCCGGGTCGCCGGGCAATTGGAATTGCACAATTCTATTGCCGAAGATCTCATTACATTTGGCTACGAAAAGGATGATTCCTGGCTCCGCGACCTCCGGGATGTAAAACCTGATCTCCGGCCAAGTCGTCACTCAGAATTTTTTACTTTATCTCAAAAGTTTGGGCTTAAATTGGGCAAATATATCGAGGCTGCCCGGCGCTATTTTGAGCAAATAATTGGTCGAAGAATTAATATCAATCACCCCAAAAAATGGTTTACCAAGCATTAAATTATGGAACGATTGATATTCAAAGATCTGAATATTATAGTATATTTTCGGAGTAAATTTTAAAGATATTTTTTGTCTTGGGCGTAATAATTAAACAAAGCATCAAAAATGCCATTATATCCTATGTGGGGATCGGGCTGGGTTTTGTCATCACTATTCTGCTTTTTCCGTATATACTTACCACAGATCAATACGGGCTGACCCGCCTGCTCATTTCTCTTGCTTTGATTGCTGCCCAAATTGCTCACTTGGGTATCAAAAATATAATCATTCGTTTTCTGCCCTACTTTAGGCAAAGCCGTGATTTAAAACACGGCATGCTTTTTCTGGCTATTACAGTACCGTTAGTAGGTTTTATCTTTTTGAGCCTGCTCTACTTTATATTTGAAGGCACTATAACTTATTATTTTCAAGACGATTCTGCTTTATTTGCGGCCTATCACTTATTCCTGCTACCGCTGATCTTTGGTGTGCTTTTTTTCGAGGTATTGAACAGTTATTTGCAGGCCCTCCAGGATTCCGTTACCGGCTCGTTTGTTAATGAAGTGGCCATAAGAGTGCTTCTTATTTTACTGCTCGGAGTTTATTACCTGGCTCTTATTTCTTTTACCACCTTTATGATATTTTTTGTGCTGATATACACCTTGCAGCCCGTGTATCTGGCATACACGCTTTACCGGCAAAACGAGTTTTCGATATCCATACCTTTTAGAAAAGGGAAGCGGCGGTTTGCGAAGATAATAAGCAAATACGGTGTTTATGCGCTTTTTGGTGGACTCAGCACCCTTCTGGTGGGCAATATTGATATTTTAATGCTTAGCTCATTGACCGATCTCACCAACACCGCGATATACTTTATCGCATTCTCCGTAGGATCCGTTATTAACGTTCCTCAACGCTCTATTTCAAAAATATCGGTGCCTGTTTTGGCCGGTTTCATCAAAAACAAAGAATATGGTGAGGTTGAATCTTTGTATCGGCGTACATCACTAAATCAGCTGATAGCGGGGAGCCTGCTTTTAGTTGGAGTTTGGGCGAACATGCACAATCTGATGTATCTGCTGCCGCCCCAGTACCAAGGGATTGAATGGGTTATCATCATCATTGGCATTGGGAAATTAGTGGATATGGCCAGCGGCATCAACGGCAATATTATCATGAATTCTAAACATTATAATATTGGGTTGTACATAAAATTATGTTTAGTCATCCTCACCGTGATAACAAATTACCTTCTTATTCCCACCTACGGAATAGAGGGAGCTGCTTTGGCTACGTCTATTTCTCTTTTCGTTTATAATTTGCTCAAATTCATTTTTGTATGGGCCACCTTTTCAATGCAACCTTTTCGGTGGAATTCATTAGCTATAATGGCCTTAGCCGTAGGCTGCCTGATGCTTTCATTTCAGCTGCCCTATTTGTTTAACTTTTTTGTTGATTTGATGGTCCGTTCGATCGGTATCACTATTTTGTTCATAGGCGCAATTTTGCTATTCAATCTCTCCAATGATGTTAAAAATCTACTTCAGGAAATTATTCGTCGCATTAAAAAAAGAGAGCACATATGATTCATAACCAAATTCCATGTATCGCATGAAAGCCATTCAAGTCATCAATCCCGGCAAAAAGTCTTCCCTTGAAATACAGCAAATACCTACTCCTGCACCTGATGCGAATGAAATATTGGTAAAAATTAAAGCCACGGCCGTAAACCGCGCCGACCTGCATCAGCGCTCGGGGCACTACCCACCGCCGGAAGGCGCCTCTGAAATATTGGGACTTGAAATGGCAGGCATTGTAGAACAGGTTGGGCATAACGTGAGCCGCTGGCAACCCGGGGATAAGGTGTATGGATTGCTGCCCGGCGGCGGCTATGCTGAATACTGCATCATCGCCGAAAAAATGGCCCTGCTCATGCCCGAAAATTTATCTTTTGAGGAAGCGGCGGCTATACCGGAAACGTTTTTGACAGCTTTTCAAGCCTTGTGCTGGCTGGCCGAAACCCAGCAATCCGAAACAGTGCTGATCCATGCGGGCGGCAGCGGCGTGGGCACGGCAGCAATTCAACTTGCCGCCCAATTATTCAACGCTCAAATAGTGACCACGGCCGGTAAAGAGCACAAACTGGAAGCATGCAAAAAACTGGGCGCTGATGTTACCATCAATTACAAAACACAAAATTTTGCGGAAGAAATAACCCGTGAATGGGGCGAAAATGCCATTGATGTTATTGTTGATTTTATTGGCGCCCCCTACTGGGACAAAAATATTGACGTACTAAATACCGACGGGCGACTCGTTTATTTATCATTTATGGGCGGACATAAACTGGACATGCTCAGTTTGGCCCCTATTCTTAAAAAAAGGCTCAAAATTATGGGTTCAACCTTGCGCAGCCGTACCACGGCCTACAAAGTAAACTTAACGCAAGATTTTGTCGACAAAGCTGGCCAACTGATTAAAGACGGAATCATTCGTCCGGTCATTGATAAAACCTTTGACTGGGAAAATACCGAAGACGCCCACCGCTATATGAGCCAAAATAAAAACACCGGCAAAATTGTGTTGACGGCTATGTGAGCCGCAGATTAACACGGATTATTACGGATAGTTTCTTTTCTTATCAAAAATGAATCTTTTGAACTCGGGTTTATTGCCAAAGTTCATCAGTAAACCAATATCCACTTTAGTGGCTTTCAAATAATTTATGATCTGTGCTTCATGCTCCGGTAATATTGTACGAATTGCTTTAAGTTCTATCAAAACTTTCTGTTCTACAAGTAAATCAGCTTTATAATTACCAACAATTTTATCTCTAAAATAAACCGTAATGGGCATTTGCTTCTCTACAGTCATGCCATTTTCTCCCAACACTAAATAAAAAGCATTTTCATAAATGGATTCCAAAAATTCTGTTCCCAGTTCATTATAAACTTCGTAAAATGCCTTAATAATTCGTCCCGTTAATTTTCTATGTAGCATAATGGTTTTTATCCGTTAAAATCCGTATTAATCCGCGACTGATTAGTGAGACAATCTTCAAACGCATCCCTTAAAAATTAGATCGGGATTTTTCTGATCATACTATTATCTTGGAGCGCAATAAATTTTAATCACAGAACTTTTTGATTCATGGCGCAGCCCACATTTTCCACCCACACCGGCATGGTTGATATCCTGCCCGATGAAACGCCCAAATGGCAAAAAATTGAGCGTATTATCCATGATGTAGCCCGGAAATTTAACTTTGAAGAAATCCGGACGCCCATCATGGAACAAACCGAACTCATTGCCCGGGGTGTGGGTCAGCTTACCGATATTGTTTCCAAAGAGATGTTTGCTTTTGAGCGCGGGGAAGATCAATATGTGCTGCGCCCGGAATGCACCGCGCCGGTGGCCCGAGCTTTCGTTCAGCATCATTTAGAGCAGCGCGGCGGCAGCCAAAAACTTTACTACATGGGCCCTATGTTCCGGGCCGAGAAACCACAAAAAGGGCGGCAGCGTCAATTTCACCAATTCGGGGCAGAAATTATGGGCGCCGATTCACCCGCCGCCGATGTGGATATCATTGCCTTTATGATGGCCATTTACAACCGTGTAGGCATCACCAATACCACGCTGAAAATTAACTCCGTGGGCGATCCTGAAAGCCGCAAAAAGTATAAGCAGGCCCTGCAAAATTATTTCCGGCCCAAGCTGAATGAACTGAGTGAAATTTCGCAAGAACGATTTGAGAAAAACCCCATGCGCATCATAGACTCCAAAGAAGAACAGGATCAACCTTTTATTGAGGGTGCTCCCGTCATTACAGATTTTCTCAATGAAGAAACCGCCAGGCATTACAAACAGGTTAAATTTTTACTCAACGATTTGAATATTTCTTACACCGAAGACCTGCACTTGGTTCGCGGACTTGATTACTACACCCGAACGGCTTTTGAACTTATTAGTCCCAATTTAGGCGCCCAGGATGCACTCGGCGGGGGCGGCCGCTATGATCTGCTGATTGAAGAAGTGGGCGGCCAACCAACGCCGGCTGTTGGATTTGCAGCAGGTATAGAACGCTTACTTATTGCTTGCGAAGAGCTGAATATTACGCTGGCGGACGAAAAATCACTCGATGTTTATATTGTTACCATTGGCAATAAAGCCCGGCGCTGGGCACTCAGCCATTTGCCTAAATTACGTAATGCCGGGTTATCGGCATCCATGGATTACAAAGACCGCTCTATTAAATCACAGATGAAAGATGCCGATCGCGAAAATGCCCGATATACTATCATTGTGGGCGAAAACGAGCTGAATAAAGGAAAATTTACCCTGCGTGATATGGAAGAAAGTGAAGAAAAATCTATTTCCTTTGATAAGATTTTGGTTAAGCTTAAAAAATTATTGCCATAAAAATAGATGTAACTGTACGCTTCAGAAGCATTGTTTTATTAAACAACATTTTAGTATCATACTTACATACATAAAAATTTAGAACTGATTTGCTATGGATAATGTAGCCAGGGAAGAAGTGGTGGAATGGATTTCAAAACCAGAAAATGAAGAGCTTCTGCAAACGCTAAAGCTCATTAAAGATGCCTCTGAATCGAATGATTGGTTTGACGATCTTAGTGGTTTTGAAAAAAAATCATTAAAAAGGGGACAAAAAGATTATCACGAAGGTAAGACATTAAGCAGCAAAGATTTTTGGAATAAACATGCCTGACAGGATGCGCATAATTTGGTCGCTTCAAGCATCCAGGCAGCTCCGGTCTATAAAAACCTATCTCTTGGAGAAATGGAGCCAAAACGAAATCAATAATTTTCTCCTTAAAATAAAACGCTTTGAACGGTTTGTGACAGGTTTTCCAAGGCTTTAACCGGCTTCATTGAAGCACCCTAACATAAAAAAAGCAGTTATCACAAAGCATCAATCAATATTGTATGAAATTGATAACAATTTAATTCGAGTGCATACTATCTTAGATCACCGGCAGCACCATTAGATATTACTCAAACGAATTGTTTCTATTAAAATCAGGCACCTATGAAAAAATTTATTTTTACAATATTGGCATTAATTCTTATCGGCCTTTTTGCCTACCATTTTATTGCGGCCAATCAGGCTGAAAGGAATATGGATGAGGCTATCCAAATGCAGGCTGATGCGCTGGGCAACGCTCTTTCGGTGCAATATTCTTCGATTGATATTTCTCCTTTTAGCGGAAATATTAATTTTAGTGACGGCACTATCGTCCGGCAATCGAACATTGAACGATTTAAAAATGCAGAAATAGATTTAGATTACGTTGATTTCCTTAAAATTACCTTTAAAGGGCTCAAGGATGGGCTTCGTACTATTGAAGAAGGCACCATTCGTGTTCAAAAAGCGTCGCACCTGAATCGTGAAACATTGCAGGAAATCTCATCCAGCGAAATGAATATTTTATACACCGGCAATTTGTGGGATGGGCTGCAATATCTCGCTGCCGGTCATTTGTTGGATTATAACCACAAAATAAACATTACAGGAACTGATATTCGATACAATAAACCCCAATCAACCATTGGTACATTTGAGAGTGACTCGGCTGCGTTCCGTTACGCTTTTCGAGCTGCAAGTCCGGAGCAACAGTCGAAGAATAACAACATCCGCTTCGATGAGATTGTATGGACCCCGCCGGCCGAATTTCAAAAAAAGTATGCTTTTTTCATTAAAGGATTTGGCTATCCGCTGGATGCCATTCCCGTGACCAACATGGGCGTTTCCTTTTCGTCCTTGAGCAATCCACGTATTAATATTGACAGCGGGCAATTAGAAACCGACCTTTTTACCCTGCAAGCTGAAGGCCTGCTTGTAAAAAGATCATCATGGGCACAGACACAACTTTCTCCTCTCACCGTAACGCTTACCAATGCGTCTGACGAATTCAAAAACGTGCTTTCCAATATTCAACAGCTGCTCAACCTGCCTATTCCAAACCAAAATGATGCTATTACATTTACGTTAAAAGGTCCGCTAAATAATCCTCAACTTACGCCTCAAAATTGATATTATTTCGGGTGGAATCTCTTCCTGCTCTTATGTTATATTCGAGTGCTGAATATTTAAATTCAACTTCTTTTTAATGGGTGAACAAATTCTTTTAGGACTGGTGTCCATAATTTTCTTTGGCATTGGCGCACAATGGCTGGCATGGCGTACAAACCTCCCGGCCATATTATTGCTGCTTATCGGCGGTATCATTGCCGGACCTATTACCGGGTTATTAGACCCCGATTTAGTGATGGGTGATTTATTGACGCCATTCATCTCCCTGGCCGTAGGCATCATTTTATTTGAGGGCGGGCTGAGTTTAAAATTTTCCGAACTTAAGGATATTGCTCCCGATATAATAAAGCTTGTTAGTATAGGGGTGGTCGTTACCCTGGTTTTGGCTTCCATATCTGCCTTTTATTTATTTGATCTCAGCCCGGAATTAGCTGTCCTTTTGGGTGCCATATTGGTCGTTACCGGCCCTACGGTAATCATTCCCCTGCTGCGGCAGGTACGCCCCACCGGCCAAGTTAGCTCTGTATTAAAGTGGGAGGGCATTGTTATTGATCCCATCGGGGCGCTGCTTGCGGTGTTGGTTTTTGAAGTTATATTTACCAGCAGTTTTGGTGAAGCCACCAGCCTTGCCCTTGCCAGTATTTTTAAAACCGTATTCTTTGGTACGTTGGTGGGCTTGGCGGGCGCCGCCAGTATCTACTGGCTTTTGAAGCAATATTTGTTGCCCGATTTTCTACAAAATCCGGTAAACCTTATGGTAGTGGTGCTTGTGTTTGCTTTCTCTGACATGCTGCAGCATGAATCCGGGTTGTGGGCCACCACAGTGATGGGTATTGCCCTTGCGAATCAAAAATCGGCGCGTATTCACCACATCATTGAGTTTAAAGAAAACTTGCGCGTGCTGCTTCTTTCATCCCTGTTCGTTCTTTTGGCTGCACGGGTTGAAATACAAGAGCTAACCGCCGTATTAAACTGGAAAATATTTGCCTTCCTGGGCGTGTTGATTTTGGTAGCCCGGCCATTGTCGGTGTATTTATCGACCATTGGCTCAAAATTAAATTTCAAAGAAAAGCTGTTTTTAAGCTGGATGGCACCCCGCGGCGTAGTGGCCGCTTCCATTTCATCCCTGTTTGCCATCGGGCTCGTTGAAAACGGCTACCCCGATGCCGGCCGTCTGGTACCCATCGTTTTAATTGTTATCATTGTAACGGTTGCTATCTACGGGCTTTCAGCTTCCAAAGTAGCCAACTGGCTAAATGTTAAAAAGCCGCACCCGCGCGGATTCTTAATCGTTGGCGCCCACAAATGGGCCCGAAAGCTGGGCCAGCTTATACAGCAGGCCGGCTTCAAAGTTATTATTGCTGATTCCAATTGGACCAACATCAATAAAGCACGTAAGGACGGCCTTAATACCTACTATGGGAATGTATTGGGTGATCAAGCCGACGATGATTTGAATTTGGACGGAGTCGGTAAACTGATGACCCTCACCCCCAACGACGAGGTAAATACGCTGGGCGTTATTCGGTACAGCAGTACTTTTGGCAGCTCCGAGGTGTTTCAACTCCCCAATGCTACCCAACATGACGTTGAGGACCGGGAAATGCCTGATAACTTAAGCGGACGGTTTCTGTTTGGCGATGAAACAAATTTCCAACATATATCCGATCGTATTAACCAAGGCTGGAAACTGCAAACGGTGCCGGTAGCACACAATCTATCGCAGGAGGAGTTTGAAGAAGCTTTCCAGGATCAACATCTGCCGCTTATTCTCATCACCAATAATAATAGAGCGGTGCCATACACGGTTGATAATATGCCACTTCCGCAACAAAACTCAACCATCATAGGCCTTATCAATCCGAACGAACATGCAACGCTTACACCATTAAAAGATGTTGAAGAAGAAAATGTGAGCTAAATTTGATGAATGAATTTCTTAATATGTTGTAAATTCATTATTCATTTGGCTATTTAATTGCATTTATAGTACGCCTTTAATGGTACAAATATCTCTTTTGTGGGATTTAAAACTTCAAGCTGAATGAGCCACAGTTACCTATATTTTATTTTTATTGTGGTGGTGATTGGGTTTGGGTGCGCTTCCGTAAGCAATCAAACGAACAACTCCACAGGCAAAGGTGATGCTTATTCATCGTCGTACCCTTCCCAAGACATAAGCGCCGAATTAATCGATATTGAACAATCAATAAAACGATATACCACCACAGCCCGATATAGAACATACCGGTTTGAAGACGCCAATCTTACCATTGAACAGATCCGTGAGCAAAATATAAGCACCATAGCTTCTGATGAATTTACTATCAGCGAAAGCAAAGCCGGCACGGCCATTACCCTATTTAATAATGACCAACATGCCGTGTTTATTACCGCCCAGCATGTACTCTCTTTTCCGGATACGCTATTGTCTTATAAACCCGAAAGCAATGCAGCAAAACAAAAAATTGTAGAATCACTGAGTATTAAAAATAAACAGCGCAGCCATTTATACGCTGATGAAAATGTGGTGGAACTCGATCTTATAGCCGAAAACGCCAGTAAAGATCTGGCATTGATTAAGGTGAACAAAGACGATAGAAACTTTTCACCACGGCCGCTTTCGATTAATTTTGGAAATGCTCGTGACCTCAAGCTTGGATCATTCGTTTACGTATTCGGATATCCCCTTGGAGCACCTATGGTTACCCGCGGAATTGTCAGCGCGCCCAATTATGATCAACGAAGCAGTTTTTTAACTGATGCACTGTTTAATCACGGCATAAGCGGCGGGCTGATTGTTGCATCTCGCAATAACTTTGAGAGTTTTGAATGGGTGGGCATGGCCGTATCGGCAACGGCAACGCAGCAGCAATTTCTTATTCCGGCACCGTCAAAACAGAAAAAATACAGAAATTTTCAGGCCTACACCGATACCGCCGTTGTATCTGAACAGCGCACTATAAACTATGGCGTTACCCAAGCCACCCCCATTGAAGAGATAATCAGGTTTCTTTTAACCAGCGAGAATGAACTAAATGATCTGGGAATGAGTGTGACAGGATTACGTAGGAGTGATGAAGCATCATCCGGAGCAGCTTCCAAAAAAATCATCTACCAATAGCGACTAAATGCTTTTTTTAGATCTCTCAAATCAATAGAGCTCTAAATAAATTTTAATGTATTAAAGTGCTGAACATCCTCAAATTTGGCGGCACCTCTATGAATGATGAACACACTTGGCGCAAGGTGTTTGATATTATCAGCCGTTACAAGCATCCTGTTGTCATTGTTTCGGCCACCGCTCGGACCACACGCCAGTTGATGAATGCTGCCAATACCGCGGTAGATGATCTGGCCAATGCGGCCGCCATCGCTGAATCCATTGGGAAACGGCACCGCTCTTTAGTCAATAATTTTTTAGCCAAGGCTAAAAATAAACGCACCCATTCGGTTGATGAAGATTGCGAAGAATGGATTGAATCACGGATAACCAATCTAAAAAAACTCCTGGAAGAAATATCTCTACAAAAGAATGTTTCTGCCTCCCAAAAAGATGCCATTGCAAGTACAGGCGAGCAGCTTTCAGCTTATTTATTTGCCCGCTGTGGCGCGGCATACGGGCTGGATACATGCTGGCTTGATGCCCGCAATATCATAAAAACCGATGCAAATTTCGGAGCCGCAAACCCTGAGTTGCAACAAATCGAGCGAACTTCTTCCCTACTCAAAAATGAATCAGAGAAAGGCCGTATCCCAATTATTGGCGGTTTTTACGGCGAAAATGCCCGTGGCGAAATTACCACGCTGGGCTTTGAAGGTTCCGATTACTCCGCCAGTCTGGCGGGGGCCGCACTGGAGGCCCAAACAATTGAAATATGGACCGATGTAAGCGGAATTTACACCTGCGATCCACGGGTGGTAGAAAAGGCGTGCCCCATTGCGGAACTTTCATTTGATGAAGCCACCCAGCTGGCACACGCCGGCGCCAAAGTGTTACATCCTTCCACCATGAAGCCGGCAGCATCAGCTGCCATTCCATTATTTGTTAAAAATATCTTTGCCCCTGAACAGCCAGGTACCAAAATTCATAAAACCCAGCCGAACGAGGATGGTAGCGCTAAAGCCATGGCATATCTGGAAGATCTAACAGTAATTACGGTAACGGCCGAACAATCTTCGGGCATTGAATATAACTTTAGGTCTCAGGTGTTGGATATTTTTCGTCAGACAAATATTGATGTAAAAACCCTCACCGAAAGCTCTGCAAACACTATTTCGGCCATTGTACAGTCCATTGGTAACGTATTCCAACTGGAAAAGGCTTTACAAAAATTAGGCAAGGTAAAACGCCGGGAAAAGCAGGCACTCATCAGTATAATAGGCTGTTCATTGCAGGGTAAAAAACGCATCGAAGAAATAATGTTGAAAAAAAATAACAGCCCGGAACCCGCTATAATATTTTACGAAGAAGCGAAAAATACTGCTCGCATAGCTGTCCCCGAATCTTCACTCGGCGGGGCTGTAAACAACATTCATCATTTATTTTTTGAGTAGCTAAACGGTTTTCCGGGTTTTACATCAAACCGTACAGATGACTACTCTTCCTCACCTTCCGATATGTGATCCTCTTCTACAATACCTAATTTGCGGGCTCGCTGCCGCCAGTTTTTGCGCGCCAGTTTCTGCATGTCTTCATTTTCGTCAATTTCATCGACTATTTCCATACCCAGCAATGTTTCCACCACGTCTTCCATGGTAACAATGCCGGAAAGCCCCCCATATTCGTCAACCGCCACAGCAATATGCTCCTGATTTTCAAGCAGCTGTTCAAAAAGGCTTTGCAGTGAAATGGTTTCAGGCAGGATTAGAATATCGCGCTTAAGCTCTTTTAATTTTTGAGAGCCATTATCCTGTGCCAACTGTATTAGTAAATCATTTTTTAGAACGTAGCCGGTGATGTCGTCTTCCTTTTCGCCGTACACGGGGAGCCGGGAAAAACGCAGCTCATCGTGCTTTTCGAACACATCATTGACTACGGCATCTTCGTTGAACATCACCACCACAACCCGTGGGGTCATAATATCTTTGACGCGGAGCGAACTGAAACGCACTAAATTTTTAAGAATAGCCGATTCTTCTTTCTCAATGATACCTTCTTGAGCGCCCCGGTCGGCCATGGCGCTGAATTCTTCTCTGCTGAAGGTGGGACGATCTTCATCATCCGAAAGCAGCTTGGTGATACCCATAGAAATCACCACAAATGGATAAAGAATCCAAATCAACACGCGGATGATACGCGCCGCTACGGGAGCCAGCGTTTTCCAGTAGGTAGCGCCCAGCGTTTTGGGTATAATTTCGGATACAAAGAGAATAAGTAACGTAAGAATAGCCGACGTAATACCTACGTATCCGCTGCCAAATACCATTTGCGCCTGTGCTCCCACCCCCGCAGCCCCTACCGTATGAGCAAAAGTGTTGAGTGTTAAAATGGCCGAAAGCGGGCGATCGATATCATCCTTTAAATTACGCATCAAAGATCCGGATGACCGATCATCATTTTCAAGCATTGCAATGTAC
>Ga0306907_1000788_pt1 | contig 12370 bp, 14 predicted proteins | sample AntRauTorcE11898_FD_190415 | JGI IMG/M metagenome (GOLD analysis project Ga0306907, IMG submission 190415) | Saline lake microbial communities from Rauer Islands, Antarctica - Metagenome Torckler E11 #898 (v2) (version 2) | ecosystem: Environmental > Aquatic > Non-marine Saline and Alkaline >... | reverse complement strand
GTCTATTGCAGTATGTGAGCCCAGATGATCCCGAGCAGCAAGAATATTTTGTCCCACGGATCATCACACAGACGAACCTTGCCCTAAAGCCAAAAGAGCGCGCACCACGCATTTTTCCGGAACGAGGAGGCACCGGTGAAAGCGCGGAAGTAGGACTGTATCTCGGGCTCCATCTGGTTGAGCGCGGCAGCGTCGCACTGTTTCGTGGAACCAAGGAAGGTGTCATTTCGCTATGTGGCCGGGTAGCAGAAATCTTTGCTCGCGGGCTCGCGCTTCCGCGGCCTGTTGATGTTTCCAACGCAGCCGAGATTGCCCGTCTAACGCACTTGGCGAGGCTAAACCTCGGAGCGGACCAAGACGTAACCAAAGCCTCGGAATTGGGAATTCTCGCTCATCACGGCAACACACCCCAAGGGCTGCGCCTCTCCGTCGAACATGCAATGAAAGAAGGCTACGCAAAATTTGTCATCTGCACGTCGACCCTGGCGCAAGGCGTCAATTTTCCGATCCGATACCTTATTGTCACAGCAACTCAGCAGGGCAAGGAGAAGATCAAGGTGCGCGACTTCCACAACCTGATGGGCAGGGCTGGGCGCGCAGGCATGCATACAGAAGGCAGTGTTATCTTCTCGGCTCCCGCTATCTATGATCAGCGACGCAACCGAGAAGGGGGCTGGCGTTGGACGGCGACCAAGAACCTTCTCGATCCAGGCCGCGCCGAGCCATCGCGTAGCAGCATTCTCGATCTGTTCGACGAATACGCACAAACCCCCAGGCACAAACTAACTCTGCCAATTGGTTGGCTCGACCTTGCCTTCGTAACGCATTCGGAAATCGACGAGGCAACGGCTTCGGTCAAAGAACGCTTTGATTGGGTCGATGTCGATATGTTCAAGGCATTTGTGACCGATCGCGCGCGCGCCATACAGAGCGTCGCCGCCTATCTCGCAGCATACGTAGACTTCAATAGCGACCAGACAGGTGAGCGGATCGACGAACTCACAAGAAACACGTTAGCATGGCATTTGGCCGACGACGCAACGCGCGAAAACCTTCTCGAAGTGTTCCGGATGACCGCAAAGGCGATCAAAGAAGCCGGCGACGATGAACTGCGCGCTTTGATCAGAAAATCACCTCTTCCGCCTGCGGACGTGTTCGCACTTAACGATTGGACAAAGGCCAACATTCAAAAGCTTGTAGATGCCGCAGAGCGAGGAGAACTCGTCGATGCGGTCTTTGCTGAGGCTCGTCAATATGTGGCCTCGAAGGCTTTGTCCAAGCTAACCGACCAACGTCAAATTCTCCCAACTTTGAAGGAATGGCTGGCAGGTCACTCATTCGACACCATTGCTCAGAGACTCCGTGCGGCCAATGTTCGGGCCAGCAATCGTCATATTACCGCAAATCATGTGGTCGCCATTTGCGAGGGAGGCTTTGGGTTCGAACTCGCAATGGTTGTAGCGTCTATGGCCGATCTTGTAGAGCCTTTGGATGAAAGCCTGCATGAAAAGTTGCTGCTACTCCAACGTGAGATCAAGAATGGCCTTAGCAGAACCGCTGCGCTCGCCTTTTATGAAGCCGGATTTAGGGACCGTGTCGTCGCTCAATCTCTCGCATCGGCCTTTGGAGACGTAACCGATCGCACCGGAGTCCGACGGGTCTGTCGCATGCAGCGGGAAGACTTGAATGCCGTTCTTGATAACTATCCTGCTTACTTCCAGGGTGTAGCCGAAGAACTGCGACATTGATTGCGCTATCGCCAAAGCCTTGGCGGAACGGAGACGAACTAATGGGGCTTACCTTCCAGAATCGCGGACTTACCATTGCCGAGACCGATTATAGTTACTTAGACGAAGGTGCATATGGCGTAATATTCGCCGACAAAGCCGTGGGCAGGATAATCAAAATATTCAAGCGACCGCTGAAGGAAGCTCACGTTCGCTCAGTCTTTAGAGTCGAAATCGACGCCTATGACCTCGCAGCTTCATCAACGGAGATTTCAAACCTCATTCCGGGCAATTTTCAAGTCGTGAACCCGAGAAATATTGTGGATAACCACGGAGTGAACGTAACGGATGAGTTTTTCCCTGACCTCGCCTTTCAGACCGATCTCGTGGAAGGATATTTCCACAAGATCGGCGTTATCGACAGCGCTGAAGCATCACGTGTTCGCCAACTATTTAGGAGAGCTGGCATTTATCATACATCTGACATGTCGGTTACTGTCGGGACGGAAGGCTGTATTCGGAAAGCGATCGACTTTGCAACAGTCGAATATGAGTTGATGCATGATGAATAGAATGGGCCCGGATGCCAAGGGCCCGCGCTACAGAAAATAGGAATCAATTCAGGAAATTTTGTTCTTCGGACACGGCTGGCATTGTTGCAGAACTCAGTCCTGAGACGTGAGTGCCCCTTACCCCGCTGACGTCAAGCCACGCGGACGATCTCGGCGGTGCCGAGTGCGTTGAAGCGGTTCATGAGGGCGATACGGATGTGGATTTCGGCGGTCTGGCGGTCGGGGTCGCGTGCGGCGATACGCTCACCGAAGGCCTTCAGGCAGCGCATCCTCGCCTCGATCCGGCTGCGGGCATGGTATCCAGTCCAGTGCTTCCAGAAGGCCCTGCCGTAATATCGCGTCGCGCGCAGGGTCTCGTTTCGGGCGCGGGCCGCCGGGCAGTCCTCCTTCCATAGCCGTCCGTTCTTGCGGATCGGGATGATCGGGGTGGCGCCGCGCTCGATGATGGCTTTGTGGCAGCGGCGCGTGTCATATGCGCCGTCGGCCGTCACCGTGCCGATCGGCTCGTCTGCCCCGATCTGGTCCAACAGGTCGGGCAGCACGGGACTGTCGCCGTCGCGGCTGGGAGTGAATTCCACGGCGCGGATGTCGGATGTGGCTGGGTCCATGGCCAGATGCACCTTGCGCCATTGGCGGCGGCCCTGCACCCCGTGCTTGCGCATCTGCCATTCGCCGTCCCCGAGGAACTTGATCCCGGTGCTGTCCACGAGCAGGTTCAACGGCCCATCGGCGCGGCGATAGGGGATCTGCACGGCCAGTATCTTCTGCCTGCGGCAGAGCGTGGAAAAGTCCGGCACCCGCCAATCCAGCCCCGCCGGCCGGAGCAGGCTGGCCACCATCCCAGCTGTCTGGCGAATTGGCAGCTTGAACAGGATCTTGATCGACAGACAGAACTGAATGGCGGCATCGGAAAACACCGGTGGTCGCCCCGGCCGCCCGTCACGCGGCGCGTACCAGGTCATGTCCTTGTCGACCCAGATCAGTAGAGACCCCCGCTTGCGCAGCGATGCGTTGTAGCCGGACCAGTTCATCGTGCGATAGCGGGCGGGAGATGGCTTGCTCATGCAGCGCGTCTAACGGCATGGATTCGCGAAGTGAATCCCTCATGGCGGTAGTTCTGCAACAACGCCTATGCCAGGTAAAACAGGCCGGCCGGTGCCAACATCAGGCTGTTACGCATCATGTCCCCCAGGTGGCGGGTGAACAGGGGCTTCATCACAAGGGTCAACATGACCGCATCGATGGCAAGGAAAAGAACGGCGGTGATGACGTAAAGGATCATTTGGGCTCCGGGTTTGAGATCAAACAAACAAATAGCGTCAGAGATCCCATCGCCCATGACCGCGAAGCGTCAGTCGTTAACGTGTGTTTTCACCCCGGAGTTGATGTTCGCCGGAGCCCCGGCGTGATGCACTACGGACATCGGACCGGCCCTTGATCGACTTCGAAGCATTCCGACTGATCAGATGCCCGCAACTCGGACGTACCGCCATTCGCCAAACTCTCGCTATCTCCAAAACATGGATGAAGGTCGTCGGGAAGAAGAATGGGGACCGGTCATTCGCTGCAGTCGCCAGCCAGCAATGATTCGTAGGGCGAATCCGACATCCAAGTCGCTTCGAAGCCTCGCCAAGTTCCGCACTGCTGCAAGGCGGCTCCGAGCCCAAACTTGCCGACCAAACCGATCACGATGCTGCGGGTGCAGCAGACCGGTCACAGCGCCTTTGCGGACGGCCATACTGGGTGCAGCATGTATCGGGTCATCGACAAGCAGGCCGGAAAGTGTGAGTTCGCTGCGATTGCGAAACTCTGGCTCTGAGACTGGAAAAGCCGACATTCAACGTCCATTGCCGCCTCGGCCCGCATGGACAGGCTGCCCGCGCCGTTCGATTACAGCATCAGTTGATATGTGTGCGGTACATATCCAAAGGCGTCGCCACGCGTTTCCACGTAGCCGATTGCCGGCCAGGGCATGTGATATCCGACGAAAGGCGTCTTGTCCGCAGCCAGCATGTCCAGAATGCGCCGACGGGAGGTCGATGCTGCCGCCTTGTCCATGTCAAAGCTGACCTCCCAATCGGGATGTGCCAGAGACCAGACATAATGGTTGGCAAAATCCGCACCAAGCAGCAACTGCTTGCCCTCGGATTCGATTATGTAGGTCGAATGGCCCGGAGTGTGGCCGAACGCGGACATGTTGGTCAGTCCCGAGGCTACGGAGCCGCCATCCTCAAGAAATGTGAATTGATCGGCAAAGGGCTGCACCTTGGCCTTGAAGCCGTCATTGTCCATCGCGGCCCACGCATCGAATTCGGTGCGCCCCGTGACATACCGCGCATTGGGATAGGTGGCCGAACCATCCTCCATCGTCATGCCGCCGATGTGGTCGCCGTGCATGTGGGTCAGTACCACGACATCGACCTGATCCGCCGCATATCCTGCGGATTGCAGTGCAGCCGTCGTGCCGGCACCCGAAAGACCAGTGTCAAAAAGAACAAGTTCGGAACCCGTGTTGACAACCGTCGGGGTGAAAAAGAACTGTGCCTTGTCTGCAGGGATATTCGCCGCCTCGGAAACCTCCCGGAATGTCGCGTCATCGACATTCAGGCCAAAGATCGTGTGCGGATCCGGTCTTGTCGCAGTGCCGGCCAACAGCGTGGTAACGTCAAACTCACCCAGTTTGAAACGTTTGAACGGCACGGTTTCCGCGCCCATGATGGGGGCCGAGGCCCGCGCCGCGTTCGCAGAGGCCGCCACCAAAGGCAAGGATGCCGCGCCGACCAGAGCCGCGCGACGGGAGATCTTACGTGTGTCTGACATGGTTTTCTTTCAAACTGTTTTTTTCATTATGCCTTATATGGAATTCCGCTGGTGCCCTGCAATTGCCATCGTTCACCGCCCATTGGGGCGAGGGACAAAAGACAGTTCCAGACGACATGCCCGGACTGGACTTCCGGGCACCTCGATTTTTGACCGTTTTCGCGGCCACGCAGCGCCGCGAGTTGCGTGAGGCAGGATGGTCGTGGTGGGCTGACGGCCTTATGCCTCCCAAAGGTTCGTGGTTCTGCGCCCTTCATGCCCAGTTGTTTCTGCCATGCCAGCTGATCGTCTCACTGGTCCGCGCGATGGTCACGCCGGGCACGGGTTGATGCGGCGCAGCTGGGTGAGGCGGCGCATATTGTAGGCGAGGTTTTTCATCCCGATCTTCGTCTTGGCGCGCGTGATGCCGATTGTGCGCACCAGCGTGCCGCCCATCTCGTTGGCCTGCGCACCGAAGATGTGCTCGACCCGCACACGCACCTTCGATTTCGTCCGGTTGCTTCCCTTCGCCTGTTCGGTCAATGGCTTGCCCCGCTTGCCCTTGCGGTGGATATGGCTCTTCAGCTTGCGGTCGTGCAGCTTACCCTCCATCTCCTCGGACCGATACGCCGCATCTGCCCATACGCCGGAGCCGGTGTTGCCGCGCATCAGCAGGCGGTCCGCCGCCTGACTGTCGTGCAGGGCGGCGTCGCTGACGTGCCAGCGCCTCACCAGCTTGTGCTTGCGGTCCACGTTCACGTGGTTCTTGTAACCATAATGGCTCTTGCCATGTTTCTTGACCCAGCGGGCATCCACGTCTTTCTGCGATCGCTTCGCGGGCTTGGTTCCCCAGTCCTCGGGCACCTCGCCGTTCTTGATGGTCTTGTTCTCATCGCGGGTGTTGTGATTGCGCGGCACCGGGACGATGGACGCATCCAGGATCTGGCCACCCCGGGCGATATAGCCCTGGCGCGACAGATAGCCGTCGAACAACCTGAACAGCTCCTCGACCAGCCCCGCCTGCGCCAGCCCCTCGCGATAGAACCAGACCGTCTTGGCGTCCGGCACCCGATCCTCGAGACCGAAGCCCAGAAACCGCATGAACGAAAGCCGGTCGCGCACCTGATATTCGATCTGGTCGTCGGACAGGTTGTAGAGTGCGCTCAAGACCAGCGTCTTGAACATCAGCACGGCGTCCATCGGCTTACGCCCGGCCTGAGACTTGCGCGCCTCATCCGGCCTGCGCCACGCCCGCTCGAGCGCCGGGCGGAACTCTTCCCACGGCACCACGGCGTCGATCTCAACCAGCGGATCGCGCTTGGCGTCCAGGCTCGCGTAGCGGTCTGAAAGATCGAAAAAACCCATCTGTGCCATCGTTGCGCCCCCATGCCGTTTGATCGCTCCGATCATACCAAAACGCTGGTGACAGCGCAATTTTTCGAGGTGCCCATGAGAAAGAACCGGCGGCTAGACTCATCATGATCCAGAATCGCGGATGGCTGACTGACCGAGGTTAGGCTGCGCGCATCACAGAGGCTGTGGATCAGAACGCGAACCGTTCCCGATGCTTCGCTTGAACCTTGCCGCCTGGAACAAACCGCGCCGGGCAACCCTCGCGATCAATTCAGCGGGCTCTGCTGGTGCGCAAGGCGCAACCACTTGCCATCGTCGTTCAGGTAGGTCGAGGTGCAGAGCGCCTCATAGATCGGCTCGTCGCTCCGTTCGGCGGAGACGCGATAGGCCAACACGGCAATGTTGTTCTGGCATGAGAGATAACGCTCACTCATCACCACCGAACGCCATCGCTGGGCTATTTCTTTTTCTCTCCAGAGCGCATCGCCCTGAAGAATGCCGGCAGGAAAGGGCAGGACAAAAACTGCGTTCTTTGCCGTCGCATGGCGGGCACTGTCGGCGCCTTGTGTCCAAAAGCGTTCTTCCACGTCCCAGAGGGCGTCATCTGCGGTCACTCAAGGCTCCTTTCAAGGCTCACGGTTGTGCCGGGTGGTGGCTGTTTCGCGCAGGAGCACATCTCACTGGCCTTGTGCCACCATGGCGACCCAGCCAATGAACAGGGCCGCCGCGATAATCCATCGGAACGGGGATCCCTGCGGTGGGAACACAAGTCCGGCCGACGCACCGTCCGAAGCCGGTTTTGCCGTGCTTGCCTGCCCCGGCAGTAAGGCAACGAGCACCGAGACGATCCTGCTCTGATCCGGAACAGGGGTCGATACGTCATGGAAACGTGACATCAGCGCCTCAAGTCTTTGCCGCGCGGCCCCCTCGGGCAAATTGGCAAGGTCCGAGGCCTCGCCCCAGGGGTCGACCCCGAGCCGGGCGAGCATCGACAGAACGGTGACGCTGCCTCCGCGTCGATCCTCACCCACGGGCGCGGAAAGAAACCGTTGGTATCGAGGGTCTTGTCCAAGTGGTGTCGGGGTGTGTGCCATTGCGGGATCCTTGCTGACGCCGTTCGCATGGGCCGAATTGGCCGATGTCATGGTGCCGTTCGAACCGAAGCGGGCGGGGTGCCATTGCTTCAGTTGCAACCACCATGACGCAAACCGCGCACGCTTGTGCTGACCCAGATCAGTAGGCGCCCACGAAAGCCCGCGCGCGCTCATCTTGCGCCGCGCGCGGACGCCGTGCCGGTCCCCAGTTCGATGATCTCGGCGGTGATCGCCTCCTGTCGCACCCGCCGCAGGGTCGCCTCGAACTTGCCCAGCTCGCGCGTGATCTGGCTGCCCGCGGCGGACATGGCCTCCATTCTCGCCTCGTTCTCGGCGGCAAAGGCATGGAGCGCCGCCTTGCACACCAGAGCATGGAGGTAGTCCCCGCTGAGACTTTTGATCAGGGCGTCGGTGGGAAGCTGGGTCAGTGGACGTGTCGCCTCGGTCGGTGGCAGATCCGACAGGTCGACCGGCAACAGAGCCTGCCGGACGACTTGAGGTTGCCCGGACGCCCATCCGGCATGGATCATATCCATACGGTCGAATCGACCCTCGTCCAGGGCGCGATAGATCGCCTTGGCGATTCCGTCCGCCAGTTTCGGGATCCCGGGCGTGTGCGAGGACATCGGCGCGGACCAGACCGGATCAACTCCGCGGGCCGCCGCGACCGACAGGCCACGGGTGCCGATCAGAAACAGGCTGGTGGCGGGCAGGTCTCCCTCGATGCTGTCCAGAACGCGTTCACTGAAGGCCCCGGCAAAGCCCTGTTCGGCGCAGAACACCAAAAGGCCGGTGCTGCCGTCGACTTGACCTCCGGATGTCTCGGCCGGTGACGTGGGATCCGCAGGGCCAAGTGCATCCGATATGGCGGCGGCAATTGTCGCAGTATAACTGTCGACGGCCTCCAACTCGGCACGGGCGGTGTTGGCGCGCGCGGCGGCGATGCCCTTCATCGCGTTCACCACGGCGCCCAACTGGCGAATGCCGTCGATCCGGGCGCTGACATCGGCAAGGCGTTCGGTCATGTCGCTGGCTCCGTATCGCCAAGCTGCGTCGCAAGGCGGGTCATCGCGGCCATCAGGGCGTCCCGTGCCTTTTCGTCCAATTCCCCGGTCTCGGAGATGGCACGCAGGGCATCGCCGGCATCCTGATCAAGATTTTCAGGCAGTTTGTCCCGAAAGGCGGTAACGGCATCGAGCGACAGGGGCTCCAGCAGCCCCGACTGTACGTCGAGCAGGAGTCCCGATCGTGCCGGCGCCCGGCACCTACGTTCACCAAACCTGATCCTGCCCCCGCGTTTGACAGTAGCAGGCCCGCACCGAGTGACGGGGATTCTCGACAACAAGCGGTTGATGGCCAACCGCATCTTTTCGAAGTGAAACCCGGCTCGCGGTTAACGCCGATCAGTGCGGCGAAGGTTTATCTGCGGCACACATGCCCTTGTCGTCGGTTCAGACGACTCACTGAGCGGAGAAGCACCATGATCGGATATGTTGCCAATATCGAAAGATTGACGGAAGATAACACCAACTTCCGGCGCGTTCTGTACTCCGGGACCAAGATGCAATTGGTTCTGATGTCTTTGGAGCCGGGGCAGGAAATCGGTGGCGAGATACACCACGACACGGATCAATTCTTTCGCATCGAAGACGGAAAGGGGCGGGTCGTGATCGACGGCTCGGCTCACAAGATCGGGCCGGGCGACGGCTTCGTAGTGCCGGCGGGCACTCATCACAACGTGATCTGTACGGGTCACGAGGCGCTCAAGCTTTACACCATCTACAGCCCGCCGCATCACGAGGACCAACTGGTTCAAAAGACGAAAGCCGAGGCCGATGCGTCCGACGAGGTTTTTTCCGGAGAAACCACCGAGCAGGCGGCAGAGGTGATCCTCGTCTATGCGCAGACTTGATGCCCGACGCATACAGATCACTTCCGGACAGCAGTTCAAACGCCACGACATCCCGATACCCGACAACCAGAGGAAAGCAAAATGTCAGCTGATAACGAGACCAAAGGGAAAACCACCGCGGCAGCCGATATCCAGGAAATAAGCCGGCAACTGGCTGCGCTGCGGGAAGACATGTCGCGTCTCGTAGAGACTGTCAGCGGGATCGCGGGACGGCGCGGTAACCGGATGGCCGCGGACATCGCTGAAGGCTTTGACGAAGCCAGGCATTATGCCGAGAGGAAGGGCCGCTCCGCAGAGGCGCAAGTGGAGGAGTCCGTCACAGCGCACCCTTTCATGACAATCGGCCTCGCAGCGGTCGCAGGTTTTCTGGTCGGCGCGCTGTCGCGGCGTTGATGCGTTTTCTCGATGAAATAGTGCACAGCATTGGCCAGGACGTCCGAATGGACGCTCGAGAAATGCTGTTGCCGGCCCTGCTGGCTCTGGCCGGTGGCCTGACCGGAGCCACAGGTGTGGGGTTCCTTACGGCCTGGGCGTATCTCACGCTCGGCATTGCCGTGGGGCATGGGACTGCGGCACTCTTGATAGGCGTGGTATATACGCTGCTGGCCGGGGGCCTTATATTCCTCGCGCGCAGGCAGCTGTCGAAACATGACCCGGAGGACCCGTCCAGGAAGCAGCCGAGGGCACATGGAAAAGACGCAACCGATGCCGCCTCCCAGTTTGCCTTTACAGCGGCATTTGTACTTGCGCGATACCTTGGAGAGGGCAAGCGGGACTGACACGGATCTCGCCCCGATCCGGTGGGGGGTTACAGGTTTGTGACCGTGCCGGTGCCCAAAACCCGACAAGGCAAGCCAGCCGTCCAGCTGAGGCGGAGCGCCGCCGCCATCAACCGTCGTGGAGCTGATTGACAAGTGATGGGCAAACGCCAGTTCGCCTTCGATTTTTCACGGGATCGGCGTCGCCCACAATAGGAAAATGGCGTCTACGCCTTCAGACGTGTCAGCGTCGGTCCGCTCTTTTTGCCAGAATGCTTTCGAGCGAATGTTTCGTCTTTACCGCCGAGCCCTTGGCCGCTTGGTCGACAGACGCAGCCGACGCTTTTGACCTGCCCCAATGAAATGGTCCGGTCTCAGTCTTATTGCATGACGGGTCTGGGATGTGCCCGCCCGTCGTCGAGTACAGCCCGGAGTTCCAGGCTCGGGCGGTCGAGGACCTGAGAGCATTACCGGATGGCTCGGCCATTGGCGAGATGCTGAGCGACTACGCCGTGATGCGGGAGCAGGCGCGAAGCCGCTGATTTTCTAACATTTGTCACGTCCTGTGCATCGCGTCTCGCACGATGGTGTCCGCAGGATCTGTCGGCAACCTGAGGGAAGCCTGGAAACCCGAAGACGACCCCGGACGCGGCGACTCAAGAATGAGTTGGCTTCCGATCCGGTCCGCGATGGCAACGACGATGGCAAGGCCGAGTCCGCTGCCATCGGTGCTGTCACTTGCCCGCTCGAAACGGGCTGTCAGTCGGTCGAGGGTGTCGCGCGGCAGGACGGGACCGTCGTTGGACACAATCAGTTGCCCATCTCCCGTCAGGGTCACACCGACCGCCGCAGTCTCCGCCCCATGACGGAGCGCATTCTCCAAGAGGTTTCGGCAGAGGATGCCGAAGGCGTCAGGGTCGATATCCGACATGACGGCCGTGTCCGGCAGGGTCAGCGCGATGCGGCCCGGCGCGCTCGCGCGCGCCAGATCGTCCACCACGACACGCGCAACGGCTCTCAGGTCTGCGCTTCGGTCAATCCGCAGGCGCCCACCTTCCGCTCGCGCAAGCTGCATCAGGCGTTCGGAAAGCCGAGTCAGGCGCTTCAGCGTCGCCTCGATCTCGGCAGCCCGCGCGTCAGTGGCCGGGTCGCTTGTCTCCGACCGAAGCCGCTGCGCCTGAGCGATGGCCCCCGCCAGCGGGGTTCGCAGCTCGTGCGCGGCGTTCGCGGCAAAGCTGCGTTCGGCATCGAAGGCGTCGCGCAGTCGGCCCAGAAGGGTGTTCAGGGTGGTCGCCAGCGGATCGATTTCCGAGGGAAGGTCGTCTCCGGGAACCGGAGAGAGATCCCGGGCACTGCGCGACTCCAGATTGGTGCGGAAACGGCGCAGCGGGACAAGGGTGGCCCGAACGGTAAGCACGATCGCCAGAAGCGCGACGGGGGTGACGACCAGAAGGGGCAGCAAGAGGCCAAGCTGGATCTCGCGCGAGACGGCCGCGCGCTGATCCAGCGGCTCGGCGACGGTGATGCGGATCGTCCCCTGCAGCGCCTCCTCGTTATAGAGCCTGTGTGTCGCGGTCCGGCGAAAGCCCGGCCCGTCATAGTCGGGAAACATCGCGAGGTCCGCGGCGTGCGACTGCAACAGGATGCGCTCGCCAGCGTCGCGCACGATGTAGGTGAAGAACTCGTCATGTTCTCGGATCGCGCCAAGCCGCTGTGTCACGCCTTCGGTTTCACGTCCGACGATCTCCGTGACGGCCAGCGGCAGGATCCGCTGTGCGGTTTCCTGAAGCGTGGAGTCGAAGACCTCGTCCATCTCGCTTTGCAGGATCACCGCCGTCACGGACGCGGCCGCGATCCACAGAACGGTCAGCAGAACCCCGAGCGACAGCCCCAGCCGGGCCTGCAGGCTGCGTGGCAGCCTCATGGCTTGCCCAGCCGGTAGCCCATGCCGCGCTCGGTCTCGATGACGCCGCTGGGCGCATGGGTGTCGGTGCCGGATCGGCTGCGGGAGGTTCTCTTGCGCGGGCTCGAGATCGGGCGCGCCTCGGACGGGGGGTTCGATCTCGGCATGGGCGATGCGGTGACGGCCTGGGGTTTCGGGCCAGAGGCCGCCGCGCCCGACCGTATAAGCGCCGCCATTTCTGCGCACCGCGTG
>Ga0306907_1000773_pt1 | contig 12525 bp, 10 predicted proteins | sample AntRauTorcE11898_FD_190415 | JGI IMG/M metagenome (GOLD analysis project Ga0306907, IMG submission 190415) | Saline lake microbial communities from Rauer Islands, Antarctica - Metagenome Torckler E11 #898 (v2) (version 2) | ecosystem: Environmental > Aquatic > Non-marine Saline and Alkaline >... | reverse complement strand
TATCAATGGCACCGCCGGAACGCACGAGCGCCGGCACGACCAGCGCGGCCAGCACGGCCGGCGGCACATAACGCAGGGCCCGATTGAGCAGCGGCGGCACCGACATCCACTGCCACAGTTCGATGAATGACAGGCGCAGCAGCCAGGTGCACAGGCCGGCACCGATGATGGTCAGCCACAGCGTCGTATCGCTCATCGGCCGCGTCGCCGATAACTACCACTCATTTGGCCTCCGCGCGGTGTTCGAACCAGACGCCCGCGGCGATGCCGCACAGCGCCCCGGTGACGATTCCCAGATGCAGCGGCATACTGGCGGCGAGGGTCGCCACGGTGCCGCCCGTGACAGCGGCGGCGATATGCGGCCGATCCTGCAGTGTCGGCACGAGCAGAACCATGAAGACCAGCGGGATCGCAAAATCGAGCGACCAGTCGCGAGGGACGCTCGCACCCATGAACACACCAATGGCGGTCGCCGCCTGCCAGGTCAGCCAGAGCGTGATGCCGGCCCCGAGGAAGAACCAGTGACCGAACTCGGCGGTGCCCGACTTGCCCTGGCGGTAGTGACGGATCCCGAGTGCATAGTTCTGATCGACCAGCACGTATGCGAGCGGCAGCCGCCAGCGCCGACCCAGGTGCTGGAAATGCGGCGCCAGCGAGGCGCTGTACATGGAAAAGCGCAGATTGATGGTAAAAACGGTGAGCAGGATGATGGCGGGCATCGCCCCGTCCGCGACCAGCTGCAGCGTGGCAAGCTGCGAGGCGCCCGCGAAGATCGCCACCGACATCGCCATCGCCTGGGCCGAACTCAGTCCGGTCCCGACCGCCGTCAGACCGGCGATCACGCCGAACGGGGCAACACCCGGCAGCATGGGCGCCACGGCGGCAACACCGGCGCTGAATTGTTCACGTCGCGGGGACATGGGGGTCCTGTCAGCGGATGAAAGTCGCCGTGCTGGCCGCGACCGGCACCGAATAATACGGGAAAATAAGTGCAGCGGTCATAACGGACCGTCGCTCCGAGTGTGGCTTTACCAGTAGTCGGACCAGTAATAGACGGCCGTTGATCAGGAACCGGAGGCGGCGGCCTTTTGCCCCTCATGCACGACCTGACGGATGGCATCTACCAAAGCCTCCGGTGGCTGGGCCCCCGAAACAAGCCAGCGGTGGTCCAGAATGAACGCCGGAACAGCATCGACTCCCGCGTCCATGAACCGGCGTTTGGCCGCCCTGACGGTGTCGGCATAGCGATCCGATCGGGCGATCGCCTCGGCCTCGTCGCCATCCAAACCGGCTCGTGCCGCGGCCTCGCGGAGCACGAGCGGATCCGACGGATCCTTCGCCTCCCCGAAGTAGGCATCGAACAGGGCGAGATTCAGCGCGGTCTCACGGCCCTGCTCGGCCGCCCAGGCGAGCACCCGGTGGGCATCGAACGTGGACAGCGCACGCCGTTCACGGGCACGCCGGAAATCCAGCCCGAGTTCTTCCGCCAGCGCGATGATCTCGCCCTGGGTCCGCTCGACGCTCGCCGCGTCCTGTCCATACTTGCGGCACAGGTGATCCAGAATCGGCTCGCCCCCGGGCGGCATGTCGGGATTCAGCTCGAAGGGCTGCCAGACGAGTTGCACATCCACCTCGCCCTCGAGCCGGGACAACGCCTCCTCCAGGCGTCGATACCCGATGGCGCACCATGGACAGGCGATATCGGAGACGAGATCGATCCGGATGGTCTGCATCAGCGTGCGTCCTCCTGCGGGACGGTGGCGAAGCCACCGATGGGCTCTGCGTGACCCGATAGTATACGCCGCGTGTCAGCCGATCTCCCAATGACCCCGGCGACTTCCGTATGATCATGTCCGCGGTGGCACCAAGCATTTGTCGTCCCGCATTATCGGGTCGGCACGAGTTTCGCATGGCCACGGACGCGGGCGGCCACAACGGCCTGGCGACGATCCACGGACCTCACGCGCGCCGCGCGGCCGGCCCGAGAGCACATTGACACAGCGAAACACGGGAAACGCCAACATCGCAGCGAATTCATCCAGCGCCACCGTCGAGATCCAGGAACTCACGGTCCACTACCAGCCGCAGTTCGCGCTGCTGGACGGGCGCCTTGTGGGCTTCGAGGGCCTGCTACGCTGGCAGGATCCGTCGGGCGAGCTGGTACTGCCGGCCGATTTTCTCAATGATCTGCAGAACAGCGGCATGCTCCGCGCGGCGACAATGGACGTGATCGACCGGATGATCGGCCAGATCGAGGACTGGCATGAACGGCTGCCGGCCGAGGCGGGGATCGCCGTCAATATTCCGGCAGCCATTCTGGCGGACCAGTCGCTGCTGAAAGACCTTCGTCGTCTGGGAAGGGAGCAGCCGGCTTACGCACGACACCTCGTGATCGAGGTCTCCGAACGGTCCGCGTCGGCCGAACTGTCACACGCATGCACCGAGTTTCGCCGCCTATGCGGCGATCGGATCCGGCTCGCGCTTGACGATGTCGGAACCGGGCCACGGTCGGCGGAGTTGATCCGGTCGCTCCCCGTCGACATCGCCAAGCTGGACAACAGTATCGTCGCCGGGCTGCCGGGCGATCGTCGCTGCGCGGCCGTTACCCGAGGCGTGATCGCCCTCTCGCACGACCACGGTATGCAGGTCAGCGCCGTCGGGATCGAACGCGATCGTCAGCATGATTTTCTGCTTGAGCAGGGCTGCGATATCGGCCAGGGATTCCATTTCGCCCCGGTGGAGCCCCCGGGCAGCGCATCCCGATGGCTACCCGCCTGCTGACGCCGCAGCCGCCGCCGGATCCGCGAAAACTTCGTCATGCGCGGCATAGACCGCCCCCGCCATCACGGGCATCAGAACGAGGAAGCCGAGACCGAACGGGATCGCCGCCACGATCGCGAGCACGAAATAAATGATCGCCAGCACGATGTAGGCCGCGATGTTGTCCAGCACCGCACGGAAGCTCGCCTGGATCGCCGCCATCGGCGCGTCGAGCCCGAACATCACCCGAGGAATCGCGAACAGCAGCAGTGCGCCCGATATCAACCCGATCAGTGGCGAAACCACCATCATCAGCATGCCGCCTCCGGCCATCATGCCCATCCCCATGCCGCCAGAGCCAGATCCGGAGGCCATTCCGGCATCCGCCGCGCCGGACATCACCCCGGCGGCGATTACGCCGGTCAGGACCATCGCAGTCAGCGGAACCAACCCGAGCATCAGCATCGGACCGGCGCGGCCAGGTTCGCGGAACGCCTGGAACAGATGGGCGAACTCGAGTGTGCGCCCCCGATCGAGTTCGCGTGCGCCGTACACGAGACCGCCGAACAGCCCGGGCATGAGGACGGCCACCACAAGACCTCCCAACAACGGCACGAAGTGGAGCGCGATGAAGACAATGCCCATCACAAGCGCCAGTAAGGCCCATAACCCGGCACTCCGCGTGAACAGTTGCCAACCGCGCTGCAACCAGCGACCCGCGGCTCCGCCATCAACCCGTTGATGATTCATATCCGATCTCCCGATCAATCCGACTCCATCGATGGAGTCACCCCGATCATCATACTCATCTGCCCCCCGCAGGCGAATCGTACCGATGTGCCGCGCTACAGCACTCCGGGTTCCGGGAGGTCTGCATCGCCAGCACACCCCACCGGCTCCAAGAGCCTGTCCGGGAAACCCGGAGCCTACTGCGCACGCGCCCCAGCGGCCGCTACGGCTCAGGTTTCCCGGACACGCTCCCGGTGGGCCATGCGGGTACGACTGCACGAATTTCATCGGGTCACGGTAGAGAGATTCGAAATTCGAACTATCATTGCGTAGGGGCCGAATTACCGTCCGCCCCCGGTATTCAATCACTCGGGCCTGTCGCCCTACAGGATAAAGAGCAATGCTCAGAATGATCCGAACCATGACGTCTCCCGCGCACGCCGCGGGAATACTCGCGCTCGTTGCCGGCTTTACCGCACTGCCCGCGTTCGCTGCCGATCCGGACACGCGCGGCTATGTCACCACCGGCGACGGCAATGTCTGGATGACGCGCTACGGCGAATGCTGGCGCAGCCCGTACCCGGCCGACGAGGATCAGAGCGAATTCGCCGAATTGTGTGGTGACGTGATCGACAGCGACGGCGATGGTGTCAACGATCCTGACGACCAGTGTCCCGACACGCCCAGGGGTGTGCGTGTCGATGAGGCCGGCTGTGCCCTCGATAGTGATAAAGACGGTGTCAGCGATGCCGACGATCAGTGTCCGGGCACGCCGACCGGTGCCCGTGTCGATGCCGCGGGGTGTGCCCTGGACAGCGACGGCGATGGCGTCGCCGACCATGCGGATTCCTGCCCGGGGACCGAGTCGGGGCGCCCCGTGGACGACCGTGGCTGTGTTCTCGACAGCGACGGCGACGGTATCGCGGACGATCGCGACCAGTGTCCCGCCACGCCGGCAGGCGCCGACGTCCTTGATGACGGCTGTGAAGTGATCGAAATCGACCTCGAAGGGGGCGAATTCGCGACCGATAGCGCCGAACTGAAGCCGGAGATGCGGCAGGCTCTGCAGAGGACCGCCCAAAATCTCAGGGACCGCGGCGGACTCGACCGGATCGAGATCATCGGTTACACCGACAGCCGGGGTAGCGCGGACTACAATCGCGACCTTTCCCGGCAGCGTGCCGAGGCCGTGGCCGATTACCTCGCCAACGAGGGTGTCGACCGCGACCTCATGGCCGTTTCCGGACGGGGCGAGGCAGACCCGATCGCGACCAACGCCACGCAAGAGGGCCGTTCGAAGAACCGGCGGGTGGTTATCCTGCCTCGATAGCGCAGGCAATCAGGCAGCCAGTAAACGGGGTCGGGACACAGTGCGTGTCCCGGCCCTTTTTCGTCCTGTACCCGGTTCCGACACCATTTCCGCTCACGCCCCGGCATTCAGCCTGGCAGAATGAAGTACAGCGCCGCCGGGATCGTGATCAGCGCGGCCGCATTGCCCATCACCACGATGGAAGCCACCTGACCGGGCCCGCGCTGGTAGTGCTCGGCGAGGATGTAGTTCAGTACCGCCGGCGGCAGCACGCCGAACAGCCACAGCAGGCCGGCCTGGGGACCGGTCAGTCCAAACGCCGTAATAAATATCCATGCGGCCAGAAGACCGGTGGCCGGACACAGCAATGCGCCCGCGAGACCAACCCGCCACTGTGAGAGATCCACATCGGTCAAGCGCACACCCAGGGCCACGAGCATCAGGGGAATGGACACGTCCGCCATCATCTCGATTCCGGGCAGCAGCAGTTCCGGCGCCCGCCAGTCACCGAAATGGGCCCAGAGGCCGGCGATCGTCGCCAGCAGAATGGGGTTGTACAGCAGCGGGCCCAGCGATGCGCGACCACGCAGCATGAATACGCCAAAGGTGAAGTGCAGCGTCATCGACACGACGAACAGCACGACCGCAAGCGCGAGCCCGATGTCGCCGAACGCGAGCGCCGCCAGCGGCAGCCCGAGATTGCCCGCGTTGTTGAACATCATCGGCGGCACCACCGTGCGCGCCGACCAGCCCGCCAACCACACGACCGGCCACGCCAAAAGCCCGCTGGCCAGCACGACGAAGCCGGCCCCGAGCGCGGGTACCAGGATGGCCGAGGCCTCGGGCAGCTTTTCCGAGAGCACGAAGAACAGCAGTGCCGGCACGAACAGATGCACGTTGAGCCGGTTCGCGACCGCCATATCGCTGGCGCGGAACCGCGCGTACAGATATCCGACCAGAATGACCGCGAACACCGGTACCGTAACTTCCAGAACCTGCGACACTGCGCTGCCCCCGTCTCCGGATTATCAGGGCGCGCAGGATAGCGCCGACCGACGCCCCCGACTACAGGCCGTACCGGCACGCGGACAAGCGGGCAGTGTTATCGTACGCGAGCCTTGAAAGCGGCTCGCAGCGCCAAGCCGTCACGCCCCCGACAGCTACCTCCGGGGCCCGTTCAATGGAGTTCCGCCATGGCCATGGTGCGCACCGCGACCACCAGCGATACCGATACCGCGCCCGCCGCCGGCATCGCCTTCATGTGCGCGGGCGTATTCTGCCTGACGATCAACGACGTGTTCGCGAAGTGGCTCGGGCAGTTCTACCCGGTGGCCGAAGTCGCCTTCTTCAGGATGCTGTTCGCGCTGCCGCTGATCGTCGGGGTCGCGCTGGCGGTCGGCGGGCCACGCTCGCTTGCCACCGCGAGACCGCTCGCGCACCTCGGCCGCGGGCTGCTCGCGACCTGCGCCACCCTGAGTTTCTTCCTGGGACTGACCCTGCTGCCGCTGGCCGAGGTCAGTGCGATCGCCTTCACGGCCCCGCTGTTCGTGACCCTGCTCGCCATACCGCTGCTGGGTGAGCGGCCCGGTCCGGTCCAGTGGACGGCGACCATTGTCGGTTTCGGCGGCATCCTGCTGATCGCGCGCCCGGGCGGCGCCGCATTCTCGCTTGCCGCACTGGCGCCACTCGTGACCGCCTTCGCCTACGGCATGCTCATGCTCACCGCCCGCATGCTCGGGCGACGCGAGACGATCTGGGCCACCATGTTCTACGCCACCGCGGTCCCGCTCGTACTCATCGCCACACTGTTGCCCTGGGTCTGGAAGACGCCGGAACTCGCGCACCTGCCGTACTTCATCGGTTCCGGACTCTTCGGCGGCCTGGCGATGACGCTGATCACCCAGGGGTTCCGCATCGGCGTCGCCTCGGTCGTGGCCCCGTTCGACTACACCGGGCTGGCCTGGGCGACGCTGTTCGGCTGGCTCATCTGGGATGAGATGCCCTCACCTTTATCAGTGGCCGGCGGTATCGTCATCGCGCTCTGTGGCGGTTATCTTGCCTACAGCCAGACACGCACCAGCCGCCACCGCCCATCGGAGCCGGAGCCTCTGCACCCGCCGCGAGGCGATTGAGCGGATACCGACGTCATTCCGGCAAACATCCAGGCCCTACCCGTCCGTCGATGCTTCTCCGCTCCGACGGGTCCTGCGCAGGCGAAGCCAGCCACGGCCCGCGTGTGCCGGTGCCAGCGATGGTGTACGGCCCGGCGTCTGGATCCATGGCGACTGATCCTCGACCTCCAGCGGAGCACCACGTTTCAGTCGCCAGACGGTGTAAACAGCCATCCCGGCGAGCGTCAGGGATACGAGCCAGAAGAAGCCCGCGGCTCCGAGATATTCCATGGACAACCCGGCCAGTAACGGCCCCGCGATCGCACCTACGCCGTACAGCATGATCAGACTGCTGCCAGCGCCCACGAACTGCTCCGGACTGAGCCGGTCGTTGGTGTGCGCGGCAAACAATGGATAGAGCGCGAGCGAGGCGGCACCAATCACCATCGCCGTGAGCATCAGCGGTGTCGCGGCGCGCTCGGCGTGAAACACCGTCAACATGCCGGCGATCAGGGCCGCGGTCGCACCCACCGCGCTGGCGGCCAGAATGACGAGGCGACGATCCAGCCGGTCCGAAACCCGGCCTATCGGCCATTGGCATACGGCGCCCGCTCCAATCAGCAGCGCCATGAAGACCGAAATCTGCACCGTCGACATGCCGACTTTGGCCGCATAGACCGGCCCCATGCCCAACAGGGCTCCACCGGCAATACCGGCTGCGCAGCTTCCTACCGCGCCCAGGCTGCATGCACGATACAGTCGCAGCGGCCCCATCGCCGTCCACGTCTGAATCGAAGGGGCCTGAATGACAACCAGCAGGATCGGCACGGCGGCCAGCGATATGAGCATCGCGACAATAATGAACAGATCATGCAGCAGCGGGTCAGCCACGTTGAGCAGCAATTGCCCGCCCGTCAGTCCGGCATAGCTGATGATCATGTAAATGGAAAGCAGGCTCCCGCGATGCTCGTTGGTGACCCGATCGTTGAGCCAACTCTCGGCAACGATATAGACGCCGGCGAAGGCAAAACCGGTGACGAGCCGCATCAGCACCCAGATCCATGGCGAGATGAGCATGCTGTGGACCAGCACGGTCACCGAGGCGATGGAAGCCAGAGCGGCGAAAACCCGCAGATGTCCCACCTGCTGAATGAATTTGGGGGTAAGCCAGGAGCCGAGCAGGAAACCGATGAAATACCCCGAGATAATCAGCCCGGTGGTATTCGTCGCGAACCCTTCCGCGGTGGCGCGCACGCCGATCACGGTGCCCTGCAGGCCATTGCCCAGCATGAGCATAAGCATGCCGAGCAACAGTGCCCACACGCCCAAAGCGGCGGTCAGTAGTGGTCTGTCAGCGGCGGTACGGCGTCGCCGTGTGGAACCTGTCACAGCTCATCCCCCGGGGTTGGCCCGCGCCTATACTTGCCCGTCATGGACCGGCATGCAATCGCGCGCGCAAGCCCGTGCTGTACGCGGCTTCCGTTGCGGGCGACCATTGCGCCTGAACCCCGCGCGACAGGCCGACCCCATGACAACCGAGATCGAACGATGCAAGGCGCTGCTCCGGGATCTGGTCGCTTTCCCCTCGATCAGCGGCCAATCCAATCTGCCGATCGTCGAGTACATCGAGCGCTGGCTGGCGGAGCACGGCGTGCACTGTGAACGCGTGAGCGACGACTCCGGCGACCGGGCCAACCTCTTCGCGACGATCGGCCCCGATTGCGGCGGCGGAATCATGCTGTCCGCACACCTCGACGTGGTGCCGGCCGGGCCTGATGGCTGGGACCACGATCCGTTCACACTGATCGAGCGCGATGATCTGCTGTTCGGGCGCGGCGCCGTCGACATGAAAGGCTTCCTCGCGGCGGTGCTCGCGATGGTGCCGATATTCCAGGCCCGCGCCGCGGAACTCGCCCGGCCACTGCACCTTGCATTCACATATGACGAGGAGTCCGGGAACTTCGGCGCGCAGCGCCTGTACGAGTTCCTGATGGCAAGGGAAAGCAGGCCCGCGATCGCCATCGTTGGCGAACCGACCGGCATGAGGCCCATCGTCGGACACAAGGCCGGCTACGAAATGATCGCGGACGTCCGCGGAAGCGCCAGTCATGCCGCCCGTCCGTACGCCGGGGTCAATGCAATCCATTACGCCAGCCGCCTGATCGCCCACCTGGAAGAGCGCGCCCGCACGCTGGCGGCGCAGCCCCGCACGGACTCGCCCTTCGACCCGCCCTACACGACGATCAATGTCGGCCGGATCGAGGGTGGCATGGCCCGCAACGTGGTAGCGGAATCCTGCCGGTTCGACTGGGAGATCCGGCCCATCCCCGAGGACGATGGCGATGCCATCCTTGCCGCCATCCAGTGGTACATCGACACCGTCCTGCATGCCGAGATGCGGGCGCACCACCCGGATGTCGGCATCACGCTGCAACACGAAGTCATCTACCCGGCGCTGCGAGCCGAGCCCGACGGCGCCGCCGCCCGGCTCGTGCGCGATCTCTGGACGGATGCACCACCCGGTGTGTTTTCGATCGGCACCGACGGCGGCTATTTCCAGGCCGCCGGTATCTCCACCGTCATCCTGGGTCCCGGACAGACCGCACGAATGCACGAGACGAACGAATATATCGAGGTCTCCGAACTCGAGGCCTGCCTGGACTTTCTGGGCCGCCTGCCCGGGTACGCAGCCGCCCCGGAATAAAACACGCCGCGGGATGATTCAGCCGTCGCGACGTTCGCGCGCCTTGCGTTCCAGACGGCGTGCATGCAGCACCGGCTCGGTATAGCCACTCGGCTGTTCGCGACCCCGGAAGATGAGATCGCAGGCCGCCTGGAACGCCACGCTGGCATCGAGGTCGGCGGTCATGGGGCGATAGGCGGGATCGCCGCTGTTCTGCTCGTCGACGACCGTCGCCATCCGCACCAGCGTCGCGCGGACCTGCTCCTCACTGCATATGCCGTGATGCAGCCAGTTGGCGATGTGCTGACTGGAGATCCGGCAAGTGGCCCGATCCTCCATCAGCGCGACGTTGTTGATGTCCGGAACCTTTGAACAACCGACGCCCTGATCGATCCAGCGCACCAGATAACCGAGGACGCCCTGCGCGTTGTTGTCGAGTTCCTGCTGGATTTCCTCGGCCGGCCAGGACGGATTTTCGGCGACCGGGATGGTCAACAGATCGTCCAGCGAAGCCCGCTGACGCCCCGCCAACCGATCCTGGACAGCCAGCACATCGGTCCGGTGGTAATGGATGGCGTGCAGCGTGGCGGCCGTCGGCGACGGCACCCACGCGCAGTTGGCACCCGCGTCCGGATGCGCCTGTTTCGCCTCCATCATCTCGGCCATCTGTTCCGGTTTGGGGAACATGCCCTTGCCGATCTGGGCGCGTCCACGGAATCCGCAGGCCAGACCGACATCGACATTACGGTCTTCGTAGGCCTGGATCCACGGCTCACGCTTCATGGCCTCCTTGCGGACCATGGGGCCGAGTTCCATCGAGGTATGGATCTCGTCACCGGTGCGATCGAGAAAACCGGTATTGATGAAAATGACCCGTTCGCGCGCCTCGCGGATGCATTCCTTTAGATTGACCGTCGTGCGACGCTCCTCATCCATGATGCCCACCTTGAGGGTATTGCGCGCCAGCCCGAGCGCGTCCTCCACGCGCCCGAACAGTTCGACGGTGAACGCGACTTCCGCCGGGCCGTGCATCTTCGGCTTGACGATATAGACGCTCTCGCCGGTACGCGAGTTGACCACCGAGCCGGTGCGCTTGAGGTCATGCATCGCGATCAGCGCTGTCATCATCGCATCGAGCATGCCTTCCGGGATTTCGTTGCCGTCGGCGTCGAGCACGGCCGGCGTGGTCATCAGGTGACCCACGTTGCGGACCAGCATGAGGCTGCGTCCCGGCAGGGTCAGGCTGCCGCCATCGGCGGCGGTGTACTGGCGATCCGGATGCAGCCGCCGCGTCAGCGTACGCCCGCCCTTCTCCAGTTTCTCCTCGAGCGACCCCGTCATCAGGCCGAGCCAATTGCGATAGACGAGCGTCTTGTCCTCGCCATCGACGGCCGCGACCGAGTCCTCGCAGTCCTGGATCGTGGTGACCGCCGCCTCGAGGATGACATCGCGGACCCCGGCCGGGTGATCGCGACCGACCTCGTCCTCGTGGTCGATGCGGATTTCGGCGTGCAGCCCGTGATGGGCGAGCAGGATGCCGTCCGGCGCCTCGTCCGGCCCGGTATAGCCGACGAATTGATCCGGATCGGCAAGCGCCTTTTCGCCCTTGTCGGTATGGACCACCAGACGCCGGCGGCCGCCTTCCGTGGTGAGTGCATAGCGGGTCGACTGCCGATGGCTGCCACCGGCCAACGGCGCGATGTCGTCGAGAATCGCCGCCGCGTGTTCCATGACCTTGCGGCCGCGCGCGGGGTTGTACCGCAAACCCTTTTCGGCGCCATCGGTCTCCGGGATGATGTCGGTGCCATAGAGCGCGTCGTAGAGACTGCCCCAGCGCGCGTTCGCGGCGTTCAGCGCGAAGCGGGCATTGCTCACGGGCACGACGAGCTGCGGCCCGGGCACCGTCGCGATCTCGGCATCCACTCCCGCGGTGGAAATCGCGAAATCGTCGCCCTCCGGTTCCAGATACCCGATCTCTTCGAGCAGTGCCCGGACCCGCGCCGGATCCGGCCGGGCTCCATCCTGCTCTTGGCAGAAGGCGTCGAGCCGGCTCTGCAGTGCATCCCGGCGCTCCAGCAACTCGCGATTTTTGGGCGCGAGATCCCGCACGATCGCGGCCAATTCCTGCCATACCGCATTGTGCTCAATCCCGAGTCCAGGGCTGACCTCATTGGCGACCAGGTCATGCAGCGCCCTATGCACCTGGAGTCCGGCTACCTCGATCCTGTCCGTCATCACGTCTATCCCGGTTATGCGGCCCACGCCGGCTTGTCCCGATCACCCTGTCAGCCCGATCCGCTCGCCGCAACGCCGGCCGACCCTGGACTGCGCAGGGGTCCAGTAAGTATTCACACGTCCTGATCGCGCTTTCGCGGTCGATCGAACGAAAATAATTGCGGCGGCCATTTCAGACAAAAAACACCTCGTGCGCAACCGGGTCAGGCTCGGGTACAGTGGCGACTCGCGCTATTCACGCACAACTCCCATCCCATGACCCGGGTGCCGAAATGCAGATCACCGGACTCAACATCTACCCCGTCAAATCGCTGCATGGCGTTGGATTAAAGGCCGCACGCCTGACTCCGCGCGGCCTTGCCTATGATCGGCACTGGATGGTCGTCGACGCATCGAACCGGTTCGTCACGCAACGGGAGATCCCGCGAATGGCCCGCGTCGCGGTTCGCCTCACCGACGATGCGCTCATTCTCGAGGCCCCCGAACACGCCCCACTGGTCGTTGAACTGGCGCGATCCGACCAGCCAAGGCGTACGGTGACCATCTTCCGCGATCGCTGCGAGGCGCTGGATGAGGGCGAGATGGCGGCGACGTGGCTGAGCACCGTGCTCGGCCAGCAGGGGCTGCGCCTCGTGCGGTTCCCGGAGGATCGGCGTCGCGATGTCGAACCGGATTGGCTGCAGGGTGAACGCGCGCAC
>Ga0306907_1000771_pt1 | contig 12542 bp, 8 predicted proteins | sample AntRauTorcE11898_FD_190415 | JGI IMG/M metagenome (GOLD analysis project Ga0306907, IMG submission 190415) | Saline lake microbial communities from Rauer Islands, Antarctica - Metagenome Torckler E11 #898 (v2) (version 2) | ecosystem: Environmental > Aquatic > Non-marine Saline and Alkaline >... | reverse complement strand
ACACGAGCGGTGCAACCGATCTGACGTTGAACTACGGAACCGCAGTTACTCCAAACGATGCTACCACATTGGTTCGAACCTCAGAATTTGCCTATCTCGACACTGATCGATCTGGCTCACTCGATGACGACGAGAATCTGTCTCGCTATCCGGTTGTAACCATTGAGTCAGTGGGAGACGGCCAGGTCATCACTGTTGGTGACCCGAGTATATTTATTAATGCAATGCTCGATCAAAACGGCAATACCGCGTTTGCAACCGCACTCATGCAGGCTCACGAGCAGGTCATCTTTGATTACTCACAGAGTGACAGCCAGCCACCACTCGCCGTAGCGTTGCTCATCTTCAGAGAGACGCTCCTTCTTCAAATGTTGGTGGGCGTCGTCGGTGTGGGACTTAGCTGGAGGATGCTAACCCAGCCAGGTGGTCTCTCACGACTCCGCGATCAAGTGGTGGCCCTACTCCCCGGACTGAGTAACCCGGCAGAGACGATCGGGGGACATGAACGAGCCACTCAAGCGCCCACCCTCACTGAAGCGGAACTTCTGGCGTACCTTCGCGAAGAATATCCCGAGTGGGAAGAAGATCGATTGCGCCGAATTTTAGCAGGCGTTATAGAAGAGGAGCCAGCAACTACAGATAATGAGTAGTCCGGCCACGCTCTATGAGACAATTCGTACTGAGGCTGGAAAGGTTGTGGTCGGTAACGAAGACATCCTTGAAGGACTGACTATCTCACTGTTGACCGGTGGCCACGTGCTGCTTGAAGGAGTTCCTGGCGTCGCCAAGACGACGATCGCAAACACGTTTGCGACGACGCTTGGGTTAACGTACAGTCGTATCCAGATGACCCCGGATATGTTGCCAGCCGACGTAATGGGGACGAACGTCTACCGGCAGAATACCGGGGAATTCGAACTCAAGCAGGGGCCAGTCTTCGCAAACCTCGCAGTGGCAGACGAAATCAACCGGGCGACCCCGAAAACACAGAGCGCCCTCCTCGAAGCGATGGAGGAAGGGTCAGTAACGATTGACGACGAGACGCTCGCATTGCCGAGTCCGTTCATGGTCGTCGCAACCCAAAATCCGATCGAGATGGAGGGTGTCTTCGAACTGCCTGAAGCCCAACGAGACCGGTTCCAGCTCAAATACGTCATCGACCTCCCCGACCGTGATGACGAACGTGAACTCCTCGATCGGTTCGACAGTGATCCAGCATTTGCCTCTGAGGTCGTCGAACCAGTCGTGGATCCAGAGACGCTTACTGCGGCACAAAAAGCAGTTGCCGACGTGCATGTGGCTGACCCGGTCAAAGAGTACATCCTCGATCTGGTGGCGGCAACACGCGAGTCACCAGACGTACGACACGGTGCGTCTCCACGTGCAGCACTCGGGTTCATCTCGACGGCAAAGGGTCGAGCCGCAATTCACGGCCGTGAGTACGTCATTCCTGATGACGTGAAGACGCTTGGCCACCCCGTGTTACGCCACCGGCTCATTCGGACAACAGATGCAGAGCTGTCTGAAACGTCTGTCACAGAGATCCTTGACACCCTATTTGAACAGGTTGACCCGCCGGGCAGCGATGTGGAGTTCATGGCTGCTCCACCGCGAGCAGACTAGCTATCGATCGCGTCTGTCTCCGTCGACGAGTCTGCCTGTCGCGATGAGGGGTCCCATCGATACGTGACTAGCGGGGGGTCCGTCTTATCAACCTCAACCCGTATGGGTGCGTCCAGTCCGACCGCAAGTCCCGTTGCGACCAGTGAACAGACCGGATGGTCAATGCGATCGATACGGCCGTACGCGAGGCCGGTAAACTCCACGGTCACTCGCCCACCGTCGTCGACGCTCGTGTCAACCCCATCAGCAAGCTCAAAACTCTCAACAAGGCCGTCAGCGAGCTGATCTGCGAGTGGTTGTGGCGTCGACGCCAACGGTGTCGTCAGCGCTCGGGTAAACTCCTCAAGCAACGGTCCACCAGTCGGCGCCATCGCGACACCAGGATTACCGTCACGGTCCGTTACAAACAGATGTGTGAGCTCATCAGACGCTGGGAGTGAGAGATCAGTAGCATCCACAGGATCGGTTTCGGGAACGTACACGCGAGGGGTATCAGCAGGTACGTACACCGGGGAGCCACTCAATCCGAGTTCATCAAGCATCGCTTCTCGATCAGTTGCGAGAGCTTCATACACGCCTCCGCTCACACTCGCCGCAATGAACCGCTCTGGTGTGAGAAAGTACGTGAGAACGCCAGCGAATACACCGGTGGCGCCAAGCGCGATTAGGACGGTGCGGGCCTCGACGAACACCGCGCCTGCGGCGAGCCCGATCAAACCGACGCCGAGCAGCCCAAGCGCCGAGTGACGGTACGTCTGTTGTTGAGAACGCAGATACTCCTCGCGAAGCTGGCGGTTTCGTTCACGCAGGAGTTCAATTTGGACTGTGAGCTCCTCGCGCGAGTCCGTGTCCGTACCGTCGCTCGTTGCTGGCGGTTGTGTCGGCTGCTCGTTGGTTGGTACACTCATTGGTTGGAGTCTGACACGAGTCCGAGCGTCACTCGTTCATAGCGGTGGATGGCGTACATGATGAGTGCAACGGAAAGCACTAGCCCGACAGTGACAGCTGGTAGCGACCAGACCGCCAACAAGCTGTATGTCCCGGCGCCGATCATGAGACTGATCCCGGCTGCCGCCACAAGCGCTCGACGACCTGTGGGAGTTCCCACCGCGGGGTCCACGAGGACTGCGAGGAGAGCAAGCGCCCCGATCGTGTGCAAGACGGGATCGATCTCTGGGCTGATCAAAAGCCCTGCAACACCAGCCCCGAAGGCGACAGGAGCTGCCGTGATGAGCCCAAGTGCAACCACGGCACCACCGACCGCGAGGCCCACAGCACCATTGAGCACCGCAATTACTCCCGCTGCGATCACCATTCCGGCGATCCGGACGGGGCGACGGGTGAGTGTTAGCCCCACTACACGCTCAGGTACTGCTGTGGTCGATGGAGTTTCATCAGCAGTCACTATCGGGCCTCCGGTTTGTGTCTCTCAGACTGCTCGACTGACAAGAGGGTGCGTAAGCGATCTCCCGGTGCCACTTCGAGTGCTGTCACCCGAGGGTGGCTATCGAGCTCTCGACGAAGTTGTTCAAACTCGGTATACGCATCATACGCCTCTGTGATCGTCTCGAGGTGAGCACGCTGAAAGAGCACCGTTGGAACTATCAACACGAGGACCTCTGTTCCGCCTTGCGTTGCCAGCTTGATGCTTTCTCGAAGCCGCATTGGATCTGCATCGGTCGTGACAAGTACGAGCCACATGCCGGCGCCAATCTGTGTCCGGGCACGATAGACGGCGTCGACAAACGCATCCTCACGGACCGATTTGACGGCCGTCGCCCCCGTTCCGTACCGTTGTAACGTTTGTCGAGCCGGTGTCTCGACGTCCAGTGACTCGATAACCGTCTGTATCCGGCGAGTTGGTGCCGGCCGATGGTCTGTCGCCGACGCCGTTGGGGTAAGCCCCAGTAGTGTCGAGCGAACGCGGGTGTACGCCGCGGGGGTACTCCCCGCTGCGAGCGTTTCAGTGAGTCCATCGTCGCCAACAGTCCAGAGACTTAGCGGGTCAGAATGACCAACGGCGCTGGCAGTCATTGCGAGTGCGGCCTCACGGATGTACTCAAGGGGAGTCTCCTCAGTAGCACTCTCTCCTGTGTGTGCTCGATGATCGACCAGTAGGGCAGTGTGTCGGTCCGTTTCACCTTCAGTCTCTCGAACGTACGGCTCACCGAGCCGTGCCGTCGATTTCCAGTCAATATTCATCGCGTCTTCCCCGACAATGTACTGCCGGAGATCCCGCGTGGCGATGCCGGGCCCGGGCTGGTCAGTCGAGTGTTCACCAAACGCGTTTCCATACGGCTTTCCACCCTTGCCAATGTGAACTGTCGGCGTCTGTGGGAGCACTGTGAGTTTCGGCTGCGGGCCACGAGAGAGCTGTTCGGTATACAGCTCGAACGTGTCCGTTAATGAGACCGTTGGGGCGGGAAGCGTAAACTCGCCGGCGACGTCCGCGTGTAGCGGCACAGTCACTGTTGCTTCAGTCTCGCCAGCGCCGAGTGTGAGCGATGGGGCCGTCTCCGTCGTGCGTCGGAGTCCAGCCGGCAACCGCGGTGAAACCTGCATACGTGTCGAAGCAGAGCCCTCTGGCCGGGTTACTGTCAGACTTACAGTTGCAGGTGTATCTACGTACGTCGTCGACGGATCGAGCGCGTACTCGATCTCAAGCGTCTCATCGAGGTGCTGAAAGGATCGCACTGCGGTCCACGATGTCGCGATAAGCCACACACCGATCCCGGCAACACCGATGAGGGCAACGGGCTGGTCTCCGCCAATTGCAAGCAGACTGAACAAAAGGCCGATCGCTGCCGTCGCCCAGAACTGCCGGGTGGCCTGCATCACTAATCAGAACTCAATCAAGCGGATTGAAGCTTTCCTTCGGGATGTCTCAGTACCGCCCTAGGTTCCCTAGGGGTACCTGGTGTCTCACTCGTAGGAACCCGCCCAAACTCAAGATTGATTGGGAAGAACTACACACATAGCACTCCATGAAGTGGTCGGTTCCCATACGCTGACAACACGTATTTAGGCACCGACAGTCGTACGGTAGATGTGACGCAGCCACCCCAGCGATCGACCATTGCCACGACGGTGATGATGGTTACGCTCGTGGTGGGGATCGTTCTTGCGAGCAGTGGCGCTGTTGGGCTGTCGGCATCGCCTAGCGCAGACGCCATCAATACGGTCGATGGGACCAATCTCACGACCGAAAATGAAACGACGCCTCACAAGAACCCGGATACGATCTCTGAATCCGGTGATACCGAGCAGGTGGCGTCGTACCTCTCTGGGCAATTAGGGAGCATGCTTGCAGGGAGCACACGAAACATTAGCCAAGCAGAATATGACCAAGCGCGATCGCTGCTTGGCGATGAGTACGATGAGACGCTCAGTCAGTATGTAACAGTTGCTGGCGAGACCGAACAAGAAGAATCTGCTGAGGCGTTTCAAACAGCACAAGAAGACGCAGCTGAGCTGGCCACGCTCCGTGAAGAATTTGAGACCACACGTGCGGAGTACGAGGAAGCCGTCGACGATGGCGATACCGAACGGGCACGCCAGTTAGCCCGTGAGCTTGCACGTCTTGCTGAGGAGATTGACGGGGTGACCGTTCGCCTCGATGAGCAACTCGCAACTGTCGAAAATACTACTGGCAGTGATCTGAGTGCTGTCCGAGACGATATCGAAACCATTCGTCTGTCAACAGCGGAGACAGCCTCCGCAGCGACGCGTGCCGAATTCACCGAGACAACCATCACCGCCAATGCGACGCCAGCGGAATTCTCGTTTCAGAATGCGACCCGCATTACCGGAACAATCCAAATGAGTAACGGGACAGCGGTCAGTAACGATCGCGTGACACTGCAGGTTGGAGAGCGTCGATACGACGTTCAGACAGCGAGTGATGGAGAGTTCTCGCTCACGTACCGTCCGGTGTTTCTCCCTGTTAACACGACGACTGTGCCGGTGCAGTTCATTCCGGAAGACACGAGTCTGTACCTCGCCGCAAACACGACGACGACAGCACAGATCACCGACCAGACAAACACCACGATAACGGTATCGAACAGCAACCTCACCGGGCAGTACGGAACTCCACTGCGAGTATCTGGCGCCGTCGAGATTGGCGATAACGGCACCGCTGCAGGTATTCCAGTGGAGATGTTGCTCAATGGCCAACAAGTTGGGACTAGTGAGACACAAGCGGATGGACAAGTTACGGTGACTGGCGATGTCCCAGCACAGCTCGCTGCTGGTGAGACCAATCTCCAGTTGCGGGTACCGCTGACCGACACGGCTGTCGCCGGATCCGAAACAACAACCACTGCCGAGATTACCGAAGCACAAACCGAACTCTCACTGGAGACAAACGTGAGCAGGACGGATGCACCTACAGCAAACCTCACAGGATCTCTCCAACTTGCGGGTGGCAGACCGATTGGTGGGCAAGACCTTTCCGTGTTTGTTGAGGGCCAGCAGGTTGATACCGTCACCACTGCCGCCGATGGGCGATATCAAGCGACGATCGCCACGGACGATCTCGATGTCGAATCATCAAGTCCGACCGTCCGAGTTGCCTTCAGTGGGAGCGAGACGCATCTTGCTGCGAGCGACGCCACAGCCACTCTCGAACTGCAAGAAGCAGTTAGTGATACGTCGGGTGGTGAGGATACTGTTGCACCGAGTTGGGCGGATGAGTTTTCACTCAGACAACTCGGGCTCGTCGGTGTCAGCATCCTGATCGTGGGACTGCTGTTCGGACTTCTTGTTCGGACAACCGACTGGAACCCGGGCGGACTGCTGGGAGCCAGCGACCCAGCTGATTCGGAGCGTGCGGCAGCAACGTCAGATCGAACCGATGAGCCACCTCATGAGCCCACGCGATCGCAAACACGAGCGCAGGCGCTGCTTGAACAGGCCAACGAAGCACTCGCTGCGGGCAACACGACGACCGCAGTGCAGATGGCGTACGGGAGCCTTCGAGCGATCCTCGCGACAGAGCTGGATGAGACGGATGCAGCTACTCACTGGGAGTTTTACGAGCGTTGTCGAGAGAGAGGTATCGGATCGCTTGCAGACACGAAATCAGTGATCACGGCGTACGAGATTGCGACGTTTGCTCCAACGTCGATCTCGACCGAACGGGCCCAGGATGTACTCGAACTCGTGTCGAGCATGATTCACCAAGAAGACCCGAGCTTACCAACTCAGACACAATCGAAATCCTCTGATTAAGCCACAGTATCGACGTCGAGCAGGCGGTGAACTACTCTAGCTCTGTTGGAATCATAGAGAATGAGGCGGAAGCCCACGACTTTAGTCGTGGGTCACTGACACAGAAGCTCTTCAGAAAACCAGCTGGTCGGATCGGTCAATGCAGGGTACACACATACCGCGACGAGTGGCAAATTACCTGGGATCCACCAGAAATTCACTGAAAAACGCAGAGGTTCTATTCAGCACCGATTTGGGTAGTTTGCATTGAGAGATGCGTGCGGCACAATTGGATTGGAGAGACACAAAGATATATGGACAGATCGACTGCATGATTAGTTATGTCTGTGGAGCCAGTCCCAGAATCGTTTTTGATTCACTCAGGGCTGGAAATCGTCTACGCGAATCCTGGGTTCTGTGCACTCGTGGACGCAGAGTCACAGGATCAACTCATCGGTACCGAGCTTGTAGATATGGTCTCGTCGGACTACCACTCACCACTTCGTGATCGGGTTACCCGCCTCGAACGTGGTGACGACCCCACCTTCGGACTAACCGTCGAATTCCAAACGTTCACTGATCAGCCACTACGTGCTATCCTCGTGGGTTCGGTTGTAGACTGGGACGGCACCGAGCGGGTACAAACCTCGGTGTTCCCGATCAGAGAGACGGATGCAGACAGCGGTCAGCTTCTCTCCGAACAGGCCATGGATCAAGCCCCCATCGGCATCACGGTTTCAGACCCATCTCAGCCCGACAATCCACTCATCCAAGTGAACGATGGGTTCTGTACGCTGACCGGATACGACCGCGAGGAATTCCTCGGTCGGAACTGTCGATTCCTCCAAGGTGAAGCCACACGCGAGGAGACAGTTGCGGAGATGGGAGCAGCGATCGAGGCCCAAGAGCCTGTCACTGTCGATTTGCGAAACTACCGCAAAGACGGCTCGATGTTCTGGAATCGAGTCACGACTATCCCGATCCGGGATGACTCTGGAACGGTCTCGAACTTCCTCGGCTATCAGCAAGACATCTCCGCTGAGAAGCGGTTCGAAGAGGATTTCTCCTTGTTCAAAGTACAGGCCGTGGAGTCCGAGAAAGCGATCGTGATCACCGATACTGATGGAACGATCCAGTACGTCAATCCTGCCTTCGAGCGAGTGAACGGATACACCTCTGACGAGGCGATTGGTCGGACCCCCCGTACCCTCAAATCCAGCCAACAGGATGACATATTCTATGCGAGGTTGTGGGAGACGATCACCGCTGGCGAGGTCTGGAAAGAAGAGCTTGTGAACAAGACAAAATACGGGGAATTGTACGAAGCGAAACACACTATCATCCCGGTTACCGATAAGAACGGCACAATAACTCACTTTGTGGGAATCGCTGCAGACATCACCGAGGAGGTGCTCACGAGACAGGCGCTTGGTGTCCTAAATCGGGTTATGCGACACAACCTGCGAAACGCCCTCAACGTGATAGACGGGCATGCAGAATTGTTGGAAGACGAGGACCTAGACTCGAAGGCTCGTCAAGCCTCGATTGCGGCAATTCGAAATCAAGCCGCATCAATGCAAAAGATCGGTGAGAAGACAGCGGAGATTCGATCAGTCTGGGATGCATCCGAAACCCATAGGGCGTGGGAGCGGTTCGATATCTACTCAACTGTCGAAACGCATCAGCGACGGTATCCGGATGCCGAGTTCACTTATAACGGGTCAGATGATCACGAAATCCAAGTTCGGAACGCAGAGTTGTTCAAGAATGCGTTAGACGAGGCCATTACGAACGCAATTGAACATACCGGGCAGTCACAACCTGAAGTGACGATCGCAGTCCACCGAGACTTAGATGCTGACCAGTTTCGAATTTCGGTTATCGATACAGGACCCGGCATACCGGAACTCGAACGGCAGGTAATCAAGTCAGGAAAGGAGACCGCCCTCGGTCACAGTCTTGGGATAGGGTTATGGGCGATGGAGTGGATAACCACAACACTCGGTGGAGAATTAACGATTGCTGACAACGAGCCTAGGGGGAGCGTCGTAACGTTTCACCTTCCTGGTCACAGTCCGAACGACGAATGAAGACCTCCGAAGCGTAGAATGCCCATCATAGTTAGCCAAGCTTGGTAATTGTAACGGCGCTATTCGAGATCTCTGCTTCCGCTCGTGACTGCGATTTATAGCTCACAGATCGCTAAGTACACCACAGAAGACTGTGCGAGATACGTACCTTGCATCTCACACGGCTATCAGAACACCTCTTTGAACTGGTAGAAATTCTGGCGGTCAACACGCTGCTCTCATCGAACGGCTGTTTCAGGCGAGAACATATCTGAGGAATAGGATTTCAACAGAGCACCTATTCTCTACCTCTCCTCGACGACGTCGATCCAGAGGTGCAGGTCGCGGTACGAATTCTCCCGAGTCGGCGTCTCTGGAGCTTCGCCAGCATACAGCAGATACTGGACACGGAGTTCTTCACCAGTCCGCGTTGGCTCAAGGACATGCCGCTCGTGATGGGTTGCATTGTGCTCGAGAGTCGTCGAGAACCGATCGACCTCTTGGCGATCGATTACACGTGTCTCGTTGCCTTCCTGCTCGACTTCTTGCAGTTGGACAACGACCGTGTAGTTCGTTGGCTCATACTCGTTATTTTCGATGCCAACGATCATCTCGGCACGCTCACCTCGTTCTAACTCCTCGGGGTAGCCGTCAGCAACTAACTCGCCGTCAGGATTCTCCGTAAGGAGATAAAACTCGCTGAACTGTTCTCCCTGCGGCGGGACCGCAACCGCATATCCAACGCTGCCAACTGCAAGCAGGATCGACATGACGAGAACCACATTGAGTGCTGCATCTGTGCGGCTCTCCGGGTCAAATAGCTCTGATCGGCCTGTTTCGATCCATGTCTGGTACGGTACCGAGAATCGACCGTCAGGTGTCAGATCGTGCCGTCGGCGCGCTGCAACAGCAACGGAGATGAGCGTAAAGAGCGATACCGATACGGCAATCGGAATCAATCGGATCCCCCACGGAGTGAAGTTCAATACGAGGCCAATCAACGGCACGATCGCAATTGAGAGCCCAAATGAGAGCGCCACACGCTCGATACCGTCGATGCCCTCTCTACTGTGTGACGGGGCTGTGGTCGCTGCTTCTTCTTTTTCAGCAGCTGCTGCATCAGTTCCTGGGACGGCACTTGGCTTCTCAACTGATGGTGTTGATGAGTCCGTAGGTCCCTCGTTTGGTTCAGACGTAGGACTCTCACCAGCTTCTGGGAAGAGTGCAGCAATGAACGCATATCCTGGAAGGAACAGAACAAAACAGAGTCCAAATACAACTCGCAGCGGAGTTTCGTTGATAACCGGAACGAACACGGCTGTCAGCGTTGCTATCGTGAGAATAACAACTGCAGCTAGATCGGCAGGGAGTTCTCGAAGAGGACGAGGGAGAAGTAGCCACACGTCCCGACGGTCCATACCATATTCGAAGGGAACTGGCATAAAAGGTGCTCGGTGTATGCCGAGTGTTGGAAACAGGGAGTTTGGCTGTCCCTCTCAAGTGACAATTGTATGTCGTTAACTATATGTATATGTGGAAAGGAATGAGTTTAGTCACATGCCAAGCAAAACTCAAGCATACACCTTGGTTATAATTGCAATATTTCTTCTTTTATCGATATTTGCGGAGTTAGTCTCAATAAGTGGCATGGATATTTTTTCAGCCTTAACGTGGCTTCCTTGAGGCAGGGGCTCCCTGTTTCGACGACGCGACTTGCAGACACGGCAAGCGTGTCCACAGCGGTCGCAGTCTCCGCAGGCGTAGATTTGGAGTGAACCACTCCTAGTAGTCCAACCCACGTAAGTTGACGTTCAACGCGGTCGCCAGACTATGTCTGGCGGGCAGCCAGAAATCAAAGATTTCTGGCGACGGCGTTCCAATCCCGGTCGAGTTCGAACCTGTACGCCGGGCATGAATGCTCGCGGACCCACAGCGACTTCGCGGTTTCCACGCCACATTCCGCACATTCGGGTGTCAATTGTATGCTTCGACGCCAGTGATTTCAAACCGTGTGCCGCCTTCAGCTCCGTCGGTCACACAGATATTCCACCCGTGTGCCTCGGTTACTTGCTTGACGATACTTAGACCAAAGCCGGTTCCTTCGGCACTGGGAGAGTATCCGGCTTCAAACACGGATTTGCGCTCATCGGCATCGATCCCGGGGCCATCGTCTTTGATGTAGAAACCATCAGCAATGGCCCCAACCGTGACCGACACGTTCGATCCACCGTGTTTCACCGCGTTCGACAGAAGATTCGTTAGCAACTGTCGGAGATGTTTACGATCTGCTTGGATCGTTTGATCCGTTTTGACACACAGCGTAGCATCCGTCTGATTGTGGTCGGCCCAGCACTCGCTGAGGAGCTGTGACATATCGACTACTTCCGGTTCGATCGCCTCGGTGCCGACTCTAGCGAACGTCAGCACATCAGTAATGAGCTGGTCCATCCGATTATGTGCAGACGCGACTGTCTGCAGAGATTCACTATCTTGCTCGTCGCGGGCCAACTTGAGGTATCCCTGGGCGATACTCAATGGATTCTGCAGATCATGACTGACCACAGAAGCAAACTTGTCAAGACGTTCGATCTGCTGTTGAAGTTCTCTCTCTCGTTCGATACGGTTAAGCGAAGTAGTTGTATGGCTGATGAGTAGTTCTGCTAACTCGATATCACTCTCATCGAAGGCAGCGGCGGTTGTACTGATCGCCTGAAAGACTCCATATTCTCCGATTGGAACACTGATCCCAGACTGGTACGATTCTTTTGCGGGATCGGTATCATCGTTTGGTTGGATTTCTTCAACAATCTGAGAACAACCACTCTGATACGTTTTCCCTGCCAGCCCTTGGTCGATACGCATTTGACGACTTCCGTTTGCTGGAGCATCTTCGGAGATCGCGTGTGGAACGAGCCACTCACCTTCTCGGAGGAGTATGGAACATTGATTGAACTCGAGGATATCTGCCGCCGCATTAACTGTCTTCATACAGACCCCCTCGATGGTATCCTCTTTCTGGAGACGAACTGCAATGTGATGAAGGGCTTCAATTGTATTTTTTGAGCTCTTCTCCATAGTAGCGCCTTGTGAAAAACATGCAATCAATCTTTAAAAACATAAACGGTTCGTGTACACCCGAAGCAGATCTCTATTCTCGCGGTTAAGCCCTGAGGCCCTCGACCTGTTCCGCCTGTAGATCGAAACAGAACCTGTATCGCTCACCCAAGCGTGCCGAACCCTTCTTCCTCCATCAGCTCGGCAACGCGTTCGGGATGGCGGAACGCCGCAAGAAGAGCGAACTCTCTCGCGTCAGTCTTTGAGACGTCGTTTGTTTCGAGTTCCTCAGCCAGCTCACTCCGGAACCCCGCTTCTCCCTCTGCGACCTTGTCTCGCACGTGAATTTCGAGACGCGTATCGCGCTCGTCTCCAACATTGTTCCGACGAACGAAGTAGGGGTACTCGGTCACTGTTGATTGATCTGTAGCTGCCGATTGATCCGATACAGTCTGGTCGGAGACGGTCTCGGCCGATTCGTCGTTCCCATCAGGTTTCGTCGGCGTCGACGACTGCTGTTCGGTCTCAGGTGTGTCGTTGACCTCCTCCTCATCGATGTTGTCCCCTTGGCTCGTCGACGACGCT
>Ga0306907_1000751_pt1 | contig 12738 bp, 9 predicted proteins | sample AntRauTorcE11898_FD_190415 | JGI IMG/M metagenome (GOLD analysis project Ga0306907, IMG submission 190415) | Saline lake microbial communities from Rauer Islands, Antarctica - Metagenome Torckler E11 #898 (v2) (version 2) | ecosystem: Environmental > Aquatic > Non-marine Saline and Alkaline >... | reverse complement strand
AATACAAACGAGCATAAGATTTATTTTTGCAATCAGCATATTCGAACCATTATTTTAAACTAAAATCATGAACCAAAGTGTAAACCATCTCCCCGAACAGGTGTTAACCATGTCCCCGGTCTATACACCCTCTCAAGAGGGAAGACAGATTTTCCCCTCCTCGGAAGGGGTGTAGGGGTGGGTCAATAGGTGCCTGAAATTATGCTCAGAATTATTTAAAATCAATCAGTCGAGGAATTATTCAACCGTTCAATAAGCCGCCCCGCATTCAGAATTTTTTCTTCCTCAAAAGCATCACCCATAAACTGGATCCCATAAGGCAGTCCATTTGAGTGCGTTCCCGCCGGAACGCTGATACCGCAAATGCCCGCCAGGTTTGCCGATGTGGTGTAAATGTCATTCAAATACATTTGCAGCGGGTCATCCGATTTAGCTCCGAGATCAAAAGCCGTGGTGGGGGCCGTTGGCGATACAATGACATCAACCGTTTTGAACGCTTCGGTGAAATCCTGTTTTATGAGCCGCCGTACTTTTTGTGCTTTGGCATAATATTCGTCGTAATAGCCCGCGCTCAATACGTAGGTTCCCAGCATAATACGTCGTTTAACCTCAGCCCCGAATCCATCTGTGCGGCTTTTTTTGTAGAGTCTTTTTAGTGACGAATCCACATTGTTAAGTTTATTAGAGAGCTTTGCCTTGGAATCACCTTCGGCTCCGGCAAGCTGCATCTGCTCTTTGATGGCCGCTTTTTCACGGCCCAGGTCTTTTTCAATCTCTTCGATGTCGGCTCGCTTTCCATACCTGATGCCATCGTAGCGTGCCAAATTACTGGATGCTTCAGCCGTGGCTAAAATATAGTAGGTGGCAATGCTATATTTCATGTGTGGCAGCTTGATGGGCACTAACTCGGCTCCTTCCTGCTCCAGCTTTTTTAATTGTTGATTGATATTTCGGCCAATTTCTTCATCCAGGCCGTCGGAAAAATATTCATCCGGTACTCCAATTTTTATATCCGCTTTCGGCTTTGCGGCCGCTTCGCTGAAATTGGACACCGGTCGAGTAGAGGTGGTACTGTCATGTGCATCCTGGCCCGCAATAACTTCAAGGATGGCAGCAGCGTCTTCTACCGAACGGCTTAATGGGCCAATGCAATCAAAAGAAGAGGCAAAAGCAATCAAGCCGTGGCGCGAAACGCGTCCATAGGTAGGCTTAAGCCCCACAACGCCACAGTACGCAGCCGGCTGACGGATGGAACCACCGGTATCGGAGCCCAGGGCCGCGGTGCAGAAATCAGCGGCTACAGCAGCGGCACTTCCGCCCGATGAACCGCCCGGCACCTTGGAATGATCGTGTGGATTTTTCACCGGCCCAAACACCGAATTCTCGTTTGAAGAGCCCATAGCAAACTCATCCATATTGAGGCGGCCTAAAAACAGTGCATCCTCTTGCCCGAGTTTTTTAATGACTGTGGCATCATAAACGCTCTCAAAATCGGATAATATATTGGACGCACAGGTTGCGGGCTTATTTTTTTCGCAAATGATGTCTTTCACGCCCATTACAGCGCCTGCTAACTTTCCGGCCGTACCATTTTCTATCTTTTTCTGGATGGCAGCCGCCCGATCAAGTGCCGTATCTTTATTGAGATGAGTAACCGCATTGATGGTCTCATTTTCGGCCTCAATACGATTAATGTACTCTTTTACAACTTCCGGTAGGCTTAATTGATTATTATTTAACGCTTGCTGAATTTCATTAATAGTAGTATAACGCAAGGATTCTAAGAATTTTCGGTTGATTTTTCCTGTTTTTCTTCGACTACATCCTCTTTCGTTTCCTTGGCTGGCTTTTCCTTTTTAGGCGCCGAGGAGTAGGATTTTTTACCCTGATCAATCTCCTTTTTCAAGTTGTCGGATGCTTTTTTAAACTCATTCATGCCCTGCCCTATACCGCGAGCCAGTTCGGGGATTTTATCTGCCCCAAAAAAAATCAAAATCACAAGCCCAATAACAATTAATTCTGCTCCTCCAAATCCGCCCAACATATAATAAACCTCTATAAAATTTGTTTATGTTAATACAAAAAGGTAAGAATTATTTTGATCACCTTTGAGTTATACAAACAAATATTTTAAACCGTTGTACGGTTGACCATTAAATCAACCTGTCAGAGTCTGCAAGACCTGACTGCGTTGACTTCACACGCTGACAGGTTTCAGAAAAACTACCGAAACGCTGCCAGGTAGTGTTTTTATTTCAACCGCACAATGCGTTACTTTAATTATTATCGATAATTATTTTGGTTTTTGCGAAACAAACCTTTTACTAACCAGATAAGAAATTTAAAATCAACACAAATAATAGTTTTTACCATGATTTGGACAGTAGAACAAGCTGCAGAATTAGACGAAGCGCCATTTCCGGCAACACGCGAAGAATTAATTGAATGGGCTGAACGTAACGGCCTTAGTCAACAAGTGATTGATAACCTCTATGAACTTGATATTATTGAAGACGGCGAAGATATGACCTACGAAGAAATTGAGGATATCTGGCCGGATTACATTCGTAAGGAAGATTTCTTTCATAATGAAGAGGATGAGGGCTTTGATTACGACGACGTTTAATCACTAACCACACTATTTTTATATTAGGGTTGTTCCGAATTAATCGGAGCAACCATTTTTTTTGATACTTTTTAAAATTTATCCAAGTCTTTGTGAGCCGAATCGCTGGTTACGTGTTATTATCGCTTTTTTTTCTGCAGGCGCTGGTGCTATTGCCCCCCGTGGCCCATGCCCAGAACGCTCAGCCGAGCGTGCAATTGAGCGATTCAACCGAAAAAGTGGTACGGCGTCTTAACTTTAAGGGAAACGATAACGTTAGCGCCACGACTCTGGAAATGCTCATCAGAACACAAACGAACCGTGAGTTTCTGGGTATCCCGGGTTTTACGCCCTGGTACTATATTCATCGGCTAACCGATGAAAGTTTTGGAGAAGAACCGGCCCTGCTCAACTATCAGACCATTGAATCTGATATGGATCGCATCACCCGTTATTATAATTCTATAGGGTATTTACAGGCATCTGCTGATACCAGCATTGTAGAATTTGAGCGAAACAGAGTGCGCGTTACTTTTTTAATTGATGAAGGCAAGCGTTCATCCCTTCAAACTATAGCCTATTCCGGAATGCCGGATTCCACTTTTGCCGACCAAAAAGCGAAAAATAATTTTTACCGGAATAGTCCGCTAACGAAAGACCAAATTAATGATTCAACCTATCAAACCGACAGCCCCTACCTTGAAGGAGCACTGGACAAGGAAAGGGGACGAATTGTAAATTATTTGAAAGATAACGGCTATGCGGCGGTGCAGCGTGATTCGGTAACGGCTTTTTTGAAACTCAGCGGACAGGATGAAGATCTTTACGATGTCTTGTATTCCATTAATCCCGGCAAGAGTTACACATTTGGAGATCTCCACATCTCCCTTCTCGGTCCGGATAATGATACCCTTCACGTATATCAAGACAGCGACACCTTGCAGGGAAAACCCTACACCCTGAACGATAAAAAAATATACCTGAGGAAAGAGGACGCCGCGCAAACCGATTTTGGCCTGCTTACCAACCAATTGCTCTTTGAACCCGGAAATACGTTTAGCAACCGGCGCTACATTCGAACGGTAAATGAATTTCAGAACCTCGGCATGATGACGATTCGTCAATTCAGCCTCTCCGAAGATGGTACCGGCCCCAACTACGCAGATGATGAAATACCTATTTATTTAACGCTGCAAACCATCCCCAAACATTCAATTAGTTTTAACGTGTTTGGGTTGCATCGATATGGATTCGGCTCGGGTGCCGGCATCACCTATACCAATAACAACACTTTTGGAAAGGCTGAAAACTTACAGCTCAACCTTAATGGTAGTTTTGAATACGTTACTTCCAATAAACTAAGCGACCTGCCTGATGCTTTTACCGACGCTGAAAGTCAAGACGTTGATGCTACCTTCTTCCAAAGTTTTGAAAGCCGCGTGGATTATTCGCTGCCCCGGCTCACTTTTCCTTTTGCCAGGCTTGACGATAATCTGTTTTTTGCTAATTCGCGCACCCGTTTTTCGTTGTCCTACAGCCAATCGGACCAGCTGCTGTTTGATATCAACTCCGACATTGCCTTTAACCTGCAATATGAAGTAAACCACAATGAACGCTTTACCTCATTTCTTGACCTCATTGAGCTGGAACTGTTAGATACCGAACCATCCCAACCTTTTGAAGATGCTTTACGACAGGAGTTTGATGATAACCCGCTGGCTCTGCAGCAAATTCTTGAAGATTTTCGACCCCAGTTTTCATCCGTGTTGCGCTATACGTTTCGTAGTCAACGCACCGACCTTATTAAACGTAATTATGGCTATTATAGTGAGTATTCGGTATCCTTTGGCGGAAATATTCCTTACCTGATTGATCGATTTTTTGTAACCCCCGGTACTATAGAGGGCCAGTTGCCATCTCCCGCTAAAATTAGCGATAACACCCTGGCATACAGCCAATACATTAAAACCACAGCCGATTACCGCCGTTATTTCCCACTTTCAAACAACACCGTTTTTGCAGCACGCGGCCTGACCGGTTATGCCTTGCCATACGGCGAAAATAAAACCATTCCGTTAAATCAGCGGTTTTATGCCGGAGGAAGTAATGACGTTCGCGGTTGGTCTTTCTTTAGTCTCGGGCCCGGTGCCATACCGCTTGATGATGTAGCCATTAACGGCGGTGAAATTAAATTGCTGGCTCAAACAGAATTGCGCCAAAAAGTACTGAAAAACTTTTTATCCTCAGACTGGATATTGGCCCTGTTTGCTGATGCCGGTAATATATGGTACGGTCCCTTTGATAAAATTACTGAAGCAGAACCCGGCTCTACTATACAGCAACCGACTGATACTCAAACCAATTTGGAAAGAGGTAAATTCAAGTTTGATGAATTTTATAAACAAATTGCGGTGGGATCAGGCGCAGGGATACGTCTTGATTTTGATTATCTTGTAGCCCGTTTCGATTTTGCATTTCGTATTCATGATCTACAGGACGGTTGGCTTGATAATAAAAATTTATATTTCCACTTTGGTATTGGTCACTCATTTTAGCTACTTGATATTGCTTTTTCAATAAAAATCCATTTTTTATGCTCGATTCAAGCCACTTTAAGCAGATCAAAAATCAGGGTTCCATCATTTTCAAATCTCGTTTTTTAAAAAATTTATCCAAAATTGAACGATATGAGCTGCTGCAGCTTTGCCACCGCAGAGAATACACCAAAGGCGAATCAATCTATTACCAAGATGACCCCGGAACGGGAATGTATTTTATTGAAGAAGGATCCCTGGAACTTACCACTGAATCAGACGGAAAAAGCTACACCCACACCCTGGAAGCACCCGACAGTTTTGGGGCTCTGTCCATCGGCTATGAATTTCGTCGGTTTTCTACCGCCAAATGCCTGTCCAACTGTGTTTTACTTGGTTTTTTTAAAGCTGATTTTGAGACCCTAAAAAAGCGTCAACCGCTCATTGCGGTGAAGTTTATGGAAACCCTGGCCATGCTTTCAATGCGTCAACTGAGCATTGCTATTGACCGCTTAAAAACCAAACCGGCAGAAGGTGATATTCCACTGCAATTTGATGCCTACTATGACAAAGAAAATCACGGAAATAATGTTTTTTAAAACGTTTCTCGGTCATTTTTAAATAGTTTTGAGCATTATTTTGGCCACGTAGCGACCCACCGCCACGTCGCTAAAGCTATGAGGCGTCGGCGACCCTGCACCCCTCCCATGGAGGGGATGGATTATTTCCCCGAAGGGATGCCTTTGGCCAAGGAGTGTGTTATTTGCAAAATACGAAAATACATTACTTATTTTATTTTCAACCAGTAAACGTTTTTTTAATATATTTCTATGTCCATAAAAAAGGGAGAAATAATTGACCTTAAGATTGATTCGGCTGCTTTCAAAGGCAAAGGTATTGGCCGCAAAAATGGAAAAGCTGTTTTTGTACCCAACACGGCGCCGGGAGATCATGTTAAAACGCGCATCATTAAACGCAATAAAAGCTATCTTGAGGGCCGCCTGCTGAAAGTGCTTGAAGCAGGAAACAATCGCATCACCCCAAAATGCCAACATGCTAAAGCTTGCGGCGGTTGTAGTTGGCAACATGTGGACTATGAAGCACAGCTGGCTTTTAAGCAGCAACAGGTTCAAGATCACATGCAGCGCATTGGCGGGCTTGATGATTTAACCGTAAAGCCTACCCTAAGATGTGAAAACATCTTTCACTATCGCAATAAAATGGAATACTCCATTGGTCACCGGCGCTGGTTGAGCCGTGAAGAAATTAACGCCGATGAGTTTATAAGTGACCGTGGATTTGCCGCCGGCCTGCATGCGCCCGGTCGGTTTGATAAAATTCTGAATCTTAGCGAATGCCATCTGCAGGATCCGATTTCTTATCAGATACTGGACTTTATACGCCAATACTGCATCAGCCATGATATAAAGCCCTTCAACCGTAATGATTTTGAAGGATACCTTCGCAATGTGGTGATTCGCACTTCCCATCACACCGATGATTTAATGGTAAATCTGGTTACGTATAAAAATGAGCCGGATACGGTGGAAGGCATAGCAAAAGCGTTAAAAGACGAATTCCCGGCCATCACCACTATTGTCAATAACGTGAATGACCGAAATAACCCCACGGCCGTGGGGCGATTTGAAAAGGTGATCATAGGATCAGCTTCCATCAGCGATTCTATCGGCCCCTATCAGTTTGAGATTAGTGCCAACGCTTTTTTTCAAACCAATACCCTCCAGGCCGAACGCCTGTATGAAATTGCCCGCCAATATGCTGATTTACAGAACGATGATATCGTCTATGATTTGTACTGTGGCGTGGGTACACTGAGCCTGTTTTTAAGCGGTCATGCGGAAAAAATTGTGGGCATTGAACTCGAAGACGTAGCCGTGCAAAACGCGGTGCAGAATGCAAAAGATAACGAGGTGGAAAACGTCCATTTTGTGAAGGGTGACATGAAAGATGCGTTCAATGATAACGTTACCGATTCGTATGGCGCGCCTGACTGCCTTATTACTGATCCTCCGCGCAATGGTATGCATCCGGATGTGGTTGAGCGACTTAAAAAACTTGAAGTCCCCAAAATGGTATATATCAGCTGCAATACGTCCACCATGGCGCGCGACATGAAAAAACTTGCCGACGTTTATGATATTCAAGAAATACAACCGGTGGACATGTTTCCCCATACCTACCATATTGAAGCCGTTGCCAAATTGAGGTTAAAATCGTGAAGGTGGCGGTGATTGGGGCCGGCCTTGGGGGGTTGGCTTCGGCCTGTATGCTTGCCCACAAAGGCCACGACGTAACCGTGATCGAAAAAAACGGCAGCCCAGGCGGAAAAATTAATCAAGTGCAAGCCCGGGGCTTTCGGTTTGATACCGGCCCATCGCTGCTTACCATGCCAAGCGTTCTAAAAAAACTGTTTAACCATTGCGATGCAGCACTTGAGGATTATCTCACACTCGAGCCGGTTGAACCCATCTGCCGATACGTTTATGCAGACAGCCATGTATTTAACTGCTACCAGAACCTTGACCAAACGCTCAAAGAAATCAGCACGCTGGCGCCCGAAGATGCGGAGGCGTATAAACGATTTTTAACATACTCGGAAAATCTGTTTGAGCGCACTAAAGACGCCTTTTTGTTTAATCCGCTATACAATTTTGAGGATATAAAAAACCTGAAGATGCGTGATTTTTTACGCATTGATGCTTTCAAAACGGTGGCCCAAGCCGTTGATAATGAGTTTCAATCGGCTTATATGCAGCAATTCTTCAAGCGATTTACCACCTATAACGGCTCCTCGCCATTTCAGGCACCGGCCACGCTAAACGTTATACCTCACGTAGAGCTTTCCATGGGCGGTTATTATCTGGACGGCGGTATCTACACGCTGGTTGAGGCTTTGATGACCCTTGCAAAAAAATTAGGAGTGATTTTTAAATTTGAGACCGAAGTACAATCGATTATCACTCGAAGCAAGCAGGTTGAAGGGGTGAAAACTAAAAATGAAGAAATTAAAGCTGAATGCATTATTTCTAACGGCGGTGCAACGGAAACCTACCGGAATTTACTGTCGAAACGTGATCGTTCCTATTTTATAACCAAACGAATGCAGCATTTAGAACCTTCATGTTCTGGTTTAGTATTGCTACTGGGCATCAACAAAAAATACGAACAGCTCTCGCATCACAATATTTTCTTTAGCAAAAATTATAAAAAGGAGTTTGATGCTATTTTCAACCAAAAGAAAATGCCGGATGCCCCCACCATATATATCGCCAATACATCAGCCACGAACCCCAATCATGCTCCGGCGGGTGGCTCAAACCTGTTTGTATTAATTAATGCCCCCTATTTATCAAAAAACTGGAGCTGGCAGGATAAAGCTGAACCCTATTCGAATTTTGTTATCAATGCGTTGGAAAAACGCGGACTCGATGGCCTGCGCGATTCCATTATTTATCAACGCCGTATCACCCCGGTTGATTTTTATGAGCGGTATAAATCGAACAAAGGCAGTATTTACGGTACCTCATCCAATAGCCGGATGGCCGCCTTTGTGCGTCCTAAAAACAAAGTACGGGACGTTGACGGGCTTTACATGGTGGGCGGCAGCACCCATCCGGGCGGCGGCATTCCGCTGGTCATACAGTCGGCTTTTAATGCGGTAGAGTTGATTAAGCGATATGAGTAAGCGGCTATCGTCTGCTGTTTTAGGTGCAGCCCACTTGAAAAATGGACCGCACCGCGGTAATGTTCGATGGGTATGACCTATGCCCTCAAAAAAAGGAGGAATAAAATTCTCCTCTAAAAAGAGGGGTGATCCGTCACATAAATATTATGTGCCGGATCGGGGTGTGTTATTTTTCCGTGGCCGTACACAAGCGAGCGTTTGTAAAAATTACACAATAATCGGGCAGGCTGCCCGATCTACGTAAAGCCGCACGTAGATCGTACCCCTTTACCGAGTGGACAGGCAGATCAAGATATGTAGAGCGATTTGCTTAATCGCTCCCGCTCTGCCGGCTCAACCATGACCCATTTTTTGTGCATCTGGAGAATAAATCACACCTGCCGATATGTATGTCAACACCAAGACCCCATCGCTCGCGACAATGGCACCCCCGACGAGCCGATCTGCGTAGCCAAGGGTCAGTCGGTCATCATCCCGGTACTTGAAAACGACGGTACTCCCGAAGGAAGCGGCACTGACGACGAGGGCGACCCCATCACCCTCGACAGCGTCGACCCCGGCTCCCGTGGCATCGCCGGCAAAAACGGCCCTGAGACGGTCACCTACGACGCTACCGCCATCGGCACCGACTCCTTTAAATACTATATTTCCGACGACCGCGGCGGAGTTGCTGAAGCCTTCATTAACCTTGCGGTCAAAAACGCCTGTCACGTAGCGAAGGTGACCTTTCAGCTCAATACTTCCGGCGGAGACACCAGCGCCGCCGCCGACACCCTCGTTACTCCTTTATACGACCTCGACGGCAACCCCAACCAAGGCCCCTACAATGGTCTCGAAAAGCTGCCAGAGCGCAGCCTCGCTCAGCTGGCCGATCCCGGCTACCGCCTACCGGTCGACAAAAGCGGCCGGCTGTTTAAGCTTGAGCCGGGCAATATCACCCTCCCGGAGGGGTACCGGTTGAGTGATCCATCGCTTGGTGAAGTTATTGCGATAGATAAAGACGAAACTACTCTCATCGCCGGTGACCTCACCGGCCAGGACAACACCGTCCTCCTCAGCCGCTCCTTTGACGACGTCGTCTGCGACCCGGACCCTGTCACCATCGACCCCAACGGCCAGACCACCCTCAGGTCCCAACCCGGCGACCGCATCACCAGCACCGACCCGGACAGCTGCGCGTTTCAAAGCTGGGTCCTCTCGCCAGCTCACACCAACTTCAACGGCGTCACCTGGATCTGGAAAGACCGCTACATCGCCGACCCGACAGTCAGCGACTCGGCCACTTTCCAAAAGACCTTCGATCTTGGTAATAATGCCAGCGACGTCAAGGCGACCCAGCTGACCTTCGGAGTCGACAACTTTTATGATATTTCCCTCAACGGCACGTCCCTGGCCGAGTTTTCTGCCAGCGACGCCGGTGACGACCCCAACACCGCCGAAAGCTGCAACGACGGGCCGGGCGGCTGCTCCTTTACCCAGCCAATCACCATCGACGACAGTGACGTCAACTTCGGGAATCTCTTAACAGACGGCCTGAACGTCCTAACCTTTAAGGTTACCAACGAGGCCTTCTCGGGCGCATCCGACTACACCACCAACCCGGCCGGTCTCGCCTACTCTTTCACCATCGACACCACCTCCTCTGCGACCACAATGCAAGAACCGCCCGTAGCCGACTCCACGATTCTAAGCAGAGGACGCACCTCTGGCGGGGAATTCAAATTCACGCTTGATGGTTCGGCAAGCTCCGGAGACGGCGACCTCACCTACCAGTGGAACGTTGAGCAAGTTACTGCCAGGGGTGATGACGGCATTCCGATCCACCAAATCAACAATCCCAACAATGAAACTACTACCTTTGTTGTCTACGATGGGCCGTGTGACCCCTCAAGGACCTGCCAGACGACCTTCGATATTGACCTGACCGTCTCAAACGGTGCCGGCTCCACCGTCGACAACAACTCCAGCGCCGTCGTTAGCTGCTTTGGCGACCCAAACGAGTTCTGCGCCGGTACCAGCGACAATGACGACAATGCCGACGACAGCTCCGACACCACTGATGACGGCTCCGGTGGCGGCGACGGCGGAAGCGATGGCGACCCTGAGATCACGCCGACCGATGGCGGTGGCGACGACGAGCCGGCGCAGTAGCACCTATAGTTTTAATAGCAATGTACTACGTGTATATCCTCGAAAGCGAGAAGGATGGTAAACGCTATACCGGCTACACAGCTGATTTACAATTACGACTTGAGGCGCACCGCAAAGGTCACGTTGAATCAACTAAAAACCGCCGACCTTTTAAGTTGATTTACTATGAAGCTTGCCTCCGGCAAGCCGATGCAACCCACCGCGAGAAATATTTGAAGACCCACCACGGTCGCCAATTTTTAGGTAATCGTCTCAAGTCCTATTTGAATGAGTGAATGCAGACAATGTGGTTTACCCGGTTAAACATTTTTGCTTTGCAAAAATAAAATCAAAGATTTTGTTTAACCGGGTATTAAAAAACCCCAAAGCCGTATTGCTTTGGGGTGTTTGTATATGTAACTGTTCATCCAGCTGGTGTGTTTACCCACGTTCGTTTGTACACGGGCTGTGGTTCATCCAGTCCAGCCCAGCTTGTTTGCTCGCAAACAGCTGCGGCTGTGGCTACTGCGCATCTTCCGGTTCGTAGCCGTAGCGGTAGCCCATTTGTCCGTCTCGCTCTAGTGATTTGATAACGAAATCGTCATTGCCATCACCTGGGCTTTCACCGCGGGCGAGGGAGCCGTGCTGTAGCGCGATAGCACAATCAACACCTTCCCGAGCAAATAACTCGCCGGTGAAGCCATTGACGGGTGACTCACGCCAACCGTCGATAGACTGGTCATCCGGTATGATCTCGCTAATGTAGACGGTGCGCGTATCGAAGTGGGCATCGGATCCGTTTGGTCTACATTTGATCTCAACCGCCGCGTCTTCGCCGGTCTGGGCTGTTTCTATCATATTGTCGAGATAGAAATTTACCTGCCCAACTGCAAATCGAATTGTCTCGGGGAAGATTCTACCAATTATACCAATTCGCCGCTCACCCTCCTGGCTGGAGACGAATTGTATGTCTCCGCTACCTAAGGTAAAGATGTTTGAGACAACCCGAAACTCCTCACTCTCATCCTCGGGGTCATAGACCCAGTCGGGGTCGGTGGGGTCAGGCGTCGGTGAGTCGTTGGCGACACAGCCGCCATCGGCTTCGTCGATGTTTCCGTCACCATCGTTGTCAACGCCATCACTGCAGGCCGGTTGCTTCTCCTTGCGCTCCAGCTCGACGCTCAGGTCATGACTCTCGGCGGCCATGAGGCTCCGTTCTTGGGTAATGAAGCCCTCAGCCGCGATGGAGACGCCGCGGCTACCGGCGCGCGCGCCAAAGGCGTGCGTTCTCTCACCATTTGCGTAGGTGTACATCTCGCCCTGGCCAGCCTCAACGACAATCTCCGCGTCCTCCACCGAGGTTCCCGATTTATCGTTAACGGTAAATGATATCTCCACGCTTTCTCGGGTAATCCGGATGGTCCGGCTTTTGTCAGCGTCCGGCGTTACTTCTACGCAGCTCTCCGCAAAATACTGCGGCGCTGCACAAAGTGTCGTAGCTTCATCCGAGAAGGGAAGCGGGATGGTACCGGAAGCGGCTCCAGAAGCCAGCGTCTCACCGGTTTCCTGGTTATAGACATCGCCGACGGCAAGCGTATCGCTCCCGCTTGTGCGGATCTCGTAGCTCACCACTACCGTCTCCGGGTTGTCTTTTCTAAGCGCGATCGCTACCGTGCGACCATCGTTTCCCTGGGTTATTGTTTCAGACTCGCTACCGCTCAGGTAGCCGTCCTTGTCTGCCGTCATGGTCACGTTCGTGCCGC
>Ga0306907_1000748_pt1 | contig 12788 bp, 10 predicted proteins | sample AntRauTorcE11898_FD_190415 | JGI IMG/M metagenome (GOLD analysis project Ga0306907, IMG submission 190415) | Saline lake microbial communities from Rauer Islands, Antarctica - Metagenome Torckler E11 #898 (v2) (version 2) | ecosystem: Environmental > Aquatic > Non-marine Saline and Alkaline >... | reverse complement strand
TTCGCCCGATTTTTCGGGCAAAAAAACAAGCTATTGCTATGATTAATGCAGAGTTAATCCGTTTTAAAAAAATAAAATCCTCAAAAATCAGAAAACCCGGAAAGGTCAAGTAATTCAAAGGCCTCTAAAAGTTATTTCGACCCAAAGGATCGGGGTATTAAACCATTTATAAAATAAAAAATAAGGTCCCGCACCAGAGGCACGGGACGAGGTATAACTTTGAAAGAATTCCGAACTCCGTCAGGGTTTTACTATTTATACACCTTGGTGCAGTTGGGAGGCAGGGAACGAGATGCATGCTCCCTTCGAAACCGTGTAATCAACTCTGACAGGGTTTGGAACCCTGTCAGAGTTGGAAAGAAATTTTATTAGACTACTTAGAATGCTGCATCATGTAATCTACCGCTAAAGAGGTCATGGCCTTTATGCCCAGCTTCATCCCTTCCTCTTCAATATAAAAATCAGGGGTGTGATGCGGGGCGGCCTCCGATGGGTCCATATCGGCAGGCATGCCACCGGTAAAAAAGTAGAAGCCGGGTATTTCTTTCTGGAAAAATGAGAAATCTTCCGCCCCGGTAATAGCATCAGCTAAAATAACATTTTCAGTTCCGGCCGTCCGTTTCAGGGTTGGTACCATTTGTTCGGTCAGTCCAGGATCATTGTAGGTAACCGGAACACCTTTTTCGATATTCACTTCAACCTGCGCACCCATGCTTTCTCCAATTTTTGTAGCTACATGACGAATGTCGTTATGTATTTTCTCCTGCATGCCGGTATCCAAGGTGCGGATGGTTCCAATCATTTCTGCTTTCTCCGGGATGATATTATTACGCACGCCGGCGTCAATTTTACCTACCGAAATAACCGCAGCGGCTTTGGTGAGTTCCGTCTTTCGGCTTACAATAGACTGTAATCCTTCAATAATTTTTGCGGATGTTAGAATAGGATCAACGCCGGTCCACGGCGTAGAACCGTGCGTTTGTTTCCCGTTTACCGTAATCACAAAGCGATCGGCCGCTGCCATGGTACCCCGCGGTTTATAGCGTATTTTGCCCACCGGCGTTTGGGAATTTATATGCTGACCAAAAATGACGTCCACATCCGGGTTTTGCAGTACGCCTTCTTTCACCATCAGTTCCGCCCCGCCCTCTTCGCCGGGAGGTGCGCCTTCCTCAGCAGGCTGAAAGATAAATTTTACCGTGCCGGGCAGTTTTTCTTTCATGTCGGCTAAAATTTTTGCCGTTCCCATCATCATCGCAATATGCGTATCGTGGCCGCATGCGTGCATCACCCCTACTTCTTGTCCCAAAAACGTGGTGGTTTTGGTTGATTTAAAAGGTACATCGGTTCGTTCGGTTACCGGCAGTGCGTCAATATCAGCGCGGAGGCCTACGACCGGACCCGGCTTGCCGCCCTCTAAAATTCCCACCACACCGGTATGCGCCACGCCGGTTTTAACTTTTATGCCCAGCTTTTTAAGATAATCGGCAATGTAAGCTGCGGTTTGATCTTCGCGATTGGAGAGCTCCGGATTTTCGTGGAAATGGCGCCGCCAATCAACCACCTGATCGAAAATTTGCTCCGTCTGCTCATTAATGATTTTATGGAGCTCATTGGTTTTCATTTCCTGCGCCTGTACCGAAATGGCTACAAATAAAAATGAAATTAAGATGACAACGATTTTGGGAGTATTCATAATTTAAGACCTTATTGAAATTTGAAATACCACTAAATATACAACGGCCTATAACTAATGCAATAAAAAAGGCGGAACCTCTTGCGAAGTCCGCCTTTAATTTTATTTATATACACCTACTTCACAAAAAGCATTTCCCGATAGATGGGCAGCGGCCAGTAATCGTCGGCCGTATAGCGCTCCAGAAAATCAACCGCATCACGGATGTCATTCATAGCGGGGATAACTTTCTCTTCCACTTTTTTGGCCCGCTTCATGATGGAATCTTCTTGAATACTCAGCACCTCTTCACGTAAATGTTCAAGCGCTTTATTCAGGTCATTTAATCCATCATTGAGTTTATTGAGCATTGCGGATGAACCGGTAGAAGCCAGCCCCAATTTATCAATGCGCTCCACATTTTCGGCCACCTCATTCATATAGCGAATAGCCGCAGGATACACCATTTTCTTGGCCATCTCCTCGGTGGTATCCGATTCAATATTGATGGTGGTTAAATACTGTGCGGCCCAAATATCTTGGCGGGAATGAATTTCGCGTTCATTTAAGACCTTGTGTTTTTCAAACAGATCAATATTTTTTTGATCGGTGAATTTAGGCAACGCATCCATGGTATTGGGCAGATTCAGCAAGCCCCGTTTTTCGGCCTCCTCGGTCCAATCGTTTGAGTAACCATCGCCGTTAAAAATGATGTCTTTAGAATCACCCAATGTATGTTGCAGAACCTTGCCCAAGGCATTTTCAAGCGAATCATTTGTTTTCATCTCCTCTTTTAAATCAGAACATAGTTCATCGATGGCTTCTGCGATGATGGTGTTGAGCACTACAATGGGAAACGAAATGGATTGCGATGAACCAACCGCCCGGAACTCAAACTTATTTCCTGTAAACGCAAAGGGCGACGTACGGTTACGGTCGCCGGCATGTTTGGGCAACGCCGGCAGTACGGGTGAACCAAGCCCCATCAAACCACTTTGTTTGGACTCTTTAAGTCCACCGCCCATAAGCTGCTGAATAACATCCTCAAGCTGTTCGCCAATGAATGCCGAGATAATCGCCGGCGGGGCTTCATTGCCGCCCAAACGATGATCATTCCCCGCGTGTGCAATAGAAATCCTCAGTAAATCCTGGTGCTTATGCACGGCATTCAGTACGGCCGTAAAGAAAAATAGGAACTGCATATTATCGTGCGGATTGTCGCCCGGTTCCAACAGGTTCATTCCTTCGCTGGTGCTCATTGAATAATTGAGATGTTTTCCGCTGCCGTTGAGTCCGTCATAGGGTTTTTCGTGCAGCAGGCATTCAAACCCATAATTGCGGGCAGTGCGTTTGAGCGTAATCATCATCAACTGCTGATGGTCGGCCGCAATATTGCAGTTTTCAAAAATGGGGGCAATTTCAAACTGTCCCGGTGCTACCTCATTGTGGCGCGTTTTAACGGGAATGCCCAATCGATACAATTCTTTTTCTGCTTCAAGCATGAAGGATAGTACACGCTCTTGTATAGAACCAAAGTAGTGATCATCAAGCTCCTGTCCGCGTGGCGGTTTTGCGCCTACCAGCGTACGGCCGGCGGTCATCAAATCCGGACGGCGATAGTAAAATTCCTGATCGATAAGAAAATATTCTTGCTCGCAACCTACCGTTGAAATCACGCGCTTAGTATCTACATTAAAAATATCCAGCGCTTTGGTTGCCTGCTTATTCAGCGCTTCCACGGATCGCAGCAGCGGCGTTTTATGGTCAAGCGCTTCGCCGGTCCACGAGGCAAAAGCCGTAGGAATACACAAATATGATCCATTTTCATTTTCCATGATAAACGCCGGAGAGGTCGGGTCCCAGGCCGTGTATCCGCGTGCTTCAAACGTTTGGCGTAAGCCGCCGTTCGGAAAGCTGGACGCATCGGGTTCGCCCTGAATAAGTTCCTTACCCGAAAACTCAGCCACCGCACCTCCGCCCTGGTTTGGGGTGATGAAACTGTCATGTTTTTCGGCCGTCAAACCGGTGAGCGGTTGGAACCAATGCGTATAATGGGTGGCCCCTTTTTCAGTGGCCCAATCTTTCATCACCAAAGCCACGTCGTTGGCTACATCCGAGTTAAGCTGTTCCCCATCCCGTATCGTTTTATCAAGATCCTGCCAGGTACTTTCCGGCAGCCGCTCTTTTAAATCTTTTAATTGGAACGTATTCTCACCAAATAAAGCAGAAATATCCAGTGACGATTTTTTGTCCCCATTAGTTTTGGGTGACCAATTCTGTGCGGCGGCAAGGGTATCGTATCGGCGATTTACTTTTGGCATTGTGGTAAATTTGAAAATTGGTTACGATTAAGTTTAAACTGTTCTAAAATAAAATATCAATTCGTCAAAACACAAATTTATTAATTTAATAGTTATTCACATATAAATTTTAAAGGTAATTTAATGATTTTTATTTAATATTTTAATATTAATGGTTATTTAAACATTCTAAACCTAAATTATTTTGTAAACTGCCTGTGCTAAGCTTCCTTTTTTAAGCTCTGCATATATTTTTCCCGTTTGGTATTACATCTTATCCACAGGTTTTTGTATTCTAAGCCCCTATGAATGAAGCTTCAAAATTAACAATCTGGGTGCAAGCTGCGCGTCCGCAAACGCTGCCGGCCGCATTTGTCCCCGTTTTAGTTGGCAGCGTTTTAGCCGCCAAACATCAACAACTGAATTGGACAGCAACGCTCATGGCCCTGCTTTGTGCATTTCTCATTCAAATTGGCACCAATTTTGCCAACGATTATTTTGATTTCAAAAATGGAGCAGATACCGATCAACGCCTCGGCTTTACACGCGCTACTGCAAGCGGACAAGTGACACAACATCAAATGTTGACCGCAACAATTCTTACAATGGGTTTGGCATTTATTTGTGGACTCTACCTTGTGTGGCATGCGGGTTGGGTGGTTCTGGGCATCGGCATCCTCTGTATCATTTGCGGCATCCTATATACCGGCGGCCCGTTCCCCTTTGGGTACAATGGGCTTGGTGATGTATTCGTGTTCCTCTTTTTTGGCATCGTAGCCGTTATGACCACCTATTACGTGAACGCGCTGGAATGGTCTATCGCCTCATTCTGGGCATCGCTGGCCGTGGGGGCGCTCTCCACCAATATTTTGGTGGTCAATAATTTGCGGGATGTCAATCAAGACCGCCCGGCCGGTAAAAATACCCTCGGCGTATTATTCGGTGAACACGTTCTGCGATGGGAATACCTGGCAATGCTGCTCATTGCCATTGCCGTACCGCTGCATTTCTATTTTCGTCTTGGCTACAATGCATTAGTGCTCATTCCTTTGTCAACGCTGCCTCTTGCCGGTATGTTAACAAAGCAGATTTGGAATGCACCCAAAAAAAACCTCAACACCACCCTTGAACGAACCGCCCAGTTTATGACCGCTTTCTGTGTGCTTTTTTCTATAGGAATTCTGTGGGGGTGATGTATGAACCTAAACTTTTACACATATAAGTTTCTCTATAAAAATCCCTTTAAAAGTGCCAAAGATATATTCACACATCGACGAGGATTTATTCTTACTCTTCAAAAAAACGGCATTACCGCCCTGGGTGAAGCAGCTCCACTAGCCGGCTTTTCAAGCGAAACTACCGATGAGGTTGAACAGCAGCTTCGCAAAAAATACGCTGACATTGCATCATTTTTTGATCACTCTTTTACATTATCCGGGTTGATGGATTTTGCTGCTCGTTTATCACTCCTGCCTTCTATACAATTCGGTCTGTTTACAATGGGGGCTGCATTTTTAGCTCAAAAAGAGCAAAAAAGCCTTCATCAATATATATTTATAGACGCGCCCAACCGTATTCCTATCAATGCAGTAATTGACCTCAATACGCAAGACGTGCTGAAGAAAATACAGGAATATACGAGCATCGGCTATGAGACTATAAAATTAAAAGCCGGGTGCAAAGCGAAACGATTAATCACTAAGCTTGAGAAAATTCGCCATAATTATCCCGATCTAAATATCCGCATTGATGCCAACCAAAGCTGGTCGGTTGATGAAGCAAAGAATATTTTTGATCAAATTGAACCGCTAACTATTGAATATTGCGAAGAACCCCTTGCAGAACCGAACCGGCAGTCGTTAAACGCATTAAGAAATTATAGCTCCATTCCTATTGCCTTGGATGAGTCGCTTGCTTCTAATTTCGAACTCACCGAAGCCGCTCAACTCGCGGATGTGCTTATCATCAAGCCGATGGTGCTTGGTTGCCAGAAGGCCATAAAACAATTGGAAGAAATTGCCCAGGAAAGGAACCCTAAAATTGTATTTACCTCCAGCCTTGAAAGCGGGATAGGTCGACTTATGACTGCTTCACTGGCGGGCGGACTGGGGTCAAATATCGCGCACGGACTGGGCACCGGCCCGTTGTTAGCCGAAGATGTTTGGCGTGACGACCAGTTTAGTAGCGATGGAAATTATCACCTGCCGGATGGAGAAAAGCTGACTGAATTAATGAATGCAAAATTAGAGAGCAGACACATTCAGGAAATAGAAATATACCATGAGTGATGAAATGCACGCTTCCATCTCTGAAAACTGCCAGGCTGATCACCTGTTTTTAAGTTCGTTCGAAGGTTCTTATACCTATCAAGATTTGCAATGCTATGGAAAATTTTTTGTGCGCTCATTGAAAAAAATAGATGCTTTCAAAAGCAAGCAGCTCATTGGTCTATGCGCTTCCTCATCCGATTCCCTTGTCTTTATCATTGCCGCCTGCTGGCAGCTGGGCATCCCGTTTACGGTTTTTAACCCTGATGCAAAACGGACTCTTCTTCGCAAGCAAATAGATGCTATCAAACCGAAAATTATTATCGGGGATTCTGAAACTGATATACAAACGGGTGATTATACGTTCATCAATATTGCACAGCTGGATTTTAAAAAAGCATTTGCCCTTGATCGTGATCCAGAGAAAGGTTCCGGCATACAGGTCACGCGTCACAGCACATCCAAGGTATTTGGCTATTTTTTTACCTCCGGTACCTCAGGCAATCCTAAAATTGTGCCGCTCAAACGTCGCCAGATGCACACCGCTGCAGAAGCATCAGCACTGAATATAAAACCGGAACCGAATCGATGCTGGTACCTGTGTCTTCCGTTGTATCACATTGGCGGCGTTTCAGTTATTCTGCGATCACTCATTTATGGCTCGGCCATTTACAGAACCCCATCCTTCAAAAAGGGAAAAACCGCAACTCATCTATCCCAGACAGAAGATATTGTTGCCGCTTCACTGGTGCCCACCATGTTGAGTCGCCTGTTTGAAAACCCTGATTTTAAGACTCACAAATCATTTAAAGCTATACTTCTGGGCGGGGGACCTATATCAAATAATTTAATCGAAACTTCACTAAAACGGCGCGTCCCCATCATTTCCAGTTATGGCATGACCGAGACCTGCGCCCAAATTGCGGCTAATCCCCCAACCAAAAATTCTCGGCACAAGAATTCTGTTGGATCGGTTTTTGAACCAAATCTCATCCAAATACGGGATGATGAGAATGCCCGTTTATCGCTGGGCAAATCCGGGACCATTTGGCTAAAAGGTCCACATATTTTTGACGGTTATTTTAATCGTTCATCAAAATATAAGTTCGATAAAAACGGTTGGTTCAACACCGGCGATTTTGGCCGGCTTGATGAGAAAGACAATCTCTATATTGAAGCGCGGCGCACCGATTTAATCATCACCGGCGGTGAAAACGTATCGCCGTTTGAGGTCGAAGAAGTGCTTCTAACAATTAATGCAATTCAAGAATCGGCCGTCTTTGGTGTGCCTGATGAGGAGTGGGGACAAAAAGTAGTTGCAGCGGTAGTTTTAAGCGGGGGCGTGAATAAATCAACAGAAAAAATTCGGGAAGAACTAAAAGAGCATCTCGAAGACTATAAAATTCCAAAAGAAATTATTGAGTTGGAATCATTGCCGCGTACAGAGACGGGTAAGAGCAAACGAACGATACTCAAGCAATTCTATAAAACACAGGGGTAAGACAAGAAATTAGCTGTGCTTTGGCAGAGAGGCTGACCGATTTACGTAGGTCGGACAGCCTGTCCGACAATAGACCCACCCCGTCTCCGCAAAATCACGGAGCCACCCCTCCAACGGAGGGGAATTTAACCATTACTATTGCATCCATTTTTTGCCAAGTAGGCCAACTCAAAATTTGGCAACAACAAATCCCCTCTATAAAGAGGGGTGGTTCAGCGCCGAAATATCGGGGTGTGTGATCATGGAGTATCTACTGGGAAATACCCCCTCAACCTCGGTCCTTCTCCCTCAGGGAGAAGGATGTGCCGACAACTGTCGGTGCAGGATGAGGGTTTCGCGCGTTACAAGAATACAGCCGGTAGTATAAATCCCTGTCCCTCTTGACCAGGCATCTATGGCGATTCATACAGGCCGATTAAGCAAATCGGCCTACATTTGCTCGACTAAAAAAGGTGCAGGCCACTTGCTGCAGAAAAGAACATCCGTTGTGAGGAGGTTGTACCTCCGAGCAGTATAAAGTTGTGGCCAACCAGCAGTCAACCACGAAATAGGATGACTATATAATCGGGCAGGCTGCCAAATCTACGTAGAGCCGTATAGTAGCTCGGTCAGTTTGTCTGCCAAAGCCTTAGCGTAGGCACGGCTTGACCGAGTGGGTAAGCATATTGTAGGTGCCGATTAGGCAAATCGGCCTACATTTTTTTTATCTTTATCTTATACTCACTCCTTCTCCCCCAGGGAGAAGGATGCGCCGACAGCCGTCGGTGCAGGATGAGGGTTTCGCGCGTTATAAGAATACAGCCTGTCGTATAAATCACCTGTTCCCTCGACCACGTTGGAGGAAGATTTGCCACACACTTCACTGCGTTCCATACGCCATGGCAAGAAATATAGAACCCTAAACGCTACATAAAATCTGTCAATCAAAATGAGCAAGCCCTTTTACGCCAATGTCGCTGCGGTAATGCATGTCATCAAAAGAGATTTTTTTCACTTCTTTGTAAGTATTTTGAATGGCATCTTCAAGCGTATCACCGCTGCAAACCACGCTTAGCACGCGTCCCCCGTCGGTGAGCAGTTGGCCGTCTTGCTGGGCCGTTCCGGCATGGAAAACCAGCGCTTCATCACTTACCTCATTGATACCGGAAATTTCCTTCCCCGTTTGGTATGATTTGGGATAGCCGTCCGAGGCCATCACCACGCAACAGCGATATTGATTGTCTAATTTAATTTCTTTCTCGTAGAGACTTTTTTCAACCGTCGCCCACATCAGTTCCAGCAAGTCAGACTCCAGAGAGGGCAAAATAGCCTGGCACTCGGGATCGCCGAACCGGCAATTGAATTCTACCACTTTGGGGCCGTCTTCGGTAATCATCAACCCACAGTACAAAATACCTTTGTAGGGTTGATCATCGAGCACCATGGCCGAAATGGTGGGCAGCACAATCTCTTTTTCCACGCGGTGCATCTGTTCATCATTCAGTACGGGAGCCGGACAGTAGGCGCCCATTCCGCCGGTATTGAGGCCGGTATCGCCATCGTTGGCGCGTTTGTGGTCCTGCGCATTGTGAATAACTTTGGCACTCTCTCCATCCGAAATAACAAAAACGGAGGCTTCCTCCCCTTCCAAAAATTCTTCTATAACCAGTGTCTCGGCCGCTTCACTTAGCTTGGAATCCTCCTGCAACTGCGTTAATCGTTTTTCAACTTCTTCCTCGGTTTCGCAAATAAAAACGCCTTTTCCGCCCGCCAAACCGTCGGCCTTAAGCACCACGGGATATTCATTTTTTTGCTGTACGTACGACAACGCACTGTCAAATTCATCCTGGCTGAAGGTGGCATAATCTGCGGTGGGAATCATATTTTCTTTCATAAAGGCATTGGCAAATTCTTTGCTTCCTTCCAACTGTGCAGCCACCTTGGACGGACCAAATACGTGGTGCCCATGTTCTTCAAGATGGTCTACAATACCATCAACCAGTGGCTTTTCGGGCCCTACCACGGTTAAATTAATGTCCTTCGTTTCAATGAAGGATTGGATCTCATCAAAATCATCCAAAGAAAGATCAACGTTTTCTCCGCATTGCGCCGTACCGGGATTGCCGGGTGCAATATATAATTTCCCAAGCAGATCAGATTGACTGATGCTCCACGCCATAGCATGTTCACGGCCGCCGTTTCCAAGAAGTAATACGTTTAACTTCATACAGTTGTTATTTTATAAATTGAAAATTGTGTTCAACTTTAATTGAAAATGAATTCCCTATACCTTCCCCGTCAGAAACCTTATTATCGGCAAATATTCTTGCTTTAATTGCCAAATCTTCGGTATCCTCATAACGAACGGTAATGTACGCTTTGACATCGGCCAATGAATCGAGTGATGTTGTAAAATCATAATTGAAGGATTTCTCCCAGGGTATTTGAACAATATCTGTTATGGTTTCACCCTCTAAATTACTATAGGTAACTTCAACTGGTTTATCAGGTTGCGGAAAATTATCATATTCTACTATTTCATATTTCAACGATCCTTGCAAGGAAACTTTTTCCGGACTATTGCTGGCTGGATTGTCATCGCAGCTTATAAATAAGCACAGAAAAAAAGTCAATAGATAAATCAAACAATGTTTCATAACTAAAAAATGTTATTAAATTTTAAGATTGTGCAGAATTCTCGTTTTCCTAACGAGGTAAAGTTAAATTATTTTTTGCAATTTTAATTATTTCTGCAAAAGATTCGGCTTTGAGCGAAGCCCCGCCAATAAGTCCCCCATCCACATCGGGCTGCTCCAGCAGCGATTGGGCGTTATGGGGTTTCATGCTGCCGCCGTACAAAATTTGGGTTGATTGAGCCGCCTCCTCACTGTATAGATCAGCCAATTCAGTTCTGATCATCCGGTGCATTTCCTGGGCCTGCCCGGGAGTGGCCGTCTCTCCGGTGCCGATGGCCCAAAGCGGTTCATAAGCAATCACCACTTTTTGCACATGGTCTGAATCTATGCCACTCAATGCCGCCTGAACTTGCTCTTTCACCTTCTCTTGATGCACATTTTGTTTGCGTTGATCAAGAGATTCACCTACACAAATGATGGGTCTCAATCCAGCCTGAACTATCTTTTGGGTTTTCTTGCTTACAATTTCATCCGTTTCGCCAAAATATTCACGGCGTTCGGAATGTCCTGTAATCACAAACGCACAACCCGCTTCAGCTAACATGGCCGTGCTTACCTCACCCGTATAGGCCCCGTTATCTTCAAAGTGTACGTTTTGCGCACCGAGAGCTATAGGTTCATCACCAATGGTTTGAGAGGCGCTCGTCAAGGATATTTCCGGCGGACATACCAATACCTCGACATCATTAGAAAGAGAAGGTAACTTATTAATAATATTTTTAACAAGGGACGCTGTTTGAGCCGGCCCGCAATTCATTTTCCAGTTTCCGGCAATTAAAAAAGGTCTCATAAAATTAATTATTTTTCATTAGTTGCTGAATACCCTGAACGATATTTTCATACTCCTGGCCTATATAACGTTGGTGAATCTTGCCATTGCGATCAACCAGAAATCGGGTGGGCAGGTTCTTGATATTGAAGGTTTTCATGATTTCCTGATCATAAAAAGCACGGGCGGAAGCCACCGGCCAGGGACGCATACGCTGCTCAAAAAACGCATCAACTGTAACCTGGCTGCTGTCGATGGGAATTGTTACGATCTGGAAATCATAATTTTTGTAGATGCTGTGAATCACCACGGTGCGGTCAAATTGCTGCTGATAGATCGGACTTACAAATGATGTAATTTCGAGCAAATAAGGCTGGCCTTTTAACGATTCGCGGCTAATCTCTTCATTATTCGCTTTAAAAGAAAATTCCGGAATGGCATCTCCCGGCGATAAATACTCCAGATCATACGACACAGATTTTGCCCAATCTTTGGCAATGGAATTATCGGGATACTCTTTTTCAAATGATGCCAGGGCCGTGCGGGTTTGGGCTATTTGGGCACTGTCATACATTAGGCTGATACGTTCCATAGCAATTTGCATTCGTTCCTTCGGACGCTGCGTATTGGTTTTCAATGTGTCTAAATATGCCAATGCTGCATCCAAACCTTGTTCTTTAGCCATATAGGCCTTGCCATATGTGGCCCCGAGGTAGGCCAGATCGTCATCATGCTGGACGGCACGAACTTTTTGCATCATGGCGTTTTTATCCCAGCGGCTCAACAGGTCGATTGATTTTTTTGCAGACAAATGCCCCGCAATCGTTTGGGGTGATTCTTGGTAAACCTGCCAATAAATATCCGGCCATTTTTCGAGTTCCTGCCTCAAACTGTCGCCCCGCAAACGCCCGGCCTGTGCAAATGCCCCCACCCGCCGAAAGCTTTTTTCAACACGCTGATAGGTTCGGTAGGCAGTATGCTCACGCGATGAAATTTGCAATGTGTTATTCAAATTTGGTAATTGGGCTGATATTTCAACCGTGTCATCATTGGCCAAAATAATACCGGTGCTGCCCAGGTTTTGATTATTTCGGCTTATGATGACCCTGTACTGCCGGTGTCGTGGAAATTGCGCTGTGCCCGAAAATTTGCCTTCTTCGTCTGTTAGCGCATTGAAAAGGGTATCGGCATCAACGTTGGCAGAATCTTTTTTGATGATGGTTACGCCAATTTCGGCATAATCGCCACTATTGTCTATGGATTCATCAACCGTGATGGTTCCATGAACAGGGGCTTCAAGACCGGCCTCATCCGAAGAGCATCCCAGAACAATAAGAACCGACAAAAGTATGCAGGGTATATTTTTAAAATTCAAACCAACGATGTGTTTATGTATAATTAACGCGTTTAGCGGTTAGGTTTAAACGATCCTGTGCATGATTTTTCAGTATATTCTGACCCACCTCTGCACCCTCTGTATAGACCGGGGACATGGTTAACACCTGTTCGGGGAGATGGTTTACACTTTGGTTCATGATTTTAGTTTAAAATAATGGTTCGAATATGCTGATTGCAAAAATAAATCTTATGCTCGTTTGTAT
>Ga0306907_1000744_pt1 | contig 12835 bp, 9 predicted proteins | sample AntRauTorcE11898_FD_190415 | JGI IMG/M metagenome (GOLD analysis project Ga0306907, IMG submission 190415) | Saline lake microbial communities from Rauer Islands, Antarctica - Metagenome Torckler E11 #898 (v2) (version 2) | ecosystem: Environmental > Aquatic > Non-marine Saline and Alkaline >... | reverse complement strand
GATATTCCTATGATAAATGCAGATTTAATCCCGTTTAGAAAAATAAAACCCCTAAAATCTAGAAAGCCCGAAAAGGGCTGGTAAATCAAAGCCCTCTAATAGCCATCCCCACTATATTAGAAACCACCTGTACAAAATGGATTTCATCCTGGGTAAATTTTCGGGGTTCCCGCGCGTAAAATCCAAGCAGGCCGTAGGTATCATCATGGCCGCGTACTGTTACATTAATACTGCTTACCACCCCTTCATCTTTCAGGAAAGGAGAAATGGCAAAACGCTCCTCTTCCTCATAGTTATCAACCACGGTAGGGTCTTCATTGCTGAGGGCATAGCCAATGTCCCATTCATCCCTGATCTCCACCGGTTCTATCTCTGTGGCGCAACCGTCCTGTGCTACAATCCCGAGGGTGCCGTGCTCCTCGTTAAGGGCAAAAATAACCGCACAGTCCAGGTCCAGAATTATACAGCTAAGGTCAATAGCCCGCTGCATAACGGCTTCCAGATCCTGCCGTTCCAGTGCGTAAATGCCCAGGGTGGCCAGGGCCTCTTGCCTATTCTGCGCAATCTCTCGCGCGTCCTTTAGCTCGGTAAATTCAACAAAGCTGAGTACCACACCTTCTATTTTATTTTCGGTGGACCGGTATGGGCGTATGCGCATTATATACCAACGGTCATCCTTCGTCTTCACCACCATTTTAATTTTACCCAGATCATCATATACACTCTTAATGTCATTCATCAAATCATCATAGTCTAAATGATGGGTTACATGGTGCATCGGCCGGCCTATATCGGAGTTGATAAGATTAAATATTTCGGTTGATGCAGAGGTAAAACGCTGCACACAAAAGTCGTTATCCACAAACAGAATGCCTACCTCCGTAGCTTCCATCAGGTTTTTAAGGTCGCTGTTGGCCTTGTCCAGCTTTTGAACCTCATTTTCCAATTCTTCATTTACCGCTTTAAGCTCTTCGTTCACACTCTGCAGCTCTTCCTGGCTGGTTTCCAGCTCTTCGGTGGTACTTTGCAGCTCCTCGTTTATGCTCTGCAGCTCTTCGTTGCTGGCCCGCAATTCTTCATTCGAGGTTTCGTACTCCTCAACCGTTATCTGCAGGTGCTCTTTGGTAAATTCCAGCTCTTCTCCAAGATTATCAATGGTTTCACTTTTGCCATCCTGCTGCTTCTCGTCTTCATCTTTTTTTACGGTTGATTTCACTGTCGGCGGCTGCTTCAATTCTTTAAAGACAATCTGCATCAAACCGTCTGAAAAATCCGTTTCATTGATACGGTGCACAATAATCTCTACCTGTTTACGGCTGTTCATTGTCACCATCTGAACTTTCTTGCGCTGGGTCCCTCTTTCCGTCTTTTCCACTTGAAATAACAGGCTGCGAAGCGGTTGACGTAATTCGGTTTTTGCCATTTCAATGACATCATGGCTTGGCTCACCGCCGGAATATTCCAGAAACTTTTGAATATTATCGGTGGCGTGCAGCACTTCAAAATTCTCATTGATGATAACACTTTGCGGAGCATACAGGCTGGTAAGCAATCTGCGGTGCAGCGTTTCATAATTAGATGCCCTATGCTTGAATTTTGACCTGCGTTGCGTGGGGGACAACCCTCTTTTTGTAAGCCGCAACGGATAATGTGGAAGCCGCGAATTAGACTTAGACATCGCATTTCGCCGGTAAATACGCTTTACTTTATCGGCCGGGGTAAACAGTTCAGTAGCCTGAAGATTGGAATCGGACAAGCCCAAAAACAGGAACCCTTCGGGGCGCAGGGTATAATGAAACAGATTAAACACCTCCGCCTGCAGGTCGCTGTTCAGGTAAATGAGCAAATTGCGGCAGGCAATAAGGTCCTGATTGGAAAAAGGCGGGTCCCGCAGCAAATCATGCGAAGCAAACAGCACCATCTCGCGTACTTCTTTTTTTAGCTGGTATTCCGGCCCGTCTTTATTAAAATGGCGCCGGAGTCGTCCCTTGGCTACATCTGCGGTAATCGACTCAGGATAGCGGGCTTTTCGGCCAACATTAAGGGCGGCTTCGTCAATATCGGAGGCAAAAACTTTTATGTCCGGCGGATCGTCAAGCGTGCGGGCATGTTCAAGCAGCAGCATCGCAATGGAGTAGGCCTCTTCGCCGGTAGCGCAGCCGGGCACCCACACCCGCACCTGATCGTCCGGTTCTTTGTCCTCAAATAGTTTGGGTATGATGGTTGATTCCAGTTCATCAAAGGCCTCGGGGTCCCGAAAAAAATTGGTTACACTAATCAGCAAGTCTTTGAACAACTCCCCGGTTTCTTCGGGGTGATCGGATAAATAGTCGCGATATCCCGAAAGGTCTGCCACGCGGTTAACCTGCATGCGGCGTTCAATGCGCCTTAACACCGAGCTGCGTTTATAGTTGCTAAAATCGTGACCGGTATGCGAAAGAACGTTACTGAATATTTTTTGCAGTGCTTTTCTGTCTTCCTCATCTTCATCTGAAATGCTTATGTTCGCCAGCCCTTCTTTATAGCCGGTCAACTCCTCGGCCATTTCTTCTACCGGCAGCACAAAATCAGCCAGCCCGGTGTCAATGGCGCTTTGCGGCATGCCGGGGTACTGGGCGTCATCGGGGTCTTGCACCATGGTCAATCCCCCGGCTTTTTTCACCGCCTTAAGACCGATAGTACCATCGTTGCCGGTGCCGGAAAGTATGATACAGGCTCCGCGCCCTGCTTTGGCCTTTGCCAATGAACGAAAAAACAAGTCAATAGTAGCAAGTCCATGTCTCTTCGATTCTTCAGGCTCCGAAAGTTCCAAGTGATTATCGCCTACTTCAAGCAGTTTGCTGGGCGGAATTACATAGACGTGATCGGCTTTGATCTCCACATTTTTCTTAACCTGCACTACCTTAAGGGAAGTTTGGGCTTGCAGCAGCTCGGGCAGGTTACTTTCGTGATCCGGCGAAAGGTGTACAACTACCACAAACGCCATGCCGGTTTCATCGGGCAGAGAGCTAAAAAATGTTTTAAGGGCATCCAGCCCGCCCGCCGAGGCGCCGAGGCCTACCACCAGCGGCTGTTCTTCGTTGTTGGCCTCTCCTTTTTTTTCTGCCATAGTAACTGTTTGCTAATAAAAATTTTACTATTGCTTATTAAAATAAAACATAATGTGTAAGAGAACCGAATTTAATATTGTAGCAAATCCACCCCGCCTCGTATCCTCGCCACCCCTCTCCCAAAGGGACAGGCGGCGGAGGGGACTTCAAGCACTGCTATTGCATACACTTTCTGCCAAACCCGCTAATCAGAAATTCAGCAAGAATAATTCCCCTCTAAAAAATAGCATGGCGATCTGATCACTTAAAGTGATCGGATCGCTGCATGAAGACGCATGTAGCTCGGTCAGCCTGACCGAGTGGAAGCATATTGTACGGGCCGATCAGGCAAATCGGCCTACATTTATCTCGTTCCGTATCTCCCAACTACACCAAGGTGTTAATCTGCCGAAGCTTTTAAGCGCAGGCATGGTTTCTTAGGACAGGCCGGTGCGGAACGAGAGAGCTTTATGCGTAGGCAGGCTTCGATGAGCAGGTCTGCTTCGAAAGAAATAGAGTTTTTTATTTTATTTAATTATATTTTCTATATACAGCTGTTTCAAAGTTAAGATAAAAAAATCAATTATGATAAACGTTACCATTGCTGATGATCATCCGCTGGTGCGGGAAGGCATAAAGAAGGTCATTCAACAAGAAATTGACGTCAACCTAATCGGGGAAGCTTCTGATGGTCATGAGCTGCTTTCCATGCTTGATGACCATCAACCTGATCTGGTTATCACGGACATCACCATGTCCGGCAAAAGTGGACTTGATTTGATTAAAGACATTGTAAACCGGTACCCCGGCCTGCCGGTGCTTGTTCTCAGTATTCACCCCGCTGAACGGTTTGCCCTGCGCTCGCTAAAAGCGGGGGCTATGGGGTATTTATCTAAATCGAGCATATCAGATGAGTTGGTTAAAGCCATTCGCAAAATAGTTACTCAAAAGAGAAGATATATCACCGATGCCGTAGCCGAACAGCTGGCACTGCAAGTTAATCGCACGCACGATAGCAAAGATGCCATGGATGGCTCTCTTCATGAAATACTCTCCGACCGGGAATTTGAAGTGTTGCGCATGATTGCAGCCGGAGATCAAATTAAAACTATCGCAGATAAGCTTAGCATAAGTCCTAATACGGTTCACACCTATCGCGCCCGCTTAAAAACAAAAATGAACCTGGGCACCGATGTGGAAATGACCCGTTATGCCATGTTGAACGATTTGGTAGAATAACATCCCTTCTCTGTATTTCTCTACTATTAAGCAGCCCCTTCTTAACCATTATTTTGTAGTATAATTTACCACAAAATAATAGTATGTACTTATACCTTCCTCAACCAAAAATTTCAGTAAAATAACCAAACACAATCGTGGGTAATGGGCAACCATGATATGCGTGGATGTAGCCGTTATCAATCAACCAAATTGTATTTGTAACCGATTTTAATATGAGGATCTACATGTCATCTGCTTTACAAACCGACTTGTTGCTGAAAACGGTGGGCCATCAGATTCAAAATATGGAGAGCCAGCCGCTGGGTACCATCACTGAAATTACCCGCAGCCCGGAGAGCAACGAAATAGCCTATGTGATTATAAAAAGTGAACGTCTTTTTGGGCCGGGCACTCGTTTTTTTGCCATTCCGGTTTCATCAGCCCTTATAAAAATAACGGGCACCGGTGGTGTGACATTACTTACCGACAAAGACGATTTACAATTTGCCGAGGGGGTTGATGCCGACCAGTGCCCTACACCCAAATTTCGATTTAAACCATCTATTTTTGAACTTTATCAATACCAGGAACCTGATAGCTCGGTTCAACTAATTGCCGGTAAAAATAACCAATAAAAATATGGATCGATCGAAACCCACCACCCTCAGTAAGGGCAAATAAGCGGCCGAGGAACTGGTAGACCGCATCCACGATGAAACTAAACGCATTCGCCAAATACAACCTACGAGCAACAATCAATCGCAAAAAAAACCTACCATTATGAATGAGCTAAAAATCAAAGGGAACTGGAATGAAAAAAAAGGCAATCTCAAACAGAAATATGCTGAATTAACCGATGATGATCTACGCTACGCCGAAGGCAAAGAAGAAGAACTTGTAGGACGGGTTCAGCAGCGGCTTGGAGTCTCAAAAGATGAAGCCCGAAATGTTATCAACAAGGCCTGACATAAGAGAGGCGCGAACTAAAGTGTTGATCCCCCTTGTCTATATTAGCTCCCACGCTATAATAGGCAATGTAAGAGCTCCGACTTTTGGGGCTCTTTTAATTTCTGGTAAGCGTTTGATATGGCCGGTTCCTTTGCAAGGATACTTACTTTTATAAAAAAAGGAACTAATTAAATCAGTTCTTTTTTGTACCACTAAACGATGTAAAATATGTTTTTTTGCGTATTCGAACCCCCTTCGGAACTTGGATACCAATCAAAGAATGATTAGCATAAATTAAAGAAAATTTAAATAGGTTACTCACTCATGCTATCAACTATAAAAAATTCTATTATAAATGTTGAACCCGGCGATGTGCTTGAAAGAGCCCGCGAGCACGATTTAGATGTCCAAAAAATTGAGGATTTTCGTGATCTGGACCATCACTATGAGCGCATTGAAGAAATTATGGATGATTATCGCTCTTCGTATTACACCTGGAGTGCCATGGGCGGACTTACCACCGGCATTGGTGGATTTATGACCTCGGTTACATTTGCCAGTGTTGATACCGTTTCGCTTTCGCTTCAGCTTTATCGCCTCTCCCAGCGCTTTGCTATACTCAACGGTTTCGACGGCAATGACCCGCTACAAAAAGACAAGATGATGAACATTTATTTTGAGGCCCTTGGCCTTAACGCCGTGACCCAGGCAACCCTTAAGCACCAATTATTGAAAGCCAGCGCCGTGGCCGGCTCACGCAGTGCTTCAGATAATTTTGTACTGAAACTGATTATCAAAATTGGAAAGATATTTGGGAAGAATTTCTCATCAAAAAATGCGGGCCGTTTTATCCCCATTGTTGGCGGGCTGGCGGGCGCTACCGTCAATTATTCATTCGCAAAAAAAACAAGCGATCGAATGAAAAAAGCGTACACGCGCGCTTATTTCAAAACATGGCACAATGAAGACTAAGTTCAGTTTGGCTTTTCTTAAGTCCTGAATTCATTTTGCTACATTCATTACAGTTGAGAATTTCTTGTGGAGGCCTTTGCGAAACCACCCTTGTCATCCTGTCCGCCGGCTGGCGGATCAGGATCTATGTTTAATAGGCATAAACCACAATTTGAGATACTGAAACAAGTTCAGCATGACAATATCAAAGGTTTTGCAAAGCATTTCTTATGAATAAAGCGGCTGCCCTTTTTTTAAAAATCGCCGCCGGATTGCTCATCCTGTTTATCCTTCTACAAGTCATATTAAGCGTGTTTGGCGACCGATATGTGGGGAACCGACTGAAAGACAAGATACACCAATCGTCCAACGGCTTATATTCCCTGCAGTATGATGATCTGGACCTTGGCCTGCTGGGGCGATCCGTTCAATTCCAAGGCCTGCAACTTAAGGCCGATACCAGCGCCGTGCCGGATACCACGGCATCCAAAAAGCGACTTTTTCGTACCGCTATACAAGATCTTTCCATTGGTGGGATAGGCATCTGGAATTATTTTATAAATGATGAACTGACCGTAGGCTCAATTACTGTGCAGTCTCCGAATCTGCAAATACAATCACCCCGCATAAAAACCGATTCAACGGCTGATAAAAAATCTTCCTTCTCCTCCTTCGATTCTACGCTGTACGGCGCGCTTCCGTCAAATAAAAAAGCACTTTCTGTTGATAAAATTGCAGTAACTGACGGGCAATTTCTGATATACAACCGGCGCGGCGGACGCCAAGACAGCAGTGTATGGGTGAGCGGATTGAGCCTACAGTTCAACAATATTTCCGTGGATTCTTCAACCGTACAACAAAACCGACTGTTTGTTACCGATGATTTATCCATTGGCTTTGACCGCTTTGGCCGCCACCTGCCCGGTGATTTCTACACCCTTAGCCTGAAAAAATTTAGCCTTTCCAGCACCCAAAAAAGTATGGATGCCGATTCGCTCCAAATCATTCCCCGGTATCCAAAGTTCGAATTTGCCCGGCAAAAAGGCGTTCAAACTGACCGTCTCAATCTGATGGTACCCCACGTATCACTGCGGGAAATAAATTTTGGCCAGAGCATTAATCAACAAAAATTATATGCTAAAAAAGGGACTATAAGCCGCCCGCGCCTCGAAGTATTCAAAGATAAAAGCTTGCCGCCCGGGCCGCCAAAAACGCTGGATGAAAAAATATTTCCACACGTAAAATTCAAACAACTGGATACAAAAATTAAACTCGACAGCCTGGCCATCACCAATGGATATATTTCTTATTCTCAGCAAAAAGCTACCCTTAATACCCCCGGCACCGTCAGTTTTGAAAATATTTTTGCTACTTTTTATGGCATATCAAATTATGAAGCTGATCTAACCAATAATCATATCGTCAAATTGGATACCCGCGCTGATGTGATGGGACAAGCTGCTCTTAAAGCCGGCTTCTCCTTCCCTATGGGTGATAATAATGGCCGCCATTCAGTACAGGGTTCGGTCGGGCCGGTGGATTTAACAATATTTAATGAGGCTACTAAGTATTTGGCTTTAACCCGTATTGAGGAGGGCCAATTATACGGAATGGATTTTAATATGACGCTTGATAACTTTGGGGGTACCGGCTCACTTACTGCTGACTATCAAAATTTGAGCATAAATATGCTCGAAGCAGATCAAAGTAACCTGGAAGACGGCAGTGATATAAAATCTTTTATAGCCAATTCGCTGGTATTGCGGGAAACGAATCATGAACCGCCCTTGGGTGAAGCAAAAATAAAATATGAACGAACCGAAGGAAAATCCCTCTTTAGTACGTGGTGGAAGTCAATGCTTTCCGGCCTGAAAGATCAAATGAAGAAGCTTTAATTTTTTGCAAATATGCCACCCAGTAAAATAGAAAAAGGACTTTTTTCAACCATAGGGCAAACCCCGCTTGTCCCCCTCCAGAAACTCTATCCCAAGTCTTCGCTCAAAATTTACGCCAAGCTTGAAATGTTCAACCCGGGCGGCAGTATCAAAGACAGGCCCGCACGTATGATGCTTTCCAAAGCCCTGGATGAAAGAAAATTGAGCCCTAATCATACGGTTATTGAATCAAGTTCTGGCAATATGGCCATTGGGCTGGCCCAGGCGTGCCGGTATTTAGGCCTGGAGCTTATTGTAGTTGTTGATCCGAAAATAAATCATCACACCCAAAAACTTCTTCAAACTTATGGTGCGAAAATAAGTACAGTACAAAAGCCCGACGAGCACGGAAATTATCTGTCTGCACGTTTGGAACGGGTTCAACAGTTGCTTCAGTCAATTCCGGATAGTTATTGGCCGAATCAGTACGCCAATATTTATAACCCCGCCGCACATTATCAAACCATGCACGAAATAAGCGAAGGCATGTCCCGGCCGCTTGATTACCTTCTGGTTGCTACAAGCACGTGCGGCACCATTATGGGTTGCTCCAATTATGTTCAAAAAAATAATCTGGATACGAAAATTATAGCAGTTGATGCGGTGGGAAGCGTAATCTTTGGCCATTCTTCGGCAAACCGTATGATTCCCGGCCATGGTGCGGGTCGGCCCTCTCAATTACTCAATAAAGATGCGATTGACGACGTACTCCATCTTACCGATGAAGACTGCATCAGTGGCTGCCGGCGATTGATCAGTCGGGAAGCTATACTGGCAGGTGGATCTTCGGGAGCTGTGGTTACGGCGGTACAAAAACTTCAATCAACTATTCCGAATGAGGCTACTTGCGGGCTCATTCTGGCCGACAGCGGCGAAAGGTATCTCGACACCATTTATAGTGATGAATGGGTCTTAAAGCACTTCACTAATACCACTATTGCTAACGACTTGGAATCACACCGTAAAACGCACTCTCCTTTAGATGGCAGCTCCGGATCAGGCATAGATGACCAAAATACTGATCCTCATAAAATTGCTATAATTGGAGGTGGGCCAAAAGGGATCTTTGGGTTAGAGCGTCTGGCGGCCCAATTCAACAGGCAGCCACCGGAGGAGCCGGTAGAAATCCACGTCTATAACAAAAACTCTTTCTTTGGAGCGGGCGAAATTTATCATCCGGGTCAACCCGAATATTTGTTTATAAACAATTCAGTCGGCGATATCAATATGTGGATTGACGAAACACCCCCGCCGGTTACGGACAATCCCACATCCTGCACAAAATGGCTTCAAATCAATGTGGACGAACACATCACCGGCAAAGATTATGTGGGCCGAGCTTCCGTAGGCCGCTATCTTATGGATGGTTTCCAACAAATACTGCAAAACCTCCCTCCCAAGGTAAGGGTAAAATTATTTGTTGGAGAAGTTCAGAATATCACACCACAAGATAATGACTATTGTATTACTCTGCATACTGCGGATGGTAAGGCCCGCCCTATGCCCCATCGGTATGATTATATATTGCTCGCTACGGGGCACCCCAAAAATAAACGAAGCAAGACAGAAGACGAATTTCAGAATTTTGCGGATAATCGTGAAAACATCAGTTACACCCCTTTTATTTACCCGGTAAAACAACGTTTACACAACATACGAAACGGAGACAAAGTAGCGATAAAAGGTCTCGGCCTAACATTTGTTGATGCTGTATTGGCGTTAACCGAAGGTCGTGGAGGCACCTTCGTTCCAGTTAAAGATAACGCTGTTCCAACTTATCAACCTTCAGGTAATGAACCGGAAGTTATTTTACCATTCTCACGCAGCGGACTTCCCATGATACCTCGCGGACCCGTTCCGGCTGATGCACCTCCATTGAAATTTTTTACCCACACAGCCCTTGAAGCCTTACAGGCACAATCTAAAACGGACAAGCTTAATTTCAAGACTCAAATTGAGCCGCTACTGAAGCAGGAAATGATTTATGCCTTTTATAATACCAAAGTCGATAAAGACCTCACGGCCTGCCGCAACTTTGCAGAAGTGCGTAATTACATCCATAAATTCCATGCCCGTAATCCGGAGACCGAGACGTTTATCCCTGCTGACTTTTTAAATCCGCTGAATAATAAAAAGTTTTTAAACACAGAAGATTACAATGATTTTATAACATCGTACTGGCAGTTTTTTGTGGGCCAAGCTCAAAAGGGCGAAATCGAAAGTCCGTGGGCAGCAGTAACCGCCGTTTGGCGCAAAGCCACTCCCTTATTTGGTCGCTTTTACGCTTTTGGCGGACTCACGCCTGCATCACAACAATATTTTGATACGCAATTCCGGCCTAAGCTAAATCGAGTTACTTTTGGGCCTCCTGTTCAAAGCATTCGAGAAATGTTGGCTTTAATAAAACACGGACTGCTTCGGTTTGATATGGCTAAAAACCCGTCGGTTTCTATCAATCATTCTATTGATTCATTCGTGCTTCAAAAAAGTGATTCAAGCGAAAAAAAGCAGGTTAATCATCTTGTTAATGCACGAATTTCAAAGGTTTCTATTTTAGGTGATGAATCTCCGCTGTATCGAAATTTACTTGAGAAAGGAATGATACAGATCTTCAAAAATGAAACTGAATCCCAAAGCTATACGCCCGGCTGTCTTGCCCTTTCACCCCAGGGGTTTGTAATTAACGCCCGGGGAAAGACCAATACACAGATTGCCGTAACCGGCACCCCCAGTGAAGGCGTTACCTTTGATAATGATGCCCTTTCGCGCACCAGAAACAATTTTGTAAGTGAATGGGCTGCATTTGTTCGAAAATCAATTTTCACTTCCTGCCACGCTTCTCCTCATGTCGTATAATCATTTATCTCAATTATTTCCCCCGCTCACCCCTATCACTTCTGAATGGATGAAGCAGGTTACCGGTGACCATACATTAATCAACAAGCTGTTTGAAACCTATGGATCGCCTTTAAATCTGCATAATCTCGAGCCCTTTACAAAAAATTATAAGCAGTACGCTGCTTTACTGGATACCTACGAGCTGGATTACTCCATTTTTTTTGCTCGCAAAGCTAATAAATCTTTCGGTTTTGTTGAGAAAGCAAAGCAAACCGGCTTTGGCGTTGATACAGCCAGTTTTCGAGAACTGAAGCAATGCCTGGATATAGCGTTCCCTACCCAAAAACTGGTTCTTACTGCGGCCATAAAAGACGAGTCTCTGGTACAGCTTGCTCTTGAAAATGAGGTATTAATCATTCTGGATAATGAAGATGAGTGCCAATTGGTGAACCGCCTTGCAGCCCGGCAAAATATTAAAGCGAAGGTTGGTTTGCGCATAAGCGGCTTCAAATATAAAGATGAGAAACTATACAGTCGCTTCGGGATTGATATTGATGATACATACGCTTTTGTCAGCCAAAATTTAGATACACAAGGCAAGTATGATAAACTGCAATTGAGTGGATTCCATTTTCACCTGGATGGCTACTCCATCCCCCAGCGCGGGCAGGCCCTGCTGCAAACCATTGCTTTGGCCCACAAGCTGAAAAATAAAGGGATCACTACCTCATTTATTGATATCGGCGGGGGATTTTTGACCAATTATCTGTCTGAAAAACAACAATGGAAAACATTCTGGGAAGAACTCAAGAAGGCCGTCCGCGGTGAACGGCCGCAACTAACGTTTGGCAATAACGGGCTGGGCTATGAACTGATCGACCAAAAAATTTACGGTTCGCCCACCGTGTACCCTTATTTCAATGAAACACCAAAAGCAGACTTTTTAGAGCGGGTGCTGACCACAAAAAATAAAAACGGACAGACCGCGGCGTCTTTATTGCGACAGCGTGATATCGAATTGCGTATGGAGCCGGGGCGATCACTTCTCGACCAAACCGGAATGACTGTGGCGCGTGTTGTGCACCGTAAAAAAGATACACGCGGCAACTGGCTTGTGGGTCTTCAGATGAATCGCAGCCAAATGACAAGCTCAAGTGCCGATTTTTTGGTAGATCCCGCATATATACCATTGCAAGCTTCCCAAAAAAATGAAAAGCCTGTAGCCGTTTACTTTACCGGTGCATATTGCCTGGAAAAAGACATCATTTTAAAACGAAAAATTGTTTTGCCACGCCTGCCATGCATTGGTGATGCCGTTGCATTTTTAAATACAGCAGGCTATATGATGCATTTTTATGAGACGGAATCGCATTTGCTCAAAAAAACCACCAACCTCATGGCCGATGGCAACGCGCCGCTGCAATTTAGCCTGGATGAGACTGAAGAAGAGTATTAATCAACCTAAAAAAAAGAAAGCCCTGCATCTGTCCGATGCAAGGCCCGACTATTCATCAAGAGAGACGCTACTTAAGCGTCCTTTTAAATAGGAAATTTGGGGTCGAATGTCAATTTACTAAGGATAAATACAGAGATCTACTTAGTATTTTACTACTTTTTAATACGTTTAGTGGTTGGGCACATTTTATGATACACGAATATACAACCCCCGGATTTTCTACAATTCCGGCAAACGAATGCGTGAGGTTTTAAAAGTCTCCCTTAATAAACGGAGTACCCCGCATCTGCCGGGTGGCGGATTGCGGGGGGAGGGTTGTAGCTTTGGTGTTATATGGAGTTTTTTTTAAAAGTATCTTAACCATTAAACTGGTCATTTTTTAAATTTCCGGTACCCAT
>Ga0306907_1000739_pt1 | contig 12905 bp, 15 predicted proteins | sample AntRauTorcE11898_FD_190415 | JGI IMG/M metagenome (GOLD analysis project Ga0306907, IMG submission 190415) | Saline lake microbial communities from Rauer Islands, Antarctica - Metagenome Torckler E11 #898 (v2) (version 2) | ecosystem: Environmental > Aquatic > Non-marine Saline and Alkaline >... | reverse complement strand
GCTGGCGACATCGCGCCAGCAGGGACGCAATCCCTACGAGAAGCTCAAGCGCATTGTCCGAGACAACGAGATGATTTCACGGACTCACGCTGTGCCATCCGTCGAGTCCTCGGGGTAAACACATACAATCTGACAATTGACTACACCACTCACCGACGATAGCTGTTCTGAGTTTCCAATCCATAGTTTCAAGCAGTGTCATATCGAATGAGAGAGTAAGGTCAGGTCGGAACGGAGCGATTCCGAACGACCGTCGGAGGCGGTCTACCCGCCAGTAATGAGACAGTATCCGAAACGCCACCACGGTGAACGCGAATGTTAGAAGCGTTCGTCTCGTGCCTGTTGGTCGAGCAAGCCAAAGGTAACTCCAAGTCCGTCGAAGTGTCTGCGACCCCTGCTGGCAAAAACAACAGGTGGGAGTCAAGTGACGCCGAGGATAGGAGTAACGGCGGTTTGGCACCGCCAGCCAGCCACCGTTTCGTGATGGGTTACACGGATTCCCGAAGAAGAAACTGAACTCATGGTTGCGAACCTGAAACTCCCAACGCTCGGGATTCCTGCGTTGACGAGACCGTCGGTCTCGTCCGCACACCAGAAATCAAAGATTTCTGGGGGCGTCTTCAGGCGCAGGAGGATGTCAATACGGCGATTAGTTCCAAAAGAAACTGCGCGCGGGTTGCCGAGCCAGGCCAAAGGCGTAGCGCTTAGGACGCTATCCCGTAGGGGTCCGCCGGTTCAAATCCGGTCCCGCGCATCGTTCCTCGAACGAACGTGAGAGGAATCTATGCGCCACGACCGATTTGGACCCAGAGAACGAGCGCAGCGAGTTCTCGTGGTTCAAATCCGGTCCCGCACAGACGCCTCACCTCTCCGGACTCGGTCCCAGAGGCTCCGTTTCTGCGAGACGCCGAAATCCGTCAGTCGCATCTGGTCAGCCGAAAGCCCCGACTCCTCTTCGGCGCCGAGCAACTGGGGAAGGGCGGTATCCGCAAACGTCAGTCCGACCACCAGCACGATAGGGGCGAAAAAGAGGCCGTAGAAGCCCAGTACCACCGGGCCAAGCGTGTAGGCCAGCATCAACAGCCCGACGTGGGTGTTCTCCCCGCTGAGCAGCGGTCGAAGCACCAAGTCCGGAATCGTGTCGACGACGACGGCAGCGACAAGCAGGAGGCCCACGATGTAGACGAGGAGTCCCTGATCTGCCCCACCGATCACCACCGGGAGCGCCGCGATAGCCGTCAGTGGGAGGTAGACGATCTTCATGCCGACAACCGGAATCAGGCTCGCAATGCCCGTGAGCGTACCTGCAAGCGCCGGATAGGGTACCTCGACAGCCGAGGGGACCAGCGCGTTGTAGCCGATGAACGCCGCGATTGCGATGAGCGAAATGGCGATGACGTTGAGGAGGTTACCCAGCAGCACCGACTCGAGTTCCTCGTCGACCGCTTCAAGGTAGGTACGGATGATGGCCTCATCGTCGAATCGGAGAAGCCAGTCGCGGATGTGGCGGCCGTCGATAAGCAGGTAGTAGGTGACGATGATGACGATGAAGAGGTTGAGGAAGAACCCAGACACCAGCGTCGTGAGCAGGCTCGCGTGCTCGCTGGCGAAGTCGATGAACAGCGTGAGGTTGCCGGACTGATACGCAGCGTAGAGCCCGCCGACGGAGAACTCTGGGATGCGCTGGATGCCGTCGAGCCACTCGAAGTTCATGGTCGCCAGGTCGAGCAGGTCGTACTCGACGACGAACGACCGCGTCTCGAGCACAAGCAGCACCGTCGCGTAGCTGATGAGCAACAGCAGCGGGACCGCGAGCGACGCCAGAACCGTCGCCGCTCGGACCGGTGCAGGGAGGCGGAGCCGTCGCAGCGATTTGAAGTAGCGGCGGGTGGAGTAGTAGAGGAACACCGAGACGGTGAGCGGCGCGATGAACCGCTGGGCGAGATAGCCGATGACCGCTGCGAGGGCAATACCGAAGAGGGCGATAACGAATCGCTTTTCGTTCATACCGCTTTGAGAACGGTGTAGCCTTGTAAAGGGTACGGGGCCGGTACCCTGGCTGGCTCCGAGTGGCCCGGCCGAGACCCGCTCTGCCCGTCGGAGAACCCACAAACCCTATGAGCCACCGTGGAGATGCTTTCTGATAATGCTGACTCCTGCAGATCTCCTCGAGGACCTGACAGCCGAACTCGACGCTGTGTTCGTGTTCTCCCCAAACAGCGGCTACTACGAGCGATTCGAGGCGTTAGAGGAGCCAGTCGTCGTCGTCGCTCCCGAGAACGTCGTCGAGGCCGAAACGTACGTAGAGCTCCCGCTGGAGTTCGAAAACATCCGCGACTGTATCCGGTTCGGTATCGAAGGGGCGATGGACCGGAGCATCGTCGAGGACGGCGACACCGTCGCCTGCGTGGTCACCGTCTTCGAAGACGACCACGATGCAGTCGTGCGCGCCCGAGTCAACGAGTCGATGCACTCGGGAGTCTACGATCTGTTCGCCAACTCACGTGCGGATCCGGGCGTCATCCGTGACGTGTTCGAGGTCGCTATCGAACTGGGCAAGAAAGGCCAGAAGGGCAAACCCGTCGGCGCGCTGTTCGTCACCGGCGACGCCGGAAAAGTGATGAACAAATCCCGGCCACTCAGCTACAACCCCTTCGAGAAATCCCACGTCCACGTGGGCGACCCCATTGTGAACGTGATGCTGAAGGAGTTCTCCCGGCTGGACGGCGCGTTCGTCGTCAGCGACTCGGGCAAAATCGTCTCGGCGTACCGCTACCTCGAGCCCGGCGCGGAGGGCGTCGATATTCCGAAGGGGCTGGGCGCGCGCCACATGGCCGGCGCAGCCATCACCAAGGCGACCAACGCCACCGCCATCGTGCTGTCCGAATCCGACGGCCTCGTCCGGGCGTTCAAGGGTGGTGAAATCATCCTGGAGATTGATCCGGAGGACTACTGATGGCCCCCCTACAGCTCGCGGAGAAACTGTTGGTGCGCGTGCCAAACCGAATCTGGCTCGCGCTCGCGGTGTTCTTGCTCGCGGTCGTGTTGGCCTGGGGCGTCACCAAACTGAACGCCCGACTACTCAGGCGCGCACGCCTGCCAGAGACCATCGAGGGGACCGCCTTCGAGCGGGCAGCCCGGAGCATCGGTACCTCGACGGTCGCCATCCTCGCACAGCTTTCGGGCTGGTTCATCGTGTTGCTCGGCACCATCGTCGCCATCTCGGTGGCCAAGCCGAGCTATGCCGAACAGTTCTGGTCACAGACCACCGGCTTCCTCCCTTCCTTCTTCGTCGCCGCGCTGGTCCTCATCGTCGGAATCGTCATCGGCGACAAACTCGAACTCCTGCTCTCAGACCGGCTGCGGAGCGTCAAACTCCCACAGGTCGGCATCGTCCCCACTGTCGCGAAATACAGCGTCTTCTACGTTGCGCTGGTGGTTGCGCTGGACCAGATCGGCATCGCGACGTTCGCGCTGGTCGTCCTGCTGGCGCTGTACGCGCTGGCGCTGGTCATCTTCGGCGTCGTCGCCGGGAAGGAACTGCTCAGATCCGCTGCCGCAGGCATCTACCTCTTTCTCAACGAGCCCTATGGCATCGGCGACATGGTACGAATCGGTGACCAACGTGGTGTCGTCCAGGAGATAGATATGTTCGTCACGCACATCGAGTCCGCAGGCGAGGAGTACATCGTCCCCAACAACCGGGTGTTCGCCGGCGGCGTCGTAATCATTCACGATACCGATACGTAGCCCGAAAACGCCGGCTCAGTCGCTTCTTTCCAGCGGTTCTGCTGGCACGCCTGCAACGGTCTCGCCCGGCGGGACATCCTCGGCGACGAGCGAGTTCGCGGCCACCTGCGCGTCGTCACCGATGTCGACGCCCGGAAGCACGATGGCGCCGGCACCGATCATCGCTCGGTCCCCCACCTGAATATCGCCGAGTCGGTACTCCTCCTGCAGAAACTCGTGGCAGAGCAGTGTCGCGTCGTAGCCGACGATGACGTCCGCACCGAGCGTGATGCGCTCGGGCCAGAACACGTCGGGCGTGGCCTCCAACCCCCAGGAGACGCCCGCGCCGACATCCACGCCCAACTGTGCGAGCAGCCAGTTCTTCAGCCGCAAGCTGGGCGAGAGTCGGATGAGCCAGATGACGACGTAGTTCAGCGCCACCCGTACTGGCGATTTGGCGTCGGTCCAGTACTGGAGCGAGTTCAGCGGCCCCGTCGTCGGGTGCCGGTCGAGCCGGTCGAACCGCGAGTCGTCGATGGTCATGGTCGAGGGTGCGTTCCCACCAGCCTAAAGCGCCCGGGTCGACCTACCCCACCGCCCGCCAGCGGTCCCCGTCAGCCGTTCGTCAGTCAGTCGCAATTCGCGTACTCCGTGGATTTTGCCGTTCCCAACGTCTCTATCGCAATAGTGTGGTAACAATACTCAAAGTAACCCTATAACCCTCGGACTGGTAGTCGCGCTTGCCATGAAGAAACAGGAGCTCATTCATCTGCACGGTCTTCTCGCAGAGGTACGGGGAGAGTACGACAACCGGGAGGAACTCGACTGCAGCGAGTATGACGGGTTCGGCGTCCAGCCAACATCCATCCACCGTTCGAAGACAGACCACAAGACAGCCGTGTTCAAGCTGGCCGGTGGGCTGACAAACTCCTTTGAAGCAGAGCAGCTCACCCAGGCCGCCGACTGAGTCAAGGACTCGCCGTTCTACCGACGCTATGGTACGAGCGGCTGCGCTGGTTCGCGTCTACTAGGTGCGATTCCATCACCAGCTGAAGCCATCGGCGCTGTCCCGACCTCGGGTTACTCCTGATTTCGCTCCACCATCTCCTCGAACTCGGGGAGCAACTGGCCCTCATCCGCAGCTGTCGCTTGTGGAGTCTCTTCAGGCCCACCTTCGTCTTCGGGCTCCGCTCCAAGAACGGTACAGGAAAGTCGCTCTAACGGGATTCCCTCCAGTCGTTGCCCGATTTCCGAGCGCGCGATTCGGACAGCGTGCTCCTCGTTCTCGACCGCGTACACGGTCATCCCGAGTTCGAGCGCGACCAACCCGTCGCCGGCAGCAACGGTCGCAGGCGGGATTTCCGCGCCGCGGGGCGACCGCTGGTCACGGGGTTCGATGTCGACATCGTCCATCTCCGGGTTCAGCAGCCCGGCCAGTTTCGAGATGGCGGCGCCGACGGCCGCCTCGGGCGTGGCCACGTCGTAGACAGGCACTGCGGCCTCCAGAACGACTCGGCAATCCATTCTGCTGAATGTAGCGTCCGCGAGCGGATGAACGTTGCGCGCCGCGGTAGCTATTTGCACATTCGGCCCAATCTGTGAGGCATGAGCAACACCGCCGAACTCGAGGGAATCGGGACCGGGCGCGCCGCCGGCGGGGAGTTAGTGCCGGCCGCACTACTGCGGGCCCGCGGGGAGTATCTCCCCATCTTCGTCACCGACGACCAGGCTGACGCCATCCGTCGTGGCCTGGAGAACGAGCCCTTCGAGCGGCCGCTAACCCACGACCTGCTGGCGGAGATGGTTGCGGAGTTCGGCGGCGCGTTCGACCGAGTGCGTATCGACGACCTGCAGGACGGCACCTTCTACGCCAAAGTCGACGCCCAGCGGTACGACGAGGGCGAGGCCCAGTCGCTGACTTTCGACGCCCGGCCCAGCGACGCGGTCGCCATCGCAGTCCGGACAGAGTGCCCAATCGAAATCGACGACGCAGTTCTCGATGCCGCTGGACGCCCCGGCGACGAACTCGGCGTCGAGTGAGGACTCAGGCCAGGTTGTGCTGCTGTTGGTCCTCGATGATGCGACGGGTATCCGCGTCGACTTCGACAATGTGACAGATGGGGTTGCCCGGATAGACAACCGGGTTCTCGAGCATCCCGACGAGCAGCCCCGTGAAGGGCGCTTCCACCGCGATGGCGTCTGTTTTGAACGGGTTGGTGATGCGGCAGATGGTGTCCCCCTCGTGGACCAGCGCGCCGTGGTCGAATCGCATCTCGACGATGCCGCCGGCGTCGGCCCGGACCCACGTCTTCTCGCCCCACCCCTCGACGATGGTGCGCCAGCCGGGGAAGTTCACGGTGGCGTCCGGCTCGATACCGTACTCCGCGAAGATGCTGTGGACGCCCTGAATCGCCTCGTCGATGAACTCGCGCTGGAAGCGATGGGCTTCCCCCATCTCGATGGTGAGCGTAGGCGTGCCGTTCTGGGTCGCCTCATAGCGCAGCATCCCGCTGGAGCCCTCACTGTCCATGATGATGTTGGATCCGAACGCGTGTGCGAGGCGGGCCGAACCCTCGTCGGCCATATCCGCACGGACGTGGAAGGCGTTGGTCCGCCCGCGGGTGGAGGTGTGGAAGTCGATGCCGAAATCGCACGGCTCGATGAAGTTCCGCCAGATGTCGTAGGCGATGCGTCGGGAGCTCGTGCTGTCGGGGTTGCCCGGGAACGCTCGGTTGAGGTCTCGGTCGTAGACGGGAAGATAGCGCTCCTGAGCGATGAACCCAGGGACGTTGACCACCGGGAGACAGACGACAGTTCCGGCGACGTCGTAGTGGTCCCATTCGTGGGCGATCTCCCGGACGGCCGCAACGCCGTTGAGTTCGTCGCCGTGGACCGCCGCCGAGAGGAAACAAGTCGGGCCGTCCGTCTCGCCGTTGATGATCGTGACGGGCATCCGGACCGGGTCGCCAAGATACGTCTCGCTCACCGTGTAGCGGATGTGGGCGGTTTCACCCGGATGGACACTCCCGCCGTCGTAGGTGAAGGCGTCGCCGCCCTCGCGTGACATACCGATCGTTCGCAGTCAACGGCCTTAGTGGTCACCCTCTGGAGATGCCGACCCGGCGGCTTTGAGTGACCCGCCCGCCAACCGACACACATGACCGAACAATCGACGTTGGCAGAGTCCTACACCGAGATGACGGAACTCCTGTTGCCCAACGACACCAACAACCTCGGCCGTGCGCTCGGTGGGGCGGTGCTCCACTGGATGGACATCGCCGGCGCGATTTCGGGGATGCGCTTTGCCAACAAGCAGGTAGTGACGGCCTCGATGGACCACGTCGACTTCATCTCACCAATCGACCTGGGAGAGGTGGCGGTGGTGCAGGCCTACGTGTTCAACACGGGCCGCAGCAGCATCGACGTGAAGGTCGACGTGCGCGCCGAAGACCCACGAGAGGGCGAGGAGCGCAAGACGACGGCCTCGTTCTTCACGTTCGTCGCGCTCGACGACGACGGCCGGCCGACGCAAGTACCGGATCTCGTGTGTCCGACCGAAGAGGAGGAGGCGCTGTGTGAAGAGGCGGTTCAGGGGCGGAAACAGCAGTTCGAGGATTTGGTTGAGCGAATGGAGTAACCGAGGTCGGGGAAACGCGAGCGACTGGAAGGAGCGAGCGGCAAACCGACCTCGAATAGCGAGCGGGGAGCACCGCGAGAGCGTCGCTCTCGCTGGCAGCCGGCCGTAGGCCGGCGACGAAGCGACCCGCGAGCGGCGGTGCAGTCCGGGAATCCGTGAAAACTCGACTCATGCGGAGCAAACCGACCTCGAACAAACTCCTACTAACGAAACTCCTCAGCGCGGGTCCGGCCGCGTGCCGAGCGTGAACGTCACGGTCTGGCGCTCACCAGCACGAATCACGGCCACCTCAATCTCGTCGCCTGGACTCGTCTCCAGCGCGAGATAGCTGCCAAGTTCCCCGGTTGTCGCGACGGGCGTCCCGTCGAGCGCGACAATCACGTCGCCGCCAGTTGGTAGGCGGGCCCCGCCCACCGTCGTCTGGCCCGAGGAGCCCTCCAGCACCCCCGCACCGGGGCCCTCCGCCGGCACGCGGTCCACGTACACCCCACGGGCTTGCTTGAGGTCGTTCGCTTCAGCGAGCAGCGGCGTGACGGTTCGGATGACCACACCCAGGTATGGATGGTCGTAACTGCCCGACGCGATCAGTTCCGGAATCACCCGCTGCGTGAGCGCGGCGCTGACTGCGAACCCGACGTTCTCCCCACCAGCCTGCGTCACGACCCCGGCAACTTCGCCGTCGAGCGTGACCAGTGGCCCGCCGCTGTTGCCGGGGTTGAGTGCAGCGTCAGTCTGGACCCCATCGGCGATGGTGAAGTTGTTGACCGACCGGAGGGACCGATTCTGGCCCGAGACGATTCCCGTCGTCATCGACCCGCCCAGCCCCAGCGGGGAGCCGATGGCGGCCACCCGAGTGCCGATTGGCGCTTGTTCCTCGGCCAGCGAAAGCGGTTCGGCGTCTGCTTCCGAGACGGAGACCGAAAGCACCGCCAAGTCGCTGTAGGTGTCCGCGCCCAGCAGCTCGGCGGTCGCCCACTCGCCGTTGGCGAACTGTACGCGGGTCGTCTCCGTGCCGGCGACGACGTGTGCGTTCGTGACGATGGTGTCCGCAGCGTAGAGCCAGCCCGAGCCCTCACCGACAGGGCCGTTTTCACCGTAGACCCGGAGCCGAACGACTGAGGGAGAAATGTCCTCGTAGAGGGCAGCGAACGGCTCGTCGGTCGGGCTCGACGGCGCGGTACAGCCCGCGAACGCCGCGAGCCCGCTGCCCGCGGCCGCGAGGAACTGGCGGCGTGACGCGTCCATACCGCTCGGTTGGCTCTCGGCCGAATAAACACCGGGGACCGCGGCTCAGAGCGCCCGACTCATCTCGAGAATGAACGAATCTCGCCCCGTGATTTCGAACCCGTGACGCTGGTAGAGGCAACGGGCTGGTCGGTTCCTGTGTTCGACAGTGAGTTCGACGTGTTCGAGGCCCGCGACGTTTGCAGCGCCCAGCAGCGCTGACAGAAGCTCGTTCCCGATGCCCACACCCCGGGAATCTGGGCCGACGAACACGGCGAGTTCGTGAGCGCCGCCCGCGGCGGGTGAAACGAGTATCGCGTGGCCGACCGCTCGGCTACCGTTCCGGGCAACAACGTCGATAGTGCCGTTCTCGAGGAGGTGTGTTAGCCACTCGGCACGCTGCGTCCGATGCCGGGGGGATTCCCTGCGCCCGACCGCGGGTGCCGAAGCGGTCGTAGAGGGCCGCCAAGGTCTCGCGTGCATCGCCTGGTGGCCGGCGAATCGAGAGACTGAGCCGTCTTCCATCCGCATCACGGAACGTTCCACCGAACGGGTCGAACTCGGCAACGCCAGTGGCCGTGGTATCGTCCGTCTTCATCATATATGGATCGAGCCAGTAGACCCCATTTGTCGTTCTCCATATATTGATAAAGGAAATTACGGGAATATTGCGGGTCGCTACGCTTTTTCGGCCGCGGCACCACTCCTCGGTATGAGCCTCGACGTGGATCCACCGGCGCCGCCGACACTGCAGTCAGTCGACCCCAACGAGTACGACGACGCGAGCGTCGAGAGCGACGAGTACCACCGCGAGGAACTGGAACAGTTCCTCAAAGCGGGCGCGTGGGAGGAAGCGTTCAAGCAGTGGGCCGCGACGGCGAAACTGGGCGAGTCAGAGTGGCGAGTGGTGGAGGAACTCGACCTCATCGAACGGTTCGATTTCTTCTGGGACGATTTCGCCGACCGGGTTGGCTACCACGCGCCCGGCCTCCCCGAAGACTGGAAGGAGCGGAACCTCCACGACGACCTGCAGTCCTGGGGAGCCGTCTCGGGTATCAACGCCGGCCTCACGGAGTTAGGACAGACGGTCTGTGACGTGCTGAAAGACGAGTATGTCGACTGGGAGGCAGAGTTCGAGGCGCCGGACGACCTGCCGGATTTCGGGTGATCCGTCAGAAAATATCGGCCCGGCCGACCGGTTCCGTGAAACGCGGGGATTATCCGTCCCGGGCGGGTAGAGTCGTCAATGAGTCAGGACGCGGCGGATGCGACTTCCGAGGGCGACCTCCGAAACACGGGGATGGCGCTCAAACACGACCGAGAGTGGGACTACGAACTCGACCGCATCATCGAGGAGATCGAGGAGCAGGACGCCAAGAAGGTCGGCCTCCAGTTCCCCGAGGGGCTGAAACGCCGCGGCCCGGCCGTCGCCGACGACCTGCGGGAGCTGGCACCCGACGACGTGACCTTCCTCCTCTCGGGCCAGCCCTGCTACGGCGCGTGTGACCTCGACACGTTCCTGATGCGCCGGACGGACGTGTTCGTCCACTTCGGCCACTCGCCGATGAAGAACTCGGACAAGATCATCTACGTGCCGCTGTTCTCCAACGTCGACCCGTTCCCGATGATGGAGGAAGCCCTGGAGGAGCTGCCCGAGGACGACGTTGGGCTGGTCACGACGGCCCAGCACATGAACCTCTTCCCGGACATGAAGGAGTGGCTCGAGAACGAGGGCTACGAGGTCCACACCCGCCGCGGCGACGACCGCCTGACCCACGAAGGCCAGGTTCTCGGCTGCAACTACGCCTCCGCGGATATTGACGCCGACCAGGTGCTCTACGTCGGCGGCGGGAAGTTCCACCCGCTCGGCCTCGCGATGGAGCACCCCGACAAGAAGGTCGTCATCGCCGACCCCGTCAACAACGTCGTCACCGTCGCCGACACGGAGAAGTTCATGAAGCAGCGCTACGGCGCCGTCCACCGTTCGATGGACGCCGAGAAATGGGGCGTCATCTTCTGTACGAAAATCGGGCAGGGTCGCTGGGAGATGGCCGAGAAAATCGTCGAGGAGAACGAGAACGCCTACCTCATCACCATGGACGAGGTGACGCCGGACCGCCTGCGGAACTTCAACATGGACGCATTCGTCAACACGGGCTGTCCCCGCATCACGACCGACGACGGGCCGCAGTTCCACAAGCCGATGCTCACCCCGGGCGAGTACGAAATCGCCGTCGGAAACGAGCCGCTCGACTCGTTGGAGTTCGACACGTTCCACGGCACCTGGTAAGCACCCCGGCCACCAGCCGAAACTGACCGCGACGGTAACGCCTTTCCTCCCCGCGGCAGCATGACCCGTATGGATATCGACACGAGCTCCCTCGATGAGTATCTCGACGAGCAGCGCCTCGACGGCTACGCTGTCTACGCCGCCAGCGACGACTCCACCCAGCGCTACCTTTCAGGGTTCAACGCCCCGGACCCCTTCCTCACGGTGTACACTCCCGAGGGCACGGCTATCCTCACCTCCGGACTGGAGTACGGCCGCGCCACGAAGGAGGCCGGTGCCGAGACGGTCGAGCGCACCTCCGACTACGACTACGAGAGCCTGCGCGAAGCGCACGACAGCGCGACCGCCCGCAACAAACTCCACGCAACGTTCCTACGGGCCACCGACGCTGAGGCGGTAGCAGTCCCCGAAACGTTCCCGGTCGGGAGCGCCGATGGCCTGCGCGAGGAGGGCATCACCATCGCCGTGGACGACGAGGGCGTCGTCAACGACATCCGCGCGGTCAAGACCGAGGAAGAGATCGAGAACGTCCGTGAGGCCACGCTGGCTAACGAGAAATCGATGCAGGCCTGTGAAGACCTCATCGACGCTGCCGAGGTGCGAAACGGCGTGCTCTCCCACGAGGACGAACCGCTGACCAGCGAGCAGGTAAAGACCGAAATCGAGATCACGCTGCTCGAACACGGCTGCGCGCTGGATGAAACCATCGTCGCCTGCGGCGTCGACGCCGCCGACCCCCACGACCGCGGCAGCGGCCCGCTGGAGGCCGGTCAACCCATCATCGTCGATATCTTCCCACGGGACAAGGAGACGGGCTACCACTCGGACATGACCCGGACGTTCGTGAAAGGCCAGGCCAACGACACGATTTCGGAGTGGTACGACCTGACCGCCGAAGCCAAGCGCGCCGCGTTCAGCGAACTCGAAGCTGGCGCCACCGGGGAGGAGGTCCACGCCGCTGCCTGCGAAGTTTACGAGCGGGCGGGCTACCCGACGCTCCGACAGGATCCCGCGACTGAGACGGGGTTCATCCACTCCACGGGTCACGGTATCGGACTCGACGTACATGAAGCGCCGTCGCTCTCACCCCGCGGCGGGGAGCTGAAGGCGGGCCAGATTGTGACCATCGAGCCAGGGCTCTATGACCCCGAACACGGGGGGGTTCGCATCGAAGACATCGCCGTCGTCACCGAGGACGGCTACGAAAATTTCACGGAGTATCCGGAAGAACTGGAGCTCTGAAAATCGGAGACTCTGTCGGTGACTCTCGGGTTTGCGGTGGCGCGAAGCGAGCGAACCCTCGTGGTTCGCCTCAACGCGAGGGATGAGCAAGCGTCAGCGAGCGAATCGGCTGGGGAGGCTCGTGGTCGCAGTGCGGGGCGGTGCGGGCCCTCCGTGTCTTTGGGAACTCCGCGGTGCTGTTTGCGGTCACTTTTCCGGAGAATCGTGATTCTGGAGAGACAGCAACACGCTGAAGCCCCTGCCCCTTTCAATCCCACCCGACCGCACAGCCACAAACCTCCCCGGCTGACTCCCTCGCGCTCGGCTCGCACACGGAGGCGTCGTACGGCGCCCCTGAAAGGGCGCCGTACTGCCTGCCAGAGTGTTAGGAGAGGCGCGTGGCGCCCCTCCGCATGACGAGAGAGCGTCGCTCTCTCGAACCACTACGCTCTGGCTCTGCGAGCGTTTCGCGCCACCGCACATCCCTGCCAGACACCCAGTCCGTCGTTCCTCGTTCACGGTTCGGGTAGCTTTTCACCGAACCACGACCTAACACGGGTAATGACTCTCTGTATCGTCGGTGCGGGCGAGATGGGTCGGTGGCTCGCCGGAGCCGTCGACACTGAACTCGCCTTCGCCGACACCGACGCCAACGCGGCACGCGCGGCCGCCGAAATCTTCGACGCCGAGATGGTGCCGCTCGCCAATGGGACGCCCGAACGCGACCGACGGTTCGAGGCAGTCTGTCTGGCCGTCCCGATGCCAACCGTCGCTGACGCTGTCGCCGACTGGGCGCCCTACACC
>Ga0306907_1000738_pt1 | contig 12909 bp, 9 predicted proteins | sample AntRauTorcE11898_FD_190415 | JGI IMG/M metagenome (GOLD analysis project Ga0306907, IMG submission 190415) | Saline lake microbial communities from Rauer Islands, Antarctica - Metagenome Torckler E11 #898 (v2) (version 2) | ecosystem: Environmental > Aquatic > Non-marine Saline and Alkaline >... | reverse complement strand
TGAAACCCGCCGAATGAACAGCTTTTTCGACGGCGATAGCCCAGTGACCGATAATGGGATTGGAGGAGGAGATCGAATCGATCCGCGAAGAGATCAGTTCGACGCCATACAACAAGTCGACCGAGGCACACATCGGCCGGCTGAAGTCGAAACTCGCGGAAAAAAAGGAGAAACTGGAAAACCAGTCGTCTGCGGGCGGCGGCGGTGGCTACTCCGTCGAGAAACACGGCGATGCCACGGTCGCGCTCGTGGGGTTTCCCAGCGTCGGGAAGTCGACGCTGATCAACGCCCTCACGAATGCTGACAGCGAGACTGGCTCCTACGAGTTTACGACGCTGGATGTCAACCCCGGCATGCTCAAATATCGCGGGGCCAACATCCAGATTCTCGACGTCCCGGGCCTCATCGAGGGGGCGGCCGACGGTCGCGGTGGCGGCAAAGAGGTGCTGTCTGTGGTCCGAACTGCTGATCTCGCTGTCTTCCTGCTGTCGGTGTTCGAGATCGACCAGTACGAACGGCTCGACAAGGAGCTGTACTACAACAAGATCCGACTGGATACCGAGCCGCCGAGCCTCCACATTCGCAAACGACACAAAAACGGGATTCAGGTCAACAAAAGCGACAGCGTCAGTCTCGACGAGGGGACGATCAAGGGCGTCCTCCGAGAACACGGCTACGTCAACGCCGAAGTGACCGTTCGCGGCGACCCAACCATCGACGAAGTCATCGACGGCATGATGGACAACCGCATCTACATCCCCTCGATGGTCGCGGTCAACAAGACCGACTTGGTCGACCCGAGCTACGTCCCGACGGTGAAAGACCAACTCAGGTCCCACGACATTGATCCCGACGAGTGTACGTTTATCAGCGCCGAGAAGGAGAAGGGACTCGACGCGCTCAAAGAACGGATCTGGGAGAAACTCGGCCTGATCCGCATTTATATGGATCGCCCGAGCAAGGGCGTCGACTACGAGGAGCCGCTGGTGCTCAAAAAGGGGGCCACAATCGGTGATGCGCTGGTCAAACTCGGCGGCGAGTTCGAAGAGCGATTCCGGTTTGCACGTGTCAGCGGCCCGAGTGCGAAACACGACGACCAGCAGGTCGGCGAGGAGCACACACTCGCTGACGAAGACGTCCTGCGGATTACGATCACACGGTGAGCCGAACCCCTGGTGCGGATCACACGGGAGACCGAACGTCGACGCCAGCGGCGCTACTGGCGGTCTGTTTGCTTGCTGTCGTGCCATGGATCGTTCTCTCCAGTGGCGATCTGACGTTCATTATGTCGTGGGGGCTCGTCAATACCAACCCGTGGCACGCCTTTTGGCTCCCAAGCTATCTCGATGCAGCACGAGGGTTCGGGAGCCTGCCGTGGTCGCTCCAGGTGTGGCCGATCAGTCTCGGCTTTTACTGTGGCGCACTCGTCAGCGCGGCCAGTGGGGTGATTGTCGACCGCGAAGATCCACGGCTCACGACTGGTCTCCTCGTCCTGTCGGCGGTTGGCTCGCTGATCGTCTGGCAGAGGCTGGCTGGCAGCGGCGTCTCCGGAACGGCCCCAGTCGGCGCGGTGGCGACCGGAATCGTCGTCTGGTGGTTCTACTGGCCAGCGCTTCGGCGACTCGGCACCGGCCGTCGACCGGTCGACTAATGATCATCTCTCAGTCGACCGTAGTTTTATATTCCGACCCAGTATTATCAATCATAAATGGAGTACAGATCAGTTATCGGCGGGGGACTCGTCGTGTGTGGTGTCCTCCTCGGGACGCTGCAAGCGCTCCAGTACGTTCGGTTTCCCGAAACCGCTGCCGTCGTCCTGTTGAATACGGTGCCGTTCATTTTCGTCGCGGCAGCAATCGTCTACACAGGAGTCACAATTGCGATCCGTGAGGAGTACGACGAGTATGCAACGCTTATCGTGTCGTGGGCGGTCGGTGGCGCGGTCGGCTTCGTGGCCGTGTTTACGCTGCTGACCGGCACCAGTACACAGGATGGCTTGACGCTCCTGTTGGGAGCCGTCGACGCCGGGAGTGCCGGGATGCTGGCGGGGCTGCTCGTCGGGCTGTACGATACCCAAAACCGCCAAACGCTGGCGACCGTCGAGCAGTTCGCCCAGAAATTAGAGACGCTCAACAACTACGGCAAAGTGCTCAACCAGTCGACCGGTATCGAATCGGTGAGCGCGCTCTGTATCGAGGTCGTCGAGTTCGTCCTCGACGGCAGTGGCGCAACCTTCGTGATTGCTGAGAACGATGAGGCCTACATCGTCGACACGACGCTGCCGGACATCGATACCGGTGATCTTGAACGGGCCAAACGGGAGTTACACGAGACCGAAGCCCTCAACACGGTGATAGACGGCGCTGGATTCGACAAGATTCGTAACGAACAGCCGGGTGAGACGATTGCGATCCGGATTCCAGCCGGTGATGCCACCGCCGTCCTCGTGGCGGTCTACTACGATATCGACGACGTCGACGAGACGAACATCGATCTGTTCGAGATTCTGGCCGCCCACGTCTCGACGGCGCTTTCGACGGTCGACACCCAGCGTCTCCAGACCGAATTCATGGAGTCAATATAGCCGACACTGGGTCCAAATTCATAAAAAGAAACCCGAACACCGCACAGCATCCGAAACAAAACTAGCAGCTGAACTGCGTTGTGTACTGTTGGCAATAAACACTGACGTCGACTCGGAGACTATCGCTGCGACGACGTCGTTTCTTGTAAATCACGTCGGGGCACGCAGGCAGGCAGCCACGGCCGTCTTAGAGGTCGACTGATAGTAGCTTGGAGGTCGACTGATAGCAGCGGAGCGGAATTCGTGAGTAGCAACACCAACATATCGAGAAAAAGAATGGGTAGTTGCGATGGGTATAATACATCCGCGTTACAGAAGATTGGTATGAACCAGCCACACTCCGACTACCCGAATCAATCGCTCAGCTCCGTTTCAGCCGGTTTCAACGGGTGAAGTATGGATGAGCGCATGTCGGTCGTGGTGTGTGTCGTAGTTCTTGCCGTGCTTGGGGCGGCCGCGAGTGTAGGTGCTGTGGGTGCATCGGCAGCGACTACCGACCAGTCGGTGCTGTTTTCTCATACGGACGACGGCGACCGAAACGGTGGTGACGAACATTTGAGTTCCGGCGGACTCTACTGGCAGGGTCAGACGCTATGGTTTGGTGATCCTCACAACGAGACTGACACCGAGCAACTCCTCGTTCGGGAGTACGATACCGAAGCTGACGAACTCGGAACAGTCGTCCGCGAGATCAAGTTCGACAGCAGCGGGACAACCGTTGAGACGGTCGACCTCGATGACACGTACGTACTAGTCCCCAGCGATAGTCGCGAGACGACCGTTACCGTCGACGATGGGGCTGTGACTGGCACTGCCACCATCGAAAACGCAACTCCCTTCGAGGTAGTCGAACAGACGCTGACCGTGGAGTGGGAAGCCGGTTCAGCCAGCACATCCCAGAGTGATCGGGAAATCGAACTAACGTCGAACCGCGTCCGGTACAACGTCAACGTGAGCAGTCCGTCGCTTTCTTACAGCGAGTTAGAGCAGGTGTTCATGAGTGATCGAACGCTCCGAGAACACAACAGACCGTTCGCCGACCGGAAGCCGTTCGAACAACGCCACCGAATGTACGATGCCTACGAAGACGAGGGCGTTATCGTGCTCCGTGGGTTCAGCGATGGGTCTCTGGAGACTGATTTCAGCACCATCGAGACATTCCCTGACGCAATCACTGTTGAGGTGACCGACACCGGCCGTACCGAAACTGCGGGTCTGCCGAGTAGTACCTCTGAAAGCGGGCCATTTACGATCTCGGAACTCGACATTTCGGACCGCGTCGACCCCGGCGAATCGGTAACTATCACTGCGACAGTGCAAAACGAGTGGTCGACTGCCGAGCGACGAGATGTCGTCTTCGAGCTGGGCGAGTCCCGCTCCTCGGTCGAAACACAGCTCGACGGCGGGGACGAAACCACAGTGTCGATGACGCTTCCAGCCCCCACAGAGCCGGGTGAGGTCGCCTACGTCGTCAGCACCGAGGGCGACAGCGTCGAGGGAACGGTCACGGTCGAAGGCTCCGAGCCCGAGACCAACGAAAACGACGGGAGCGACGGCGGGATCGTCAGCACGATTATTGGAGTGCTGTATCCACAGGCGATTATCGGGGCCGTCATGACCGTGCTCTCGTTGGCGACGTTCGTCGTCTGGCGGCGGCGATAGGCAGCGACAGCAGACGACTTGTAGCGACGATTTATACGAGGTAATGAATCGCAGTACCGAGAAGCATCAGAACCACTGCGACAGCTGCGTTGAACTCGACTTTGAGTGGTGAGCCGAATACTCGCGCAGAGAGCTGCCGGACGGGGGGAAACAGCAGGATGCCGCCGAGGAGCGTGAACACGCCACCGAGACTCGGGAGCACTGAGATCGCCGAGACGACGAAAATAAAGCCGACGGCATAGCTCGCGCGCTCGATGATCTCGTCTCGCTGGCTCCGTTGGCTCGTCGACTGACTCGATCCGGCCTGTTGGTTCGCCCGTGTGGCTATTTTCTGATCAAGCTGATTTTGAGCGGTCGCGTTCTGTGGCTCCCCGCAGTTCGAACAGAAGTTGTCCGATTCCTCTACCTGGTTACCACAATTTGTACACTCCGGCATGCTCGTTGGTGGCTCAATGAAAGGTTACCACATCAAGCCTTCCATCTGTGTGTGGATCGATCTCCCGTCGACCGGCAACGCCACAAATTATCCAAACTGAGAATTGTAGCCAGAAGATTATATACCTCTAGAGAGATCAACTAATATCTACTGCATATCCGTTCCACAATCATGAGATCCTTAGTTTTCGGGCGATATCGTCGAGTCGCTGTTTTTTCGCTGCTGTTGGTTCTATCGGGAAGCATACTACTGACTGGTGGCGTCATCGCCAACCACGATGCCGAAGCTAGTGGCGATGTCAGAGGAACAGTGACGAACGAAGCCGGCGAAGGGATCGAGAACGCAAACGTCGAGATTGTTGGGTACGGGACGCATCTTAGCACGACGACTGACTCGAACGGGGAGTACACACTTCGGGATGTACCATACGACACACAGGAAATTGCAGTCACGCAGGCAAAATACGAGAACATTACCAGTTCAGTTTCTATCTCAACGACCAACTCACCAGTAACAAAAGACGTGACCCTAGAGCGAACCACCGGAACGATTTCGGGAACAGCCTCATCGTCCGGTAAAATCGACGGGAATATTCCCGATGTCGATATCGAAATTAGCCACGACAACAGTAAAGACCAGCGGCTAATTGACGATGATGAAACGGATCTATCATCTGCCGAGACAACCAGTAGCGACGGCTCCTACCAGATCGAAGTGCCGACAGGAACAGTTGAACTCACGGCCAAACAAGACGGGTTCAAACAGTTCGGACCGACCACAGTTACGGTGACCGAAGACAGTACGACCACTGTCGACCCCGATATGGAGGAGGATCTCACAACAGTTTCGGGGTCAGTTGAGAACACTGGTTCCGATTCGGTTCGGGGCGCAACTGTCAGGATCGAAGAGTTGGAGGACGGTGGGTCGGATATCTGGCCGGGTCTGGGGCCGCTGAACGACACGACTGATTCGAACGGTGCGTACACGATTGACTCGGTTCCCGTGAGTACGACCTCACCCGAAGAAACACGGACGATCATTGCCTCGGCGGATACGTTCGTCACTGAACAGGAATCTCGAACGATATCGAACGGCGGCAACACCGTCGACTTCGAACTAGAGCATACCGATGGAGCGCTTTCCGGAACCGTCGCACAGTCTGTGGATGGTAACGATAATATCCCGCTAAATGGAATTACGGTCACGGTCGAGGGCGAGAAGTCGGTTGAGACCAACCCGGACGGGACGTACACGTTCGAGGAACTTCCGTTCGGCACCCACAAGATGACGGTCAAACACGAGGATTACGAGGCTACGAGTCGACAGATCGAAATCAAACAGGGGGAAACGGCGCAAGCCGATTTCGCGATCAAGCGGACAACCGACATCGAACTCAGTATCGACTCGGTCTCGCCAGACTTCTGGCAGACTGGTGATGAAGTGACCGTGAAATACTCGTTCAACGAAACCGTGTACGATACAGTCGACTTCAACATCGACGGGATCGTCTCCGAAAGAACATTCGACACCGAGTACGGGACGTTCGAAGGCGAGACGACGTTCACCGTCCCCGAACGCCAGCAGATCAACGATGGGCAGTACACCGTCGAACTCTCGGCACTCGGAGCGACCCAAACCGAATCGTTCGAGGTCTCGAACGTCTTCGACTCCGAACAGGCGGAGTTCTCCGAGACGGACTACCAGTCACCAGCTGGTGACTTCGTTGAGGTGAGTATTTCGAGCGGTGACCTCGACGAGGCCTATGTGATGATCGGCGGCGATGAGGATGCCAACGGCGGCAACTTCGAGAACCACATCGACGTGCTGCGCGTTTCAGGTGACGCTACGTTCGTCATCAATACCCGACTCGTCGGCAGTGATCGGGATTCTGAGGATGTCTACATACCTATCAATGGGGATGTCACGAGCTACGCCCACTCGATTGGGGCCGACAGCGAACCCACAGGGGAGTTCGAAGACGTTTCGTTCGAGAACGAAAACGGAGACGAGATCGCCACAACGCTTGCCCAGTTCCGAACGCAACAGGGCGTGTCTCCGATGGGGAGCCCACTTCAGGCTAATCGGTATCAACTCGTCGCTGGGGGAAGCGGGACGGTTATCGACCGAAACGACGGGATTCCGGATTTCCGCCAGCCGATTGCCCGGTCGAATCTCGTACTGACCCAACCGGAGGTCGGCAATGTGACGATCTACACGCTTCCCCCGGGGCCGGCAGATCAAGTCGACCAGTTCGAAGAGGGGGGCGAACCCATCGGCTCCGGTGATATCGGATCACTACTCGGAGAGGCAACCGAGACCGATCAGATCGCTCGGGGTGATCGGATCCTCATCGAGGTGCAGTCGAGCGGGATGTACGGCGCACTGTTCGATCAGGCAGCCAGCGAGCAGGCCGCAGTAGCCGACGGCGATGTCGACAACATCCCGCTCGAACAGATCAACACGCTCCTTGAACGTCACGAAGGCATCCATATTGGGCTCACGACGACCGAGTTCGGTGGCCCGAACCACGGCGGCTCGACGCTCCAGTTCGACAACGTCGACAGCAGTGATCTCCGCGTGTTACCGGACGACACTGCAGATCTGTGGGACAACACCGACACGCTGGGTAGTGATCCCCTCATTGGCGGGTTTTACATCGTTATCGATACACGTGGAAGCGACCCGTTCAATAATCAGCCGCAGGATGGTGACGAACTGACGTTTGATATCGCCTACGAGTCACCGCCGGATGAACGATACACATATCCGGACTACTCCTTCGGCACCCCACCCGATCCGTTTGATCCCGCCGTAAGCGAAGTCGACGGGGTCGAACACTTCCCGTACTACGGGGCAAGCGACACGACAGAACGTGCCAGCAATTCGTTCGTTTTCGAGGATCCGTACATCGATTACGGCGAGACCACACTGGATGGTGAGCTGATCGTCGCCGCCGAAGCGGGAAGCGTCATCGCGGGCGAGACGAACATCGCGCCCGGCTCACAGGTCGAGATGCAGTTGGTCGCAAGCAACCGTCCGAATCCACAGACGATCACCATCGAACAGGTCGAAATCAGCGAGGACGGCAGCTTCGAGGTGACAGAGGACTTCTCGGCGTTCGAGCCGGGCGAACGAGTCGAAGTCGAGTTCTACTCACAGGGGCGGCTCATCGACAACCGACTCATCGACAGACGCGGCGTGCGAGTCGTCGACGATCTCGACAACCCCTCGAACTTCGAGATCGAATCGCTGACCGATGAGGCGGAGGTCGTTCGCGGCCAGCGACTCTCGGCAATCGAAACGACGATTGTCAACAGCGGTGAGATCGCGGATCGACAACTGGTCGAATTCGATCTCAACGGTGAGACGATCAGGGACCAATCGGTGACACTCGACGGTGGCGAAGCAGCCTCACTGGATCTGTCCGAAGAGTTCGTCGTGCTTCCGGTCGGCGAATACAATTACACTGTCCGGACCGAGGACGACGAACGGACCGGCCAGCTCACCGTTACCGAACCTGATTCCGAGAATGAAACACAAATAAACAGTATCGACAGCGAAGGGCCGACACAGAGTGAGGCACCCGGATCCGGAGATCCGTCAGAACCCGACCCAGAGGGGCTGTTCGGGATATTTGGCATCCGAAGCCGGGATGTTGCGGTCGCGGCGACAGTCACCGGTGCGATGCACCTTCTCGGCCAGTGGACCTGAACGCCACGAATCAATATACACCTCCGGTACAGCCCGGCTGTGAGGACTGTCGATCCGGAGCGTCGACGCCTCACCGAACCAGTGGTTTCGACAGCCTTCGGTATCCTTTTCGACCCAGCGTTCAATATCGATTATGTATGACTGGAACCATTGATCACGTGATGCTGCGCGTCGACGACCTCGAAACGTCGGTCGACTGGTATGGGACACATCTGGGCTACGAGGAGAAAGACCGCCACGAGGGCGACGATTTCAGCATCGTCTATCTCGGGCCGGAAGGAATGGCTGACGACGGCGCAATGCTCGAACTCACTTCCAACCACGGCGAGACCACCGAGGAAGTCGGTGATGCGTGGGGCCACATCGCCGTTCGGGTTCCCGAGGGCGAACTCGAAGCCCACTACGAGCAGCTCATGGACGAAGGCGTTGAGGACTACCGTGATCCCGAATCCTGTGGCGGGCGCTATGCGTTCGTCAAAGACCCCGACGGCCACGAGGTCGAGATCGTCCAGCGCGACTACGGCGCACGTTGGTCGCTCGACCACACGATGATCCGCGTCGAGGACGCCGACGAGGCGCTGGGCTTCTGGACCCGGAAATTCGAGTACGTCGAACCGCGTTCCCGCTGGGAGGCCAGCTCCTTTGCGAACTACTTCATGGCCCCCGAAGACGGCGCGAAGGAGTCGATGTGGCTCGAACTCACTTACAACTACGACGGGCGCTCCTACACGATGGGCGACGCGTGGGGCCATCTCGGGATTCGCGTCGACGACCTCCAAGAGGATTGGGACCAGTTGATGCTTCGGGAGGCCGACGACTACCGCGATCCGGACGCCTGCGACAACATGTACGCCTTCACCAAGGATCAGGACGGCCACGAGATCGAACTCATCGAGCGCGACCTCGACGCTGAGTCACTGTTCCCGTTCTAGCTTACCCAGTCTCGCGGCACCAGAAAGTACCGAATAGAACACACACTTTTTGTGATATGGCTCCCAGCAGTTGCTATGCAACTGATCGTCTGCGGACTCGGTGGGGCGGGCAGTCGACTTGCCGAGGGCCTTGTAGCGGCCAACAGTCGCGGCCAGCGATCCGCGGTCGTCGACAGTGTCGCCCTCGATACCGACGAGGGGTCGCTGGGAGAGCTCGAAGAGATTTCGGACGACCACCGCCACCTGTACGGCGTCCTCGAAAGCTCCGGGCGGGGGTTGGATGGCCACCGAAAACGAGGCCAAGAGGTCGCCGAAGAGGAACTCACGGAGCTGTTTCGGGCGGTCGACGACCTCCAAACATCCCGTGGTGATGCCTTTCTGCTGTGTGCCGGCCTCGCCGGAGCCACTGGCGCGACGCTGCTGCCACACCTCGCAGCCAAACTCCGGAGCGTCTACGAGATCCCGATCTACGGGCTGGGTGTGCTACCGGATGTGGACGCCACGGCGGATGAAGACGGGAGCGACGAGACAGGCAAGCAGGTCGACCGAGCAGCGAATGCAGGGCTGGCTATCGATACCGTTACCGAAACAACCGATTCGTTACTGCTGTTCGACAATGCGCTGTGGACCAAGACAGCCGAAACGGACGCCGAGCCGGCGGTCCGAACGCGGCTCAACGAGACACTGGTGACCCGCGTCACGGCGCTGTTCGAGGCCGGCGAAATCGACCGCAGCGGCCGGGTCGCCGAAAGCGTGGTCGACGCAAGCGAGGTGATCAATACGCTCAGTAGTGGTGGAATCGTGAGTCTCGGCCACGCGAGCCAAGAGGTAGACCGACCGACCGAATCCCGGTTCGGGCTTGGGCTGTTTATGCAGGACAAAGAACTCGACGAGACGACAGCGATCAAGGCCATCGAGACGACAGTCAGACGCGCTGTCAATGGCAAACTCACCGTCGACATCAACCGAGGGTCGGTCCAGCGTGGGCTGCTGGTGACCGGCGGGCCACCCGAATGGCTCAATCGCCAAGCCATCGCCGACGCCCGGTCGTGGCTGGCCCAAGAAACCGGCAGCGTCGAGATTCGTGGCGGTGATATTCCGACACCGGACACCGATACAATCGTTGCGCTCGTGGTGTTGGCTGGCGTCGGTGACTGCCAGCGAGTTTCGGAACTGCGTGCAGCAGCCGCAAATAACACAGAGTAGCGCCCGGATTTCGTTTTCAGTCGACGACTACTGATTTCGATACCAGACGTAGCCGCCACCGACTGTCAGCAGCGAGATGATTGAGACAATGATGGTACCGAACGAACCCAACAGCCCACCCTCTTCGGCTTGACTGACGTCAATCGGTAGTCGGTAGCTGTCGGTGATCTGGCTGTCACCACCGGCATCTCTATACCGGATGTCGACCGTGACGGGATACGTTTTCGGCGTTGTAGCACTCGCCGCGAGATCGAAGCTGATCGTTGTCGACTCGCCTGCATCGAGCGACTGGACGAACGCCTCATCGTTGCTACTGCTGAGCGGTGTGTCGGCGAACAGTTTCGGCTCGATGTCAGTCACCGTCTCGTCGCGGTTGTTGGTGATGGTGAAATCAACGGTGGTACTGCTGCCGGCGGTGATCGAACGGTCGGCGGCTTCGATGGTGAATGCGTCGCGCTCGGCGGCGATATCCGCGAGGAACGAGGGATCGTCGTCGGTCTGGCGGATGCCGTTTTCGTCGCGGAATGACACTGGGAGGTCGAAGCGTTTGGGGACGGCTTCGGCCTCACTGCCGACCTCGATTGGGATGCGGAACTCGGCGGACTCGCCGGCCTCGATATCACCGACGGCGACGGCCGTTTCCTGTGGGAACAGGTTTTCGGCTTCGGTCGGGAACTGGACTTCGGCGTTAGTGGCGTCTTCGCCGCCGATATTTTGTATCTCGCCTGTTATGTCGCCCTCCTCGCCCACGCGAAGAGTACTATTGATGTCGGTGACACGGAAGCGGGCGTCGTCGGTGATCTTGATTTTTACGTCTTCAGTTCGTGACCGCGATTGAGTTGTTTGTATGTTATTTTCATTCGGGACTCCAGATCGGGCCTTGCTGGTATATGTGTACTCAAAATCAACCTCGATCTCGTAGGTACCCGTAGCAGCGTCGTCCGGAACTTCAATATCGAATGGGACGGATTTCGGATTTGATTCGGGAATATTCCCCACTGATTTTTCTCCTGTTTTGACTATAATTGGTGAATCTTCGGCGTCGATACTAGTCACGACACTCCGTGCTGTCGTGACATACTCACGATCACGTTCATTACCGTCGGTGAATTCTCCATCATTACTAAATTGAATCGTAAACTCCGTTTCAGTTCCGGGCGTGACTTGGTTGTTCGGCGTGTAGAGTTCGATATCTGGTGACCCTTGGGCGTCAATGGTACTACCTTGGGCGAGCGCAGTGCTGGCACCGGTAGTGATCAGCAATATGGCAACGGTAATAACAACACCCAGACGAGCAAATTGACAATCATTCATATTACCTACTCCGGGGTGTTGTGTTCACTGGCTGTTTTGAAAACGATGTGATGACTGTCGTGATACAATTTAAAAAAGCCGATGGTGAAAATCGGGGATAGGTCTGCAACCCTACACTTCGAAGTCCTGTTTGCCCACTCATGACATAGAGAGAGGCCTCGTATAAATAAATTCATTATGAAACGACCCGTTTGTTTAGTGTTGTTTATTATGTGTGTAGAAATGTATATAAAACATCCAATTCCTTATTTCGCTCTGCTTGTAGTTATACTCCTACAGCACCCGAAATTGTATTTTTGTGGGCTTCTGTGCGGAGTTGCGAATAATACGTGAGATCGTCTCCGTCTGGGGGGTGATTGGTCCAAATTCATCGTTCGACCATCGTTACCAACAACCTGGCCGACAGTGCATTGCATCCGAAAAAAATTATTGGTGGTGTAATATGAAACCGCTGTCTAAACACGATGTTTTGATCGAATCGATTCTCAGTACAGCGATGTCTATGAGCTTGCGATCAACATAAATTCGGTGTAGTGACCTTCCAAAGACTCCGAAATTATGGGTCGTTCATGAATAACGGTCAGCTAATGATTCACAGGTTGGAGCCACAGTCAATTATCCATATCAGGCTACAGTGATCCATTGCAAATCAAGTAAGAACACAGAATTAGTCGGTATGGGTTAGTTTTCCATACAGACAGTCAAACACAAAGTATATACCAGAATGCCTGTGTGTTTCACATACCCCTACCCAAGACAGCACTGTTGAGTATGTCCGAATACCAGTAATGGATCGCGATGACGCGATTCATCGGTATGTGGCTGGTCGTGCGGTACGATCGTGGGCAAAAAAACGTGCTTTGTCGATGCAGTGCAGTTGCAGTTCGAAACAAACTACAAAACATGACACGAAAAGACACAACATCATATCGCGAGAAGGGACGCGCAGTGTTCCTGTCCGCGATTATGGTCCTGTCGATGGTCGCCGGTTCCGCAGCGCTTGCGGGCACCGCGGCTGCGACAGCACCGTCAGACGAACTTGTAGGTGCAGATAACTTCGATGG
>Ga0306907_1000737_pt1 | contig 12912 bp, 7 predicted proteins | sample AntRauTorcE11898_FD_190415 | JGI IMG/M metagenome (GOLD analysis project Ga0306907, IMG submission 190415) | Saline lake microbial communities from Rauer Islands, Antarctica - Metagenome Torckler E11 #898 (v2) (version 2) | ecosystem: Environmental > Aquatic > Non-marine Saline and Alkaline >... | reverse complement strand
CTGCCGTACAAGAACGATTTCGGTCCGATGCCGGGCGACGTGTTCCGCGCGCCGTTCCCCATGCCGTACTACGGCGTCGACGAGGAAGACTCGCTGCACGCCCTGAAAACTTTGTTCAAGACCGACATCGCGCCGCACCGCACGGCCGCGATCGTAATCGAACCGGTCCAGGGTGAAGGCGGCTTCCATATCGCGTCGAAGCGTTTCCTGGAGGCGCTGCGGGAGATCTGCGACGAACACGGCATCATGCTGATCGCCGACGAAGTCCAGTGCGGCTTCGCGCGCACGGGCAAGCTGTTCGCGATCGAGCACAGCGGCGTGCAGCCCGACATCGTCACCATGGCCAAGAGCCTCGCCGACGGCATGCCGTTGTCCGCGGTCGTCGGTACCGCGGAGGTCATGGACTCATCGGGGCCGAGTTCCCTCGGCGGCACCTACAGCGGCAACCCGGTCTCCTGCGCGGCCGCACTCGCCGTGCTCGACGTCATCGAGGAAGAGAAAATCCTCGAGCGCAGCCAGGAACTCGGCGATCAGCTCGTCAAGCGCTACAAGGAGTGGCAGGACCGGTTCGAGTGCGTCGACCATGTGCGTAATCTCGGCGGCATGACCGCGTTCGACCTCGTCACCGACAAGGCATCGCGCAAACCGGACGCACAACTTACCCAGGCGCTGATCGGGAAGGCGCGCGAGAACGGCCTGATCCTGTTGTCGTGTGGTTTCCACGGCAACACGATCCGCAATCTCGTGCCCATCACCATCCAGCACGATGTGCTGGAAGAGGGCCTCGGGATCATCGAGCACGCCCTCGATGAACTGACCCGGAGCCAGGCCCGAGCGACCGGCTGAGCCAGTCCATCCGGGAAGCGGCGTAACTGGCCGCTTCCCGGATTCCATCTGCGATCGTGCACGGCCCGCAGGAACAGGCATCGGACGCCGTCCTTTCACGGGAATATTTCACCCTATCCGTTTCGGACAGCCGCCGCAGGCACTATAGGAATACTCTGGCCCGCGCGTTCCCGCTCGGCACTGCCACCCGTTTCCGAAACGGAGTACCCCACATGAAACACCCCCATCACTTGATCGTCGGCATTGCCGCGGTCACCGCCACCCTGTTTGCACCCGCCCTGCTCGCCGAACGATCGTGGCTCGGGGTCAGTGGCGGATCCAGCGAGACGGATGAGTTCTGCGATGGATTCGGTTTCGGTATCGGTATCGATTGCGACGATATGGATACCGGGATCAAGGTCTTTATTGGCGCCGATATAGCACCTCATTTCGGTATCGAAGCCTTCTGGACCGATCTCGGCGAAGCCAGCGCGCGCAACACGAGCGGCGACTCGGTGAAGGTCGAAGTCGACGGCATCGGCTTCTCGCTCCTACCCACCCTGCCCGTTTCCGATGACTTCCAGATCTTCGGCAAGATCGGCCTGTTCGCATGGGATGCGGAAGCCGAAGCGAACATCGGCGGCAACCGTGCGCGCGCAAGTGACGACGGCTCGGATCCGTTCTACGGCTTCGGCGCGCGCCTGGTGCTCGGCGAAGGGTTCGCACTCCGCGCGGAGTGGGAACGGTTCGATCTTGATGGCGATGAAGTGACCTTCGCCTCCGCAGGCGCCGAGTTCCGTTTCTGAGCGTACACCGGCAAACCCGTGGACAGGGATGTCCGCGGCCGCCAACCCGATTCATTGCCGCGACTGATCTACCGCCTGCGTATAACGCGGATCATCGTGCAAGGCCCAGTACGCATCCCGCATTGTGCGCGTGAACGGCCCAGGCGAACCGTCGCCGATGACCGCGTCATCGACGCGCGTCACCGGCATGACACCGCCGGCGGTGCTCGTGATGAAGACTTCGTCGGCCCGGCGCACGGATTCGGCTTTGACGTTCTCCATCCGCAGGGGCCAATCACGCGCACGCGCCAGTTCGATCACGGTACGGCGGGTCACACCGGGCAGGACACCGGTCGCCGGCGTCGCGAGCGCACCATCACACACCACGAACAGATTGAACCCGGGCCCCTCCACGACATGATCGTGGCCGTCGACCGTAATAGCCGTTTCGCCGCCACGGTCATAGGCCTCGAACAGGGCCTGCACCATATCCAGCCAGTGGTAGTTCTTCACGGCCGGATCCACGGATGCCGGCGGGATACGCTGCATGCGGCTGATCGTAAGATGCAGCCCGCGTTCCTGTTTTTCCGGGTCGGCGATCCAGACGAACGGGACCGCGAATGCCAGGAAGCGGTTGGTGCAGGTGCGCGGATCGCGTGATCCAGCCTGCGGCTGCCCACGCGTGCAGATCATCTCGACATAGGCCTCGCGGAGCCCCGAGGCGGAGACCAGTTCATGGAGTCGGTCGCGGACCGCATCGCGGTCGTACGGGATGCGCATGCGCAGCGCCTCCATACCCGCGAAAAAACGATCGAGGTGATCGTCAAGACGGAAGAAGTGGCCCTTCCAGACATGTGCGACATCGTAGGTCGCGTCGGAATGCAGAAAGCCCCAATCCAGGATCGGCAGGCGTGCTTCCGCGACCGGTACGAGTTCATCATCGATGAGTGCGAGGCCTGCACCCGGGTCTGCATTCATGGTCGATTATCCTTGGTGGAGGCAATTCCGATCTTCCATTCAGACTCTAAAGGACTCGCGCCTCGGGCTTCCAGTCCGACGATGCACTCACGATCATCCACTGGATCGAGGGCGTCACGCTGAACAGGCTGTACCTTACGTTTTTCGCACGCGTAATCAACCAGTTGCGGAAAGCAATCCCACAAGCGACCCTGGACTGATGTCGGTGTGCGGGTTCAGCACATCTCCAATGCCGGCATCTACGCCACCAACCCCGGAATCGATCTGTTGGCAGGTGGAGTTCGGTTTCCGGTTCTGATGGGCCAGCCACTTGCCAGTCTCGCCACGGCCAGCCACCCTGAGAACAGGTTACGACTCGACGAAGGACAAAAGATCATGCCCCGACATTTCGACGACGCACCCGGCCTCTGCGAGCGACCGGACGCGGAGACCGATCAATACCGCCTCAATCACACCATGATCCGGATCAAGGATCCGGAACGCAGCCTCGATTTCTACACCCGTGGCCTCGGGATGCGGCTGATCCGGCGTCTGGATTTCGAAGACATGCAGTTCAGCCTGTACTTTCTGGGGTACCTGAACGAGGAGGACGTCGCCCGCGTTCCCGACGACGACGCCAAACGTACGACCTTCAATTTCGGCCGCGAGGCCCTGCTCGAGCTGACCCACAACTGGGGCGACGAGGAGAAAACGGGGCTGCAGTTCCACAGTGGCAACGAAGAGCCCAAAGGGTATGGCCACATCGGGATCACGGTCCCGGACGCGTACTCCGCGGCGCAACGGCTCGAGAAGCTCGGCGTGGAATTCGTGAAGCGCCCCGATGACGGCAATATGAAGGGGCTGGCATTCGCGAAAGACCCGGACGGCTACTGGATCGAGATCCTGCAGGCCGACACGCTCGAACGCCTGGGCCGAGCCTGACAATCGCGGACGGTGCGCTACCGGTTACCCGACGATCCCCGCGTAATCCGCCGTCCCGATATTGCTGCCGCAGACGATGAGCCCGACCCGCTGCCCCGCCAGGCGCTTCCGCAGCGGGCCGATCAGGGCCGCCGTGGCCGCCGCACCGGCCGGCTCGACCGCGAGCTTCATGCCGGTAAACAGGCGCACCATCGCATCACGCAGCTGGTCGTCGCTCACGGTCACGATAGCGTCCACGAAACGGCGACAGACGCCGAAGCTGTACGGCATCGCGAACGGCGCACCGAGCGAATCGGCGATCGTGTTCACGGCGTCGATGCTGACGGGTTCACCGCGCGCGAAACTGCGGCTCATGGTATCCGCACCCTCGGGTTCGACCCCGTAGACCCGGATATCGGGATCGAGCTGTTTCACGGCGGCGGCCACGCCGGCACAGAGCCCGCCGCCACCGATCGGCACGATCACCGCATCCGGACGGGCCTGGCGATGGAACTCGCGACCGAGCGTGCCGGTCCCGAGCGCCACGCCCTCACCCTCGAAAGGATGCAGCAGGGTTCGGCCCTCATCGCGCTCGATCGTCTGGACCATTTCGAAGGCGGTATGGACACGATCCGCAAGCACGACCTCGGCCCCATAGGCCTCGCACTTGGCACGGCGGATCCGGCTGGCGCCCGAGAGCATCACGACTTTGGCGGACGTGCCGATCACCGAGGCGGCATAAGCCGCCGCGATCGCGTGGTTGCCCGCCGACACCGCGGTGACGCCGCGGCGCCGCTGCTCTGCATCCAGGCGGAGCGCGTTGGCGATCGCGCCGCGCGCCTTGAACGTGCCCGTGCGCTGGAACAGTTCCAGCTTCAGGTGCACCTCGGTGTCGACGTCGATCACGTCATTGATCTCCGGGGTGTCCCAGCGAAACACCGGCGTCTCGACCACCGCGTGGCCGATCTCATCGGCCGTGCGCGCGATATCCGCGATCGCCGGATACTCGTTCATGCCTGCATACCTCCGCCTCGTGTAGAAACCTTTATCGTTATCCGTTACCGCAACGCGCCATCCTGCGCCGCGGTGACCCGGTCGATCTCCGGGTGTCCCCTACGCATCCATATAGTGCACGAAACTCCGCAGAAGGACGCCATGGCGCAGTGACCGGCCACCCCGTCCGGATTCTCCTGATCCTGAGGGTCGCAATTGGCCCGAGATTTGCTTTGAGATTTATGACACTAACTTATCCACGTGATCACGCGCAGAACGGTCGTCCAGTGTCCGTTTGCCGTCACCGGCAGAACAGAAGGGATGAAAAATGGACATCAACGCGATTCTCCTCAAAACCCCACGCGGCCACGAGGAAATCCGTACCCGTTCGCACCGGCTCTCGCCAATGGCACGTCGTCTGCTCATCATCGCCGACGGTCAACACACCGTCACCGAGCTGGCAGCCGATCTCGCCTGCGGGAAACGGGACCGCGAACTGCATGAGATGCTCGAGAGCCTCGTCGAGGGACAGTTCCTGCATATCCGCGACGATTTCGACGGCCTCACGCGCGGGACGCCGCAGGGTCCCGGCTGGCATGCGATCCGCTGAGCGGATCATGCGCGTTCAGCGCAAACCCTGGGTCGTCTTCGCCGCGGCAGCCGAGTCCGCGGTATGCTCGGCGACGGTCACGGCCGGCGACGGGTCGTCTCGTCCCACCGCCTGCAGAATCCAGTCGCGGAACGCAGCGATCCGCCGTTCCTGAGGCGCCAGAACGCCACCGGAGATCATCACTGAAGGGAGGAGGAGACGTCATCGGCAGGCCGAACGCGGCCAGCCACTTGCGGGAGGGCGAAACGCGGATGCGTTCCCGCTGAGGAACCCCGGACGCGACCGCAGGGATGCGGCCGCGCCCGGGGATTTCCCGGTCGGGATCAGGCCAGGTCGAAGCGGTCCGCGTTCATGACCTTGTTCCATGCCGCGACAAAGTCATGCACGAACTTCTCCTGCGAGTCGTCCTGCGCATAGACCTCGGCGTAGGAACGCAGAATCGAGTTCGAACCGAATACCAGGTCGACCCGCGTAGCGGTCCACTTCACTTCATCCGTCTTGCGGTCACGGATCTCATAGAGATTGCTGTCCGTCGGCTGCCAGCGGAAGGACATGTCCGTGAGGTTGACGAAGAAGTCGTTGGTCAACTGCCCCGCACGGTCCGTGAACACACCGTGGCTGGTGCCACCATGGTTGGTACCGAGCACCCGCATGCCGCCGACCAGCACCGTCATCTCAGGGCCTGTCAGGCCCATGAGCTGAGTGCGGTCGAGCATCAGGTCTTCCGGCTGGACGGTGTAGTCCTTCTTCAGGAAGTTGCGGTACGCATCCGACAGCGGCTCGAGCCACCCGAAAGATTCAACGTCGGTCATCGCCTCGGTGGCATCGCCACGGCCAGGCCGGAACGGCACGGCAATATCGTGGCCGGCGGCCTTCGCGGCCTTCTCGATGCCCACGTTACCGGCCAGAACGATCACGTCCGCCACGCTGGCGCCGTTGCGTTCGGCGATCGGCTCGAGCACCTTGAGTACACGCTGCAGACGCTCCGGCTCGTTGGCGACCCAGTCCTTCTGCGGCGCCAGGCGGATGCGGGCACCGTTGGCACCGCCGCGCATGTCGGACTGCCGGAAGGTACGGGCACTGTCCCAGGCGGTGGCTACCATGTCACCGATGCCGAGACCGCTCTCGGCGATCTGCTTCTTCACCGCCTCGACGTTGTAGTTCCAGCTTCCTTCGGGGACCGGATCCTGCCAGAGGAGGTCCTCGGTCGGCGCTTCCGGGCCGATGTAGCGGTCTTTCGGGCCCAGATCCCGATGGATCAGCTTGAACCAGGCACGAGCGAAGGCGTCGTCCAGCAATTCGGGGTTCTGGCGGAACTTCTCGCAGACCTTGCGGAACTCCGGATCCACCTTCAGCGCCATGTCGGCATCGGTCATCATCGGCATGCGGCGGATCGACGGATCTTCCACATCCACCGGCATGTCCTCTTCCCTGATATCCACCGGCTGCCACTGGTTGGCGCCCGCAGGGCTCTGGACAACCTGCCACTCGTGGTCAAGCAGCATTTCCAGATAGCCGTGATCCCATTGAGTCGGATTGCTGGTCCAGGCGCCTTCAAGGCCGCTGGTGACCGCGTCGCGGCCTACACCACGACTGGCCTTGTTGTTCCACCCCATGCCCTGTTCCTCGACGTCCGCCGCTTCCGGCTCCGGGCCGTTGTTGGCGGCATCGCCATTGCCGTGGCACTTGCCGACCGTGTGACCACCGATGGTCAGGGCAACGGTTTCCTCGTCGTTCATGGCCATGCGCTGGAAGGTCACGCGGACGTCCTGCGCCGTTTTCATCGGATCCGGCTTGCCATCGGGGCCTTCCGGGTTCACATAGATCAGGCCCATCATCACCGCCGCCAGCGGGTTTTCGAGGGAGTTCGGGTTCCGGTCCTCGTCGTAGCGGCTATGCTCGTTGTCACTGGTGGCGAGCCATTCCTTCTCGCTGCCCCAGTAGGCCTCCTTCTCGGGATGCCAGATATCCTCGCGGCCGAAGGAGAAGCCAAAAGTCTTGAAGCTCATGGATTCATAGGCAACGTTACCGGCGAGGGCCAGCAGATCGGCCCAGCTCAGGCGGTTGCCGTACTTTTTCTTGATCGGCCACAGCAGCCGGCGTGCCTTGTCCAGGTTGCCGTTGTCGGGCCAGCTGTTGATCGGCGCGAAGCGCTGGTTGCCGGTACCGGCACCGCCACGGCCATCGAACACGCGATAGCTGCCAGCGGCATGCCAGGTCATACGGATCATCAGGCCACCATAGTGCCCCCAGTCCGCGGGCCACCAGTCCTGACTGTCGGTCATGAGATTCACGAGATCCTGCTTGACCGCGTCAAAGTCGAGCTTGCGGACTTCCTCGCGATAATCGAATCCTTCCCCCATGGGGTCGGTCTTGCGATCGTGCTGATGGAGGATGTCGAGATTCAGGCTATTCGGCCACCAGTCCATCACGGAACTGCCGGATTCTGTGTTGGCACCGTGCACGACCGGGCATTTACCGCCCGTCTGGATATCTTTCGGATTTGCCGCCATATCTATCTCCGATTTGCGGTTGTCTGGATCATATTGATCCGTGATCAAGTCCTTCAGGCGCGCATCGGGCGGGCCGAAACTCACCGCCCACGCGCCCGGACTGCGGATTTCGCCGGCATTTCAGCCCGGCAAATATTCAGCGGTTGTCCAGCGAGGTGTTTGCCGGATCAATCTCGGGCGCGCAGGGATGCACCGCATTGCGGAGCGAGAGGATAACGCCGGGCAACCGATCGATCCAATTGAATCTCATCGAGATACCGATAGTTATTAACTATATTGAAAAAACCAACCCCCACCATCCGACGCAAATTCCTCGACATAAACTCTGACTCGCATATCAATTATTCTGCATGTATTGTTATTAATTGCATTTCCAACCGGAAAAAACCGAGAATCAGGGTGTTCGCGCCTGTCTTCCAGCCTCCGCCCGTTTTCTCTGCCGGCAAGATTCCCCACGGGACAGGCAGCGGCATGGAATATGCGAATATTCACCGGACCAATACCTCAATGCCGATGACGGCCCCCCGTAGCCGGGTGAGGAGGCATCGCGATGGAAGACAAACCGGACCCGCAGATATCTGCGCTGGAGGATGCGCAGGTACGGGCGCTCAACACGCGCACGCTGGTGGCCTTCTGCGTCGTGGTCGCCTGCCTGGTCGTCACGGCGGCGGCGGTCTGGATCATTCCCCTCGAATACGATAAGCGCAATCTCACGCACTCCCGCGACCATCTCCAACGGGCCCTGCTGGCGGAAGGCGAGCGCATCGGACAGGCGGGCCTGGAACATTCCTACTGGAACCAGGCCGTCGAAAAGGTCATTTACGAACAGGACGCGGGATGGGCCGATTCAGAGCTCGGGGCCTATCTCCAGAAGACCTACGGTATCGAGAACATCCGCGCCGAAGACCGGGGCGGGAACCGCAGATACACGTACGCACCCGACGACAATCCTACCCAATCGATATGGGAACAGTCCCGCTCCCGCCTGGACCGCCTCGGCGCCGCAGTGCTCGCCTCGGCCCCGTCGTCACCGGAACACGCGCACACCTACACCATGATCGACGGGACGCTGTTCCTTATCACCGGCTCGCCGTTCGTTGCGTATCAACCGACCCGCCTCGACACCTCGAAACTGCATGGGGTGCTCTTCATTGCGCGGACCATCGATGGAGCCACGCTCTCGAGGTGGTCCGAGCGCTACGGCCTCCCGGGACTCGAAATCGCTCCCGCGGCGGCCGCGGAGGGAGACGGCGCGGCGTCCATCGCTGTCCCGGATATCGAAGGTAACCCCGTCGCCTGGCTCAAATGGCAACCGGTGCATCCGGGGCAGGCCATGCTGACGCGTGCAGCGCCCTGGGGGGTTAGCCTGGCTATCCTGTTCGTGGTGGCCGCCAGCGTTCTGATCATGAATCTTGAAAAACTGGTTCGCCTCGCCCGCAGCAACATCACGGAACTCGATCACCAGAAGCAGAAACTCTTCCGCCAGGCGATGTTTGATGAGGTTTCGAACCTGCACAACCGCAATTATCTGATCAGCCGCCTGGAGGAGGAGCTTTCGCGGATCCGGCGCACCAGAAGCTCTTCCATCTTCATCTTCCTGGATCTCGACGGGTTCAAGATGGTGAACGACACGATGGGGCATTCCGCCGGCGACGACCTGTTACGCCAGGTCGGTGAGCGGCTCCTTCAGGGCGTGCGCGCGGAGGACGTAGTCTGCCGTTTCGGCGGTGACGAATTCTGCCTGCTGATCACGGGACTCGAACACGGCGAGGCCCGGAAAATGCGTGAAGTGGCCGAAAAGATCTCGGATCAGGTTATTTCCAAGCTGGAGCATCCTTTCACCGTTGACGACAAACCCGTCAACATCGGAGCCAGTGCAGGTATTGTCATCATCCCGGATGACACCGCGGACATCGAGGATATCCTGCGCTTCGGCGATCTGGCCATGTACAAGGCCAAACTCATTAGCGGCAATCAATTTTTCTATTACGAACAAGACTTCCTCCATGACATCAACTATCGCAATGCCGTTCGCCATAAACTCGAGAACGCGGTGCCTAAAAAGGAATTCGGCCTTCACTATCAACCGATCCACGAGATCGACAGCCACCGGATCGTGGGATTCGAGGCGCTCGCACGGTGGGACAGCGAGGATATGGGGCTGATCCGCCCCAGCCAGTTCATCGCGATCGCCGAGGAATCGGACACCATCATTCGGCTCGGGCGCTGGGTTATCGATGAGGCGCTGAGGGACGCGTGCACCTTGCGGGAAGTTGCGGGTGGAAGTTGTTTTATCGCAATCAACATATCGGAGAAACAACTCGCCGATCCACAGTTCTGCGACTACCTCGAAGAACGCATGGATCTGCATGGCATCGAACCGGATAACCTCCATCTCGAGCTGACCGAAAGCTATCATGTCCGTCGAGAGCCGGACCATCCGGACATACTGCAAACGCTCCGCTCGCGCGGGATTCACCTGTCACTCGACAATTTCGGAACGGGTTACGCATCTCTGAGCTATCTCCAGCAATACCCCCTCAGTACCGTGAAGATCGACCGCGGTTTTGTGGCCAACATGATGGACGACGCCAAAATGGCAGGCATCATCCGGGCGGTAGTGCAGATGGCCGACTCGCTCGGCATCAGGATCATTGCCGCGGGGATCGAAACAGCGGAGCAAGAGCAGGCGCTTATCGATCTGGGCTGCCACTGGGCGCAGGGATTCTACTACTCCAAACCCAAACCGATCGGGTCACTGCAGCAGACGCTGAAGACAGGCAGAAGGACGGCTGACGACCAAGGCGGCAAGGCGGACGGCGAGATCAGTCCGTAGGTGCGTTTTCGCCGAAGGCGAACGCGCGCAGCTCCGGCACGGCAACGAAAATGGTGAGCGCAGTAGCCGCGTTCGGTTCATTCCGGCAGGTAGTCCCTACTCCAACTCTCCGAAACAACACCGGCATCGATCATTTCATCGATCGCCGTTTCCCTGTAACCCATCTCGAGGAGAACGCTTCGGGTCGACGCGCCGTATTTTTCGGAGGGTGTCAGGGGATAAATCCTGCTGCGCGCCGGGCGCACGGCATACGGGTCAAGCTGCGTCACGACGTGACCGCTGGGATGGTCTTCGTAGATCGAGAACGAATAGCTGCCGTTACCGATGCCGGTTCCGCCGTCCGCCGGCCGGCTGTTGTACGCGCGGATGGTATCGAGATTCTCGCACACGGCGGCGCCGATTCCGGCCGCCTGCAGGCGCTCGACCCAGTCACTCGCGCGGGCCTTGAGAAAGGCGTGCGAGAAGTACGCCGCCAGCTGGTCGCGCGGCGTGTCTGGCACTTCGTCGAGGCCCGGCACCGCGGCGAATTTCGCCACATCCGTATCGTAGGCACTGAGCAGCAGGATGCCGTCGGCGGTGAAGTAGAATCGCGTCAGTTCATCGTAACCGTTGGCGTAGCGGCCCGAGGGTTCGTCGAACAGTCCACGGCGTTCGTAGTCGTAGAAAAACGGCATTTGCGCGAGGCCGCTCAAGGCCGTAAGCGAGGTTTTGACGCGACCGATGTGACCGGTCCGATACTTCTGGTACAGAGCCGTGGCGATCCCCATCGAAGCGGCGAAACCGCACATGACATCGATCGTACCGACGTGTGCATGCTCCTCCGGCGTATCCATGCTGCCACCGAAACGGAGCATGATCCCGGTTGTGGCCTGGACCAGATCGTCGTAGCCCAGGTAGTTGCTGCGCGGCCCCGTATTCACGCCACTGAAGCAGTCCAGCTGACAGAAAACCGCCTGCGGATTGATCGCCCGCAGTTCATCCTCCGACAGTCCCATGGTCTGAACCTGTCGATCGGTGGCGTTCCAGACGACCACATCGACGGACCGGATCAGCTCCTCGAGGATCTTCCGCCCCCGCGGCTCGGTGATATCCGTCAACACCGAGCGTTTCGAACGCATATGGGATATGCCGTAGATCACGGTATTCCAGGCATCATAGAACGGTCGAGTCGGATCGAGCTTGATCACCTCCGCGCCGAATCGCGCCAGGTATGTGGCCGAGTGCGGACCGGCGATCACATTGCAGAGGTCGAGTACGCGCACCCCGTCCAGCCAACCGGCCTCCTCGTTCGCATCGCCCGCGGGGAGGCTATGCCCCTCGCCCGCCGTCGCCAGCGCCGCCAGCGCCTCGTCGAATCCGACCTGTCGGCGCGCCCGCGGGGAGAGCATTTGCGCACCACTGTCGCGCAGCCACAGGATCGGTCCCGGCTGCATCATGAGACCGTACTCCGGATCCTCGACCTCGACGATCAGGTTGCTGGTCTCCGCGTGATCATCGTTTATCCACTCCTGCAGCCAGCGCTGTGGCGCCCCGGGGCAGCGGGCACGTCCGAAGCGCTTCTCCCACTCCTTGGCCGTGCGGGTAATGAATACGTCCTTCATGCGCTGGGCGATGTGGTCGGCCCAGTGCTTTGGCAGCGGGTAGATCCCCATGGCCGCATCCGCCTTCCACTCGCTGCTCGGCTGGTAGGTATCTTCCTCATCGGGAAGGCCCTCCGCCACGAGTTCGTCATACAGTCCGAGCGTTTTGAGGCAGCGCTGGACATGGCCCCTGTGGCTGGGACAGACGACATAGAACATGCGCCCGTCCTTGCATTTGTAATTGCGGAAGAACGGGTCGAGCAGGTCCTGCAGTTCGTCATAGCTGATGTTCAGCGGCAGGCCTTCTTCCCGCCGCCGCTCGATCTCCTTCTCACGCTGGGTTTTGTAGCGCTCGGGTATGCCCTGGACCTCGATGGAGTTGTAACAAAGCCCCTCCATCAGGGAACACGCCAGCGGCACCTCGACATGATCACCGACACCGCTGCGCTCGCGCGCCTGCAGCGCGAGGACAACGGCCGATCCGGCCAGTACCGTCCCGTAGGCCGATGCGAGGGGCAGCGGGGAGAAGGATGGATTGACGCCCATCAATACGCGGTTGAGGCCCATGTCGGTAAAAACGCCGGAATTGGCGGCGACCACGCTCTCGAACGCGCGCCATTCACGCCGCAGCTCGTCGTTGGACGCGAAACTCGGAATCGACAGCGTGATCAGCTCGGGACGATTCTCACGCAGGGCATGGAAGTCGATCCCGAGCCGCTGCATGACGCCCGGGCGAAAACTCTCGATGACGATATCCGCCTCATCGATCAGCGCCAGCGCCTGCTCCAGGCCTTCGCTCGACTTCAGATCGATCCGCAGGCACAGCTTGTTTCGATTGAGTGTGGCGTTGGCAGGCGTGGCCCACAGCGGACCGCCGGGCGGATCGATGTGA
>Ga0306907_1000735_pt1 | contig 12936 bp, 9 predicted proteins | sample AntRauTorcE11898_FD_190415 | JGI IMG/M metagenome (GOLD analysis project Ga0306907, IMG submission 190415) | Saline lake microbial communities from Rauer Islands, Antarctica - Metagenome Torckler E11 #898 (v2) (version 2) | ecosystem: Environmental > Aquatic > Non-marine Saline and Alkaline >... | reverse complement strand
CGCGACGGGTGACGCGTGCCGCGAATGGCGGGATGCGGTCGTTCGGACCCACGGAATTTTTGAAAAATTCCGTGCAAGAAAATTTCAAATTTTCTTGGCCCTCCTGTCGATCGACGTCGGTACACCTGCCGAGCTCTCCGACAACCGCATCCGCCCGGGCGCATCAAGCCCCCGTCATGGTCACATGACCGAAAAAGGCCCCGACATTGGTCGGGGCCTTCCTGTCTTTTCACCATGGTGCCGGTCTCAGTGGGCCGGTGCCTTGTCCCAGTCCTCGCGCTTGGGAAGCTGCTCGAACGTATGCTCGGGCGGCGGCGAGGGCAGGGTCCATTCCAGCGTGTCGGCGTATTCGTTCCAGTAGTTGTTCTCGGTCACCTTTGCGCCGCGGAAGAGGGCGTAGATGACGACACCGAAGAAGAACACGAAGGACGCGAAGGAGATGAACGCCCCGATCGACGACCACCAGTTCCACAGCGCGAACGCTTCCGGGTAGTCGATGTAGCGGCGCGGCATGCCCTGACGCCCGAGGAAGTGCTGCGGGAAAAAGGTCAGGTTCGCGCCGATGAACATCGCCCAGAAATGCACCTTGCCGGCCCATTCGGGGATATGACGCCCGGTCATCTTGCCGAACCAGTAGTAGATCCCGGCAAAGATCGCGAACACCGCCCCGAGGCTCATCACGTAGTGGAAATGCGCCACGACGTAATAGGTGTCGTGATAGGCCCGGTCCACCGCCGCCTGGCTGAGGACGACCCCGGTCACACCGCCCACGGTGAACAGGAAGATGAAGCCGAACGCCCAGAGCATCGGCGTCTTGAACTCCACCGATCCGCCCCACATCGTGGCGATCCAACTAAACACCTTCACGCCGGTGGGCACCGCGATCACCATCGTGGCCAGCATGAAATAGCTCTGCTGTGTCAGGCTCATGCCCACCGTGTACATGTGGTGCGCCCAGACCACGAAGCCGAGCACGCCGATCGCGATCAACGCCCAGACCATCGGCAGGTAGCCGAAGATCGGCTTGCGCGAGAAGGTGGCGACCACATGGCTGATGATGCCAAAGCCCGGCAGCACCACGATGTAGACCTCCGGATGGCCGAAGAACCACAGGATGTGCTGGTAGAGCACCGGATCACCACCGCCGGCGGGATCGAAGAACGTGGTGCCGAAATTGCGGTCGGTCAGCAGCATGGTGATCGCGCCCGCCAGCACCGGCAGCGCCAGCAGGATCATCCACGCGGTGACGAAGATCGACCACGCGAACAGTGGCACCTTGAACAGCGTCATCCCCGGTGCCCGCATGTTGAGGAAGGTGGTGATGATGTTGATCGCCCCGAGAATCGAGGACGCGCCCGACACGTGCACGGCGAAGATCGCCAGATCCATCGACATGCCCGCCTCGTTGGTCGAGAGCGGCGGATAAAGCACCCACCCGACGCCCGAGCCGAGCTGCCCGTTGCCCCCGGGCGACAACATCGACGCGAGCCCCAGCGAGGTCCCGGCGACGAACAGCCAGTAGCTGAGATTGTTGAGCCGCGGAAACGCCATGTCCGGTGCCCCAAGCTGCAACGGCATGAAGTAGTTGCCGAATCCCCCGAAAAGCGCCGGGATGACGACGAAGAACATCATCAGCACGCCGTGATAGGTGATCAGCACGTTCCAGAGATGCCCGTTCGGCGTGCAATCGGCGACATCGGATGCGATGAACCGCGCGCCTTCCATGCACATGTACTGCACACCGGGCTCCATGAGCTCCATGCGCATGTAGACCGTGAACAACACCGCGATAAAGCCGACGAGCGCCGAAGTGACCAGGTACAGGATACCGATATCCTTGTGGTTCGTCGACATGAACCACCGGGTGAAGAACCCGCGCTGATCCTCGTGTTCGTGGCCGTGAATGGCTGCGTCTGCCATTGGCTGCCTCCTGCTGAAATTTCGTCGGACGCCGGGAATCTTCCCGCGTGGCTACATCCGTTGACTACCATCGTTTTAGAATGTCTGCAGGGTCGCGGCAATGCGCGAAGTTGATGCGGGCCAAACAATTTGTCGCACCCTTGCGCCGCAGGCTCAGGAATTCGCGTCGAAAATCCCCGAAATCCGCGCCGCCTCATCCGCCAGCCCATAGGGCGGATTGACCACGAACAGCCCCGATCCGGTCATCCCGCGCCCCTTTTGCGGCGCCGGGACCCGCACCTCGTGACGCAGCGCATCCGGGAAGGCGGCGCGCAGCGTGGTCAGCATTCCGTCATGGCGCGGCGGGCTGAGGATCGGATACCACAGCATCAGGACGCCCACGCTCCATGCCTTCGCGATCCGGGCGAGATGCCGGGGGATGGCGTCGTAATCGGTCTTCACCTCGTAGCTCGGATCGACCAGCATCAGCCCCCGGCGCGGGGTCGGCGGGCACAGGCTGTGCGCCAGCTCAAACCCGTCCTGCTTGCGGACATGCGCGCCGAACGGCGCCAGCGCCGCGGCCAGATGCGCCTGCTCGCCGGGATGCAGCTCGGCCAGATGCAAGCTGTCGCCGGGTCGCAGACCCAGCCCCGCGATCAGCGGCGAGCCGGGATAGGCCGTGGCCCCGTGCCGCGCCCGCACGGCATCGAGGCACCGGCGGTAGGGATGATCCACCGGCAGCGCCGCTTCCAGACGCCCGACGCCGCCTGACGCCTCGCCGGTCTTCACCGCCGCCGCATCCGCCAGATCATAAAGCCCCCGCCCCGCATGCGTCTCGATATAACTCAGCGGCTTGGGTTTGCGGGCGAGATAGTCGAGAACCCATGCCAGTACCGCGTGCTTGTGCACATCCGCCGCGTTCCCGGCATGGTAATGATGCTGATAGCTGAGCATGCAGGCTGTTAGCAGGCGGCGCGCGGCAGGGGAAGGCGGTTTGCCCCTGTCCCCGCCATCCGACCTTGCCGGATCATGCCCATGCAAAGGGAGAGTGAACATGACAAGGCGGATGTCCCGGCGGGCGGCTACCTGATCTGGTCGAAAAGGCGGCTGTCACGACCGGATGAAACTGCCGTTGCGCAGATCGCGCATCGCCTGACGCAATTCCTCTTGCGTGTTCATCACGATCGGGCCGTGCCACGCCACCGGTTCTTGCAAGGGCGCGCCCGAGATCAGAAGAAACCGCACGCCGTCCTCGCCGGCCTGCACGGTGACCGTGTCGCCGGTACCGAAGCGGATCAGGGTGCGGTCGCCGGAGAGGTCTCGCAGATGCACCTCGCGGCCCGCGACCTCCTTTTCCAGAAGCACGCCGGTCGGCCGCGAGGCGTCGGCAAAGGCACCGCTGCCGGCGAAGACATAGGCAAAGCTTCGCCGGTAGGTGTCCACCTTGAATGTCTTTTTCACCCCCGGTGGCACCGAGATGTCGAGGTACTGCGGATCGGCGGCGATGCCGTCCACCGGGCCGCGCCGGCCCCAGAATTCGCCCACGATCACCCGCACGCGGGTGCCGTCATCGTCGATGACCTCGGGGATGTCCGGGGCCGTCACATCCTGATAGCGCGGCGCGGTCATCTTCAGCGACGAAGGCAAATTCGCCCAAAGCTGAAAACCGTGCATCTGCCCGGCGGCATTGCCGCGCGGCATCTCCTGATGCAGGATGCCCGACCCGGCGGTCATCCATTGCACGTCCCCGGCCCCGAGCATGCCGGTATTGCCGAGGCTGTCGCCATGCGCGACCTCGCCCTCGAGCACATAGGTGATCGTCTCGATGCCGCGATGCGGGTGCCACGGAAAACCCTTGGCATAGCGCGCGGGATCATCGTTGCGGAAATCGTCGAACAGCAGGAACGGGTCCAGCTCCGACGGGTCGTGAAAGCCGAAGGCGCGGTGCAGATGCACGCCGGCCCCTTCCGTGGTGGGGGTTGCGGGGCGGGCCTCGATGACGGGTCTTATGGACATGGGCGGGTCTCCTTTTTTACGCCAACATAAGGATGCCGGAGGTCCGCCGGCAGGGGGGTGGTCTGTTCGCAGGCAAAGGGGTGCTGTGCGTTTTTGATGATCCCTCTCGCCAAATGCGGGCAACCGGGATACATCCGCCGCACAAAGGGAGAGACACCATGCCCGACACCCCCGACAACGATGCCGACACCGAGATCGAGATGGAACTTGCGGCCTCCGTGGGGCGCCGGATGATCGGTGTGGGATCGGTGGCGCTTCTGGGGGTCATCATGCTATATCTGGCGATCGTGCAGACGCCGGGTCCGGGCTGGCGGCTGTTCATGGTCGTGTTCGCCGCCGTGGCGCTCTGGATGGCGCAGCGGATGTGGCACGCGACGGCGCACCGGCTGGAACTGACACCCGAGGGCCTGCGCAGCAGCGACGGGCGCATGATCGCCGCGATGGAGGATATCGTCGCGGTCGATCGCGGCGTGTTCGCCTTCAAGCCGTCCAACGGGTTCATGGTCAGGCTGTCGCGCAAGGGCCCGTTCGCCTGGGAGCCGGGCCTGTGGTGGCGGATCGGGCGGCGTGTCGGTGTCGGGGGCGTGACACACCGCACCCCGGCAAAGGTGATGGCCGAAATCATGGAGATGCGCATCGCGCAGCGCCCCGATATTTGATGCCTGCAACCTGAGCCGTGGACACCTGAGGTGGGGACCGGGGGAATGCGCGGGATCGGCCGCAAACATCCGCTGGCGTATGGTTGTCGGTCAAGGGTAGACGAATCGCCCGGCACAGCCGACCATGATTCAGGCCGCGACGGATATTGCGTTCGGCCCGACAAAACAGGGAGAAAGCAGCATGACCGCCATGAAAGAGCCGGGGTTTCGCGACAGCGTCGATCTGATGTTCAACCGCGCGGTGGCGCTGATGGAGCTGTCACCGGGCCTCGAGGAAAAGATCCGTGTCTGCAACGCCACCTACACCGTTCGGTTCGGTGTGCGGCTGCGGGGGCAGATCCACACCTTCACCGGCTATCGCAGCGTGCATTCGGAACATCTGGAGCCGGTCAAGGGCGGCATCCGCTATTCGCTTGCCGTGCATCAGGACGAGGTCGAGGCGCTCGCGGCGCTGATGACCTACAAATGCGCGCTGGTCGATGCGCCCTTCGGCGGCTCGAAGGGTGGGCTTTGCGTGGATCCGCGCGCCTGGGAAGAGCACGAGCTGGAGCTGATCACGCGGCGCTTCGCCTATGAGCTGATCAAGCGCGACCTCATCAATCCGGCGCAGAACGTGCCCGCCCCCGACATGGGCACCGGCGAGCGCGAGATGGCGTGGATCGCGGACCAGTACAAACGCATGAACACCACCGATATCAACCACCGCGCCTGCGTGACCGGCAAGCCGATCCATGGCGGCGGGATTCAGGGCCGCACCGAGGCGACCGGGCGCGGCGTCCAGTTCGGCCTGCAGGAATTCTTTCGCCACCCCGAGGATATCGCGGCGGCGGGGCTGTCGGGCACGCTGGACGGCAAGCGCGTGATCGTGCAGGGCCTCGGCAATGTCGGCTATCACGCGGCCAAGTTCCTGTCCGAGGAGGACGGCTGCAAGGTCACCGCGATCATCGAGCGTGACGGCGCGCTGATCGATGAGACCGGCCTCGATGTCGAGGCGGTGTATGGCTGGATCGCGCGGCATGGCGGGGTGGACGGCTTTCCCGATGGCAGGTTCATCCGAGACGGAACAAAAGCGCTGGAAGAGGACTGCGACATCCTGATCCCGGCCGCGCTGGAAGGCGTGATCAATCTCGAGAACGCCGACCGCATCAAGGCCCCGCTGATCATCGAGGCCGCGAACGGCCCGGTCACCGCGGGGGCCGATGATATCCTGCGCCAGAAGGGCACGGTGATCATCCCCGACATGTTTGCCAATGCCGGCGGCGTGACGGTGTCCTATTTCGAATGGGTCAAGAACCTCAGCCATATCCGGTTCGGCCGGCTCGGGCGGCGTCAGGAAGAGGCGCGGCACCAGTTGATTGTCACCGAGCTGGAGCGCCTCAATCGCGGCATGGGAGACGCGTGGGAGATGTCGCCGGATTTCAAGCAGAAATACCTGCGCGGGGCGGACGAGCTGCAACTCGTGCGCTCGGGCCTCGACGACACGATGCGCGGCGCCTATCAGGCGATGCGCGAAGTCTGGCACGGGCGGCAGGACGTGACCGATCTGCGCACCGCCGCTTATCTGGTGTCGATCGCCAAGGTCGCGGCCAGCTACCGTGCCATGGGTCTCTGAGCGGTCGCGCGCGCCGGACCTGCGCGCGCACCTCTCCACCCTCTGGACTTTGCACCCCAAGCGTCCGATATTCGACGCATGAGCCTGCCACCCGGATTCCTTGATGAATTGCAAAGCCGCCTGTCCCTGTCGCAGGTGGTCGGGCGCAAGGTCATGTGGGACACGCGCAAGTCCAATCAGGCCAAGGGCGACATGTGGGCCCCGTGCCCGTTCCATCAGGAAAAGACCGCGTCCTTTCACGTGGACGACCGCAAGGGGTTCTACTACTGCTTTGGCTGCCACGCCAAGGGCGACGCCATTTCATTCGTCCGCGAGACCGAGAATGTCGATTTCATCGAGGCGGTGAAGATCCTCGCCACCGAGGCCGGGATGACCTTGCCCGAACGCGATCCGCAGGCACAGGCTAAGGCCGACCGCCGCACGCAACTCGTCGAGGTGATGGAGCAGGCGGTCAAGTATTTCGGGCTGCAGTTGCGCAGCGGGGCCGGGGCGGCGGCGCGCGACTATCTGACCGGGCGCGGGCTTGATGCCACGACGCAGGCGCGCTTTGATCTGGGCTTCGCCCCGGATGGCTGGCAGGGCCTGTGGGATCACCTCACCGGCAAGGGGGTGACCCCCGGGATGATCCTCGCCTGCGGTCTGGCCAAGGAAAGCGGCAAGGGTGGCAAGCCCTATGACAGGTTCCGCAACCGGATCATGTTCCCCATCCGCGATGCCCGCGGACGCTGCATCGCCTTCGGCGGGCGGGCGATGGACCCGAATGACAATGCCAAGTATCTGAATTCGCCCGAGACCGAGCTTTTCGACAAGTCCCGCACGCTTTACAACTACGCCCCCGCGCGCGAGGCCGCCGGCAAGGGCCAGCCGCTGATCGTGGCCGAGGGCTACATGGACGTGATCGCGCTTGTCGCGGCGGGGTTCGGCGCGGCGGTGGCGCCCCTGGGCACGGCCGTAACCGAGCATCAGTTGCAACTTCTGTGGCGGATCGCCGACGAGCCGGTGATCATGCTCGACGGGGATACGGCGGGGCTGCGCGCGGCCTACCGGGTGATCGATCTCGCGCTGCCGCTGCTGGAGGCGGGCAAGTCCCTGCGGTTCGCGCTGATGCCCGAAGGACAGGATCCCGACGACGTGCTGCGCGCCCAGGGGGCGGGCGCAGTTCAGAGCCGGGTCGACGAGGCGCTGTCGCTGGTGCGGCTCTTGTGGCAACGCGAGACCGAAGGCCGCCGTTTCGACAGCCCTGAACGCAAGGCGGCGCTGGAACGTGTCTGTAAGGAAAAGACCGATCTGATCCGGGATCCGTCGCTGCGTTTCCATTACGAGCGGGAACTCAAGGATCTGCGCTGGCAGCTTTTCAACCCGCGCCGGTCGGGCGGGGCCGGCACCGCGCGGGCCCGTGGCGGCAAATGGCCCCTGCCGGAGCCTGCGCGCGCCAGCACGAAATCCTCGCTTCTGGTGGCCGGCGGGCGCGACACGGAAACACATCTCCGAGAGGCGGTGATCCTTGCCACGCTGGTGTCGTGCCCCGATGTGGTGGACAGCTTCGACAGCCAGATCGACCGGCTGGAATGTCGCGATCCCGATCATGCCACGCTGCGGGCGTTGATCCTGCGTCACGCATCCGAAGGGGCCGCGACATTGCGCGCCCGGATCGACGCGGAGATGGGTCCGGGACGGCTTGAAAAACTCATGTCTCTTCCCCAAGTCAAAATGGTGCCGCCCGTGCGTCATCCGGGTGATCACGGGCTTGCCGGTCTGACCCTCAAGGAAGAACTTGGCAAGCTGATGACCCAGCGTGGTGTTCTGGCGGAGATGAACGAGGCCAATGCCGACATGGCCGCGCGGGCAGACGAAGCCATGACCTGGCGATTGGGGCAGGCGGCGCAGGCACGCAACCGGGCGCTGTGCAGCCATGAGGATACCGATGCCGAATACGATCTCGGAGAGAACGGCGCGCCGGTCAAGCGGGACGAGAAAGAGCAGTTCGCGGAGCTCTTGAGCAGGATAAACTATTCCAAACCGCGGCGCTGAAAACGCTTCGGTGAGGTTTGTATAGGAAAATCAGGGTAGACGGGTGTCCGAATCAGCTGAGTGCGCTATTGATTCGTTCAGCCGAATCGACGCTACCATCCGTAATCGAGGAGTCTTTAATGGCCGCCAAGGATACTGAAGACCGCAAGCCCAACGACGCCGAGATGGAGGGGGCGCTCGATATGAGCCAGGCGGCGGTCAAGAGAATGATCTCCGAGGCGCGCGAAAAGGGCTTCATCACCTACGATCAGCTGAACGCGGTGCTGCCGCCCGATCAGGTCGGCAGCGAGCAGATCGAGGATGTGATGTCGATGCTGTCTGAGATGGGCATCAACATCATCGAGGCCGAGGACGCCGAGGAAGAGGAAAACAAGACCACCGCCGTTGCCGAGGTGAACAAGCGCGGTGAGGTCGCCCTCGGCTCCGGCAAGGAGGAAAAGCTCGACCGCACCGACGATCCGGTGCGCATGTATCTGCGCGAGATGGGGTCCGTCGAACTGCTGAGCCGTGAGGGCGAGATCGCCATCGCCAAGCGGATCGAGGCCGGGCGCAACACGATGATCGCGGGCCTTTGCGAAAGCCCGCTGACCTTTCAGGCGATCACCATCTGGCGCGACGAATTGCTGAGCGAGGACATCCTGCTGCGCGACGTGATCGACCTCGAGACGACCTTCGGCAACCAGACGCTGGAGGACGGCGCGGAGCCTGTCGCGGAGCCGGCCAATGTCGCGCATCCCCCTGAAAAGGAAGAGCAATCTAGCGCCTCGCCAGAGGTCGACGCGGACGGCAATCCGATCCAGCGCGACGATGACGAGGACGAGGACGAGCAGGCCAACATGAGCCTTGCCGCGATGGAGGCCGCGCTCAAGCCCCGCGTGCTGGAAACGCTCGACCGGATCGCCGATGATTTCGTCAAACTGTCGGAGATGCAGGACAGCCGGATCTCGGCGACGCTGAACGAGGACGGATCCTTCTCCAAGGAGCAGGAGGGCACCTATCAGCAGCTGCGCTCGGAAATCGTGGTTCTCGTCAACGAGTTGCACCTGCACAATAACCGCATCGAGGCGCTGATCGACCAGCTTTACGGCATCAACCGCCGGATCATGCAGATCGACACGGCGATGGTGAAACTGGCCGATCAGGCGCGGATCAATCGCCGCGAGTTCATCGAGGAGTATCGCGGCCGCGAGCTTGATCCCAACTGGGTCGAGGACATGGCGCAAAAGCCCGGACGCGGCTGGCAGATGCTGATGGAGCGCAGCCCCGAGAAGGTGGCCGAACTGCGCGCCGACATGGCGCAGGTCGGGCAGTATGTGGGCCTCGACATTTCCGAGTTCCGCCGCATCGTCGGACAGGTCCAGAAGGGCGAGAAAGAGGCCCGGCAGGCCAAAAAGGAAATGGTCGAGGCCAATCTGCGGCTGGTCATCTCCATCGCCAAGAAATACACGAACCGTGGCCTGCAATTCCTTGATCTCATTCAGGAAGGCAATATCGGCTTGATGAAGGCCGTGGACAAGTTCGAGTATCGCCGGGGCTACAAGTTCAGCACCTATGCGACATGGTGGATCCGTCAGGCGATCACCCGCTCCATCGCCGATCAGGCGCGCACCATCCGCATTCCGGTGCACATGATAGAGACGATCAACAAGCTGGTGCGCACTGGGCGCCAGATGCTGCACGAGATCGGCCGCGAACCGACGCCCGAGGAACTGGCCGAAAAGCTGCAGATGCCGCTGGAAAAGGTCCGCAAGGTGATGAAAATCGCCAAGGAGCCGATCAGCCTCGAGACGCCCATCGGCGACGAAGAGGACAGTCAGCTTGGCGATTTCATCGAGGACAAGAACGTCATCCTGCCGCTCGACTCGGCCATTCAGGACAATCTCAAGGAAACCACGACGCGGGTCCTGTCCTCACTGACTCCGCGCGAGGAACGCGTGCTGCGCATGCGTTTCGGCATCGGCATGAACACCGACCACACGCTGGAAGAGGTCGGTCAGCAATTCTCGGTCACCCGCGAACGCATCCGCCAGATCGAGGCCAAGGCCTTGAGAAAGCTGAAACATCCCAGCCGGTCGCGCAAGCTGCGCAGCTTTCTGGATCAGTAAGGACACGCCATGTCGATCCTGTCACGTCTGTTCGGAGGCGGCGCCAAGCCCGAGGCGCGGGCGGAAGTGGCCGAGACCTACAAGGGCTGTCGCATCACCGCCGCCCCCGAGGCCACCGAGGGGGGCTACCGTGTCGGGGCGCGGATCGAGAAGGAGATCGGCGGCGAGGTGAAGCCGCATCACCTGATGCGCGCCGATACGCTTGGCAGCATTGAGGAGGCCGAGGCGTTCTCGATCCGCAAGGCGAAACAGGTGATCGACGAACAGGGCGACGCGATTTTCGGGTGATGGCCGGTCGCCGCCATGCGTACAGGCTGTACCTTTTCGCGCTGAAAACGTACGCACCGCGTCCAGCGGGCGAAGGCCTCGCAAGGCAGCGTGCGCCGTGTAAACCGCAGTGGGCCGGGTGGCGATCCCAAGGGCCGTTGCGCGCCGCAAGCACGATGAAAACTTAAAAATCACTATCCGCGACGCGCGTCCTGTTGGATTCGGGTGTGCCATCAGCGATCCCGTCCCGGCCAAGGTGGTGGCCGTGGGGGTGTTCGGGCTGATGACACTCGATCATGCCACGCTCCCCGCCGGTGCGATCGGGACCCTGTCGCGGGCGCAAAAAAGAGGACGCCCCGAAGGGCGCCCAAATAATAATGGAACCTAAGATACACTCATCACCCTTACCATCAGTCGGTTTTCCCGACTGATACAGAGATATGGTCAGTCCGTGCGAGCGCAAAATTGTTTTTGGCCACGATGCCACGATTTCAGCATAACGTAGCGTCAACATGCTATCTTGACGCGAGCCATTTTCAGACATGACATCTCAAGGTAGTCAGACCACGATCCGGGCCGGCCCGGTTATCTCAGGATGGCGCGTCCGGCATAGCGGGCCGTGTCGCCCAGCATCTCCTCGATTCGAATGAGCTGGTTGTATTTGGCCAGCCGGTCGGAGCGTGCGAGACTGCCGGTCTTGATCTGCCCGCAATTGGTGGCGACGGCCAGATCGGCGATGGTGGCATCCTCGGTCTCGCCCGAACGGTGCGACATGACATTGGTCATCCCGGCACGATGCGCCATCTCGACCGCCTGCAGCGTCTCGGTCAGCGTGCCGATCTGGTTGACCTTGACCAGCATGGAATTGGCCGCGCCCTTTTCGATACCCATGGCGAGGCGGTCGGGATTGGTGACGAACAGATCGTCGCCCACAAGCTGCACGCGGTCGCCGATGGCCCGGGTCAGGGCCACCCACCCGTCCCAGTCATCTTCGGAACAGCCATCCTCGATCGAGAGGATCGGGTAATCGTTCACCAGCGCCTCGAGATAGGCGACGTTTTCATCCGGGGTCAGGGTTTTTCCTTCGCCTGCAAAGACATAACGGCCATCCTTGAAGTATTCCGTGGCCGCGCAATCCAGCGCGAGGCAGATATCCGTGCCCGGCGTGTAGCCAGCCTTTTCCACAGATTTCAAAATGAAATCAAGCGCGTCTCGGGTGGAGCTCAGGTTCGGCGCGAAGCCGCCCTCGTCGCCGACGCCGGTGGCCAGACCGACCGCGGTGAGCTCCTTTTTCAGCGTGTGGAACACTTCGGCCCCCATGCGCACCGCCTCGCGGATGCTGTCCGCCGAGACCGGCATGATCATGAATTCCTGCACGTCGATGGGGTTGTCGGCATGTTCGCCGCCATTGATGATGTTCATCATCGGCACCGGCAGGGTGCGCGCCGAGGTGCCGCCCACGTAGCGGTAGAGCGGCTGACCGGTGAAATCCGCGGCGGCCTTGGCTGCCGCAAGGCTGGCCCCGAGAATGGCGTTGGCCCCGAGGCGCGCCTTGTTGGGGGTGCCGTCAAGCTCGATCATGCCGAGATCCAGCGCGACCTGTTCGGTGGCGTCCATGCCGAGCAATTCGGTCGCGATCTCGCCATTGACGGCAGCACAGGCCTCCAGCACGCCTTTGCCCATGTAGCGGCTCTTGTCGCCGTCGCGCCGCTCCACGGCCTCATGCGCGCCGGTCGAGGCGCCCGATGGCACGGCGGCGCGGCCCATGGTGCCGTCCTCCAGGGTCACGTCCACTTCGACCGTCGGATTGCCTCGGCTGTCGAGGATTTCGCGGGCGTGGATGTCGATGATGCTGCTCATGTGTGTGGGATCCTCGGCTTTCGGATGCGGTGGCGTTTGGCATAGCAATTTCTAGCGGCTTTGCAAACGCAGTGCGGGATGGGGGCTGTTGGGACGGGGACCAAGAAAATTTGAAATTTTCTTGACCGGAATTTTTTGGAAAATTCCGTGGCTCAACCCGCCGCTACCCGCGAGGCGCCAGCGGGGCGGACGGGGCGGGCGTGCGCCGCGCCAGCCGGCGTTCGCGCCAGAAGGTGAACAGTCCCGAGGCGATGATGATCGCAGCCCCGGTGAGCGTCCAGATATCGGGGCGCTCGTCGAAGACCGTCACGCCGATCACCAGCGCGAAGATCAGACGCGAGTAGCGGAACGGCGTGATCACCGCCACATCCCCCAGCCGCATGGCCGCGACGATGGCGTAATAGGCGGCCAGCGCGCAGGCCAGCGCGAGCGCGAGATCGCGCCAGGCCATGGCCGAGGGCAGGCTGGGCGCGTCGCCCACCGCCAG
>Ga0306907_1000734_pt1 | contig 12943 bp, 10 predicted proteins | sample AntRauTorcE11898_FD_190415 | JGI IMG/M metagenome (GOLD analysis project Ga0306907, IMG submission 190415) | Saline lake microbial communities from Rauer Islands, Antarctica - Metagenome Torckler E11 #898 (v2) (version 2) | ecosystem: Environmental > Aquatic > Non-marine Saline and Alkaline >... | reverse complement strand
CCTGCTCGTGCACCGGGTCGGGCTGCTCGCCGTGCAGCATGCGCAGGAAGTGGCCGCCGATCGAGTCGGCATCGACGTCGGTGTCGATGCGCACGCCGTCGTGGCTGTAGCGGTACCAGTAGCAGACGATCGCCGGCAGCAGCGCGAGGATGCGATCGGCGACTTCGTCCTGTTCGCTGAAGTCCTGTTCGGTCTCGAGTGTGCCGAGCATCGATACGCCGGTGCGCATGACGTCCATCGGGTGCGCGCTGGCGGGGATGCGCTCGAGCGCCTCGGCGAGCGGTCCCGGGAGGTCGCGGCGGGCGCGCAGGCGCTGTTGATAGGCATCGAGTTCCTGGCGGTTGGGCAGGTGGCCCTTGAGCAGCAGGTGCGCGACCTCCTCGAAGATGCAGCGCTCGGCCAGTTCCCTGATGTCATAGCCGCGGTACGTGAGGCCCGAGCCCTCGATGCCGACCGTGGAGAGCGCGGTGCGGCCGGCGACCTGGCCGCGCAGACCGGCGCCCGTGTTCGCTTGCTTGCTCATTGGTTCGTTTCTCCTTTGCCGCCGCGGCTCGTGTTGTCACGGTTTTGGCCGCGCGCGAACAGTTCGTCGAGTTTGTGTTCGTAGGCGTGATAGTCGAGGTAGTCGTAGAGTTCATCGCGCGTCTGCATCAGATCGACGACCTCGTTCTGGCTGTCGTTCTCCAGCAGGCTCCAGTACACGGCCTCGGCGGCGCGATTCATCGCGCGGAACGCGGACAGCGGGTAGAGCACCATGTCGACGCCCCAGGCGGCGAGGTCGCTGCGGTTGTGCAGCGGCGTGCGGCCGAACTCGGTCATGTTCGCGAGCAGCGGCACGTCGCCCAGTGCCTTGCGGAAGGCGCGGTAATCGTCTTCCTCGGCAACGGCCTCGGCGAAGATGCCGTCGGCGCCGGCCTCGACGTAGGCGCAGGCGCGGTCGATGGCGGCATTGCGGCCTTCGCGTGCGAAGGCGTCGGTGCGCGCCATGATGAAGAACTCGGGGTCGCTGCGGGCGTCGACCGCCGCCTTGATGCGATCGACCATCTCGCCGGTGTTCACGCAGGCCTTGTTGGGCCGGTGGCCGCAGCGTTTCTGGGCGACCTGGTCCTCGATGTGCACGGCCGCCGCCTCGGCGCGGATCATGCCGCGGATGGTGCGGGCGATGCCGAGCGCGTCGCCCCAGCCGGTGTCGATGTCGACCAGCAGCGGCAGCGACGAGGCGTCGGTGATGCGGCGCACGTCTTCGAGTACGTCGTTGCGGTCGGTCAGCCCGAGATCGGGCAGACCGTAGGAGGCGTTGGCGACGCCGCCACCCGAGAGATAGATCGCGCGGTGGCCGAGCTGTTCGGCCATGACCGCGCAGTAGGCGTTGACCGTTCCGACGATCGGCAACGGCTCGTGGGCCGCGAGTTCGCTGCGGAAGCGTCCGCCTGGTGATGTGCTCATGAGGCCTCCCCGGCCAGCGATTCGGTCGCGGCCATGCGTTGTTCGATGTTCCTGAGCGACTGTCGGATATGGCGACGCATCAGCATCTCGGCCATCTCGGGGTCGCGATCGGCGATCGCGTCGACGATCTGCTGGTGCTCGCGGTAGGCCGGTCGGGCACGCGGGCCGACCATGCCGAACTGGCGCCGGTAGAGGCGCAGTTTGTCGTAGAGTTCGTCGTCGAGTTCGCGTTCGAGTTTGCGGTTGCCGCTGCCGGCCGCGAGGCGGCAGTGGAAGTCGAGGTCGTGTTCGCCCTGGATGTATGCGGTGTCGTGCTGGCGCGTGAGGTCGTCTTCCTGGGTGGCGAGCAGTTCGCGCAGCGAGGCGATCGCGGCATCGCTCATGTGGGTGGCCGCCAGGCGGCAGGCCATGCCCTCCAGGCACTCGCGCAGCTCGTAGAGTTCGCGCAGGTCTTCGGCCGAGACGGTGCACACGCGGGCACCGGCGTTGTGACGGCGCACGGCCAGCCCACGGTTGACCAGCCCCGAGATCGCCTCGCGCACCGTGCTGCGGGCGACGCCGTGACGCCGGGCCAGTTCGAGTTCCGGCAGGTGGGTGTCCGCGGGCAGGCCACCATCGATGATGGACTCGCGCAGGGTGGCGAACAGGGCCGTTGCGGTGGTCGGCGTACTCAGATCCATGGCGCTTGATTGTCGGACAGTAGAGCGCGGAAGCTCTTACAGATCGGTGTTTGTGTCAAGAGCGGTTGCCGATTGTCGGGCAATCTTGCACCGAAGCCCGCGGGCGGTTATCAATAGCGACCGCGACGCCACCGGAGTGGGAGATGACGCAGTCCAAGCCAGACGAACGCCTGGATCCGATCGCCGAGGGGATCTGGCGCTTCGATACGCACTATGTTCGCCCGCGGCATACCGGCTGCCCGATCGTTGTCGATTCCGGCCGCGCGGCCATTTTCGATACCGGCGTCCCGGGCAACATCGACGCGCTGGTGGCGGCGGTCGAATCGCTGGGTATACCGAGGGAGGCGGTGGACTGGGTGATCGTGAGCCACGCGCACCTCGACCACATGGCCGGTGTGGGCCCCCTGATGCAACGCCTGCCTGTGGCGAAGGTGGCGGCGCATCCGTCCGCGGCGCCACACGTGATCGACCCCGGCAAGTTGGAGAAGGGCTCGCGCGCGGTCTTCGGCGACGATTTTGTTGACCGCTACTACGCCGGTATCGAGCCGGTCGCGGCCGAGCGCGTGGTCGAGACGGAGGACGGCGACACGCTGACGCTGGGTACGCGCGAGCTGCAGATGGTCTACGCCCCCGGTCACGCCTGGCACCAGCAGGCGCTGTGGGATGCGCGCACGGCGACCGTCCTTGCCGGCGACGCGTTCGGCGTGAATTACCCGGAACTGGCGGGGGGCGACGGCCCCTTCGCCATCCTGCCGACGGCCCCGCCGCAGCTTTCGCCGGAGGCGATGCACGAGACGCTGGACCGCATCGTCGCCCTCGGGCCCGAGCGCGTGATGCCGGCGCATTTCACGGTGATCGAAAACCCGCGGGAAGTGGCCGGCGAACTGCACCGCATCATGGATGAGTGGCTTGATATCGCCCTGGAGGCGTCGTCGGTGGAAGATCTCCTCGAACGGCTCATCGCCGCCTGTGCCGCCGATCTCCAGCGCCGCGGACGCGAGGAGGAGGCCGAGACCATGCGTGAGCTGTATTACATGGATCTGTATGTGAACGCCCAGGGCCTCTGGCACTGGCGCCGCCGCCGCGAAGAACGCGCCGCCGAGAAAGGCGGCAAGTAGGCGCGTCTTCGACCGGCGCCACCGCACCGGTCGAATGCGCGCAGCCCGCCCGAAGCATCCGCTGACGGGCGCGGTCGAGGTCGATCAGACACGTAGGTTGGGTTGAGCGCCAGCGATACCCAACGGGTCGAGGCCGTATACCCGGAATCACGTCTTGCCGGTGAATGAACGCTCGACACGTTGGGCTTCCTTCGTCAGCCCAACCTACGGTTACCGGCATTGTCCGGTGCACCAGCTGATGTAGCCATCCTCCACTCTTGCCGCCCCCGTCGATTTGCGTGGATAGCCTGGTTCCGGTACAAGGGATACTGTATACAGAATGCAGAGCGGACCTATCACAGGCCCGCGAAACGGAGAGCAGCCCGGAAAAATGGACGCAATCGGACACCAGAAAGCACTGCCGGATCTGGTCCACGAGCGGATCGTGGAAGGGATCTGCAACGGCACTCTGGCGCCGGGCGAACGCCTGACGCAGGACGGGCTGGCGCGCCAGCTCGACGTTTCGCGCCTGCCGGTCGGGCAGGCGCTGAAGCGCCTCGAGGCGGAGGGCTTCGTACAGCCGGCCGGGCGGCGTGGGGTCAAGGTGGCGCGGCTGGAAGAGCGGTTCGTCCGTGAGCTCTACGAGTTCCGCGCCGGTATCGATCAGGTGAGCGCCGGACTGGCCGCGCGCCGCGGCGGCCCGGATCTGCGCCCGCGCGGCGACGCTATCCTCGAACGCGGCCGCCGCGCCTCCCGCAATGACGACATTCCCGAGCTCATCGCCGCCGACATGGCCTTCCACCAGCTCATCTACGAGGCCGCCGGCAACGGCATGATCCTCGACACGATGGCGTCGCACTGGAACCACACCCGGCGCGTGATGCAGACGATCCTCAGCGACGACCGCCACCAGGATCAGGTGTGGCATGACCACGCCGCGATCCTCGACGCGGTCTGTGCCGGCGATGCCGGGGCCGCGGAACAGGCGGCCCGGGATCACGCCGAGCGCGCGGCGGACTGGTTCGAGAGCGAGATGGCCCGCGCGGATTCGCCCGCGCGGTCTGGTATTGCACAGGGGTAATCACCGATGGCGGAAAACGCAGCGAAAACGGCGCCCGGCGCCGGCGAGAATATCCGGGTCCTGCTGGCGAAGGTCGGGCTCGACGGTCATGACCGCGGCGTAAAGGTGGTCGCGCGCGCCCTGCGCGACGCGGGCATGGACGTCGTCTACTCCGGCCTGCACCGCACGCCGGAAGAGGTCGTCGCGGCCGCCGTGCAGGAAGACGTCGACGTGCTCGGCGTATCGATCCTGTCGGGCGCGCACATGACGGTCTTCCCGCGCGTGATGAAGGCGCTGAAAGAGAACGACGCCGAGGACATCATCGTCGCCGGCGGCGGCGTGATCCCGGACGACGACATTGCGAAGCTCACGGAAATGGGCGTCCAGAAGATCATGCTGCAGGACACGCCGCCCGACGAGATCGTCAACGCGTTCCGCCAGCTCGTCGCGGAGCGCGGGCCGCGGTGAACGTGCGCGCGCGTGCAACGGGCTTGCCCCTATGGGGGCCGAGCCGCCGTGCACGGGGTTTTCTCGCAGAGGCGCGGAGTACGCGAAGAAAAAGCGAGTGTGAAACGTTGGCTTACCGCGGGGCACGATACGTTTTTCGCGGTCTCGGGGGCGTCATTGCAGTGTCCGTTTTTCCTCCGCGACCTCTGCGCCTCTGCGAGAAAACCCCGGGTACGGCGTTCGATCCAGTACTCGCCGGCCTTGGCCGACCTGGAGTGTGAATGATGGAAGAGTGGCAGTTTCCACCGAATTACGACGACGGCTACTTCCCCGATCCGTCGAGCCGCTACTGGTTCCCGGAGCGCGAGACGATGGATCCATCCGCGCGTGACGCGAAGATCCTAGGGCGCATCCAGGAGGTTATGAATTACGCCTGGAAGAACTCCGCGTTCTATCGGCGCAAGTGGGAAGAGGCGGGCGTCCATCCGGACCATATCCAGTCACTGGAAGATTTCGAGGACCGCGTGCCGGTCATCACCAAACAGGACCTGCGTGATTCCCAGGCCGGGGCGCCGCCGTTCGGCGATTACCTGTGCATCCCCGAGGACGAGATCCATCACATCCACGGGACTTCCGGTACGACCGGCCGGCCGACGGTGTTCGGTATCGGTCGCCGCGACTGGAACACGATCGCGAACAACCAGGCCCGCGTGATGTGGGGCATGGGCATCCGCCCTGGCGACATGGTGTTCATCGCCTCCGTGTTCAGTCTCTACATGGGCTCCTGGGGCACGCTGGCCGGCGCCGAGCGCCTCGGCTGCAAGTGCTTCCCCTTCGGTGCCGGCGCGCCCGGCATGACCCAGCGCGCCGTGACCTGGCTGAAGATGATGCAGCCGGCCGGCTTCTACGCGACGCCGTCCTACGCGCTGCGCCTCGCCGAGGTCGCCGAGGAAGAGGGCATCGATCCGCGCGAGTTCGGTCTCAAGGTGATGTTCTTCTCCGGTGAGCCGGGCGCCTCGATACCGGGGATCCGCGACCGCATTGCCGATCTGTTCGGCGCGCGTGTCGTCGATTCGGGAACGATGGCCGAGATCACGCCCTGGATGAATGGCGCCGGCAGCGCCGAGACAGGCGGCATGATGCTGTGGCAGGACATGGTCTACGGCGAGATCTGCGATCCGCACACCGATCGCCGTGTTCCGTGGGGCGAGCAGGGCACGCCGGTGTACACGAACCTCGAACGCACCTCGCAGCCGATGATCCGGCTGCAGTCGGGCGATCTCACTCATTGGGTGATGGAAGAGAATCCCTGCGGTCGCACCTATCCGCGCCTGCCGCGCGGCATCTACGGCCGCATCGACGATATGTTCCAGATCCGCGGCGAGAACGTGTATCCGAGCGAGATCCACGCGACGCTCAACGAGATGGAAGGCTACGGCGGCGAGCACCGCATCGTGATCACCCGCGAGGGCAGCATGGATGAACTGCTGATCCGGCTGGAGCCGTCGAAGGAACTCGAGGCGCGCGGCGTCGATGCGGTGAAAGAGTTCCGCGACAAGGCGAAACACGATCTTGAACGCATGCTCGGTTTCCGGGTCGGCATCGAGATGGTCGCCGCCGATACGTTCCCGCGTACCGACTTCAAGGCCAAGCGCGTGATCGAGGACCGTGACCTCTACAGCAGCCTGAGTCAGGGGGCGGAGTGACGGAGCGCATTCCATCGGATGAGCTCGCGCGACGTGTGCGCGAGGGCAGCCTGCGCGCCGCCGCGCGGCTGATCACCCGGGTCGAGGGTGGCGAGGACGAGTGTCGTCCCGCCCTTGCCGAACTGTATCGGCATACGGGCCACGCGCACGTCGTCGGCATCACCGGCGTGCCCGGCTGCGGCAAATCGACGCTGGTGTCACAACTGGCCCGTACGCTGCGCGCGGACGGTCGCCGGGTCGGCATCGTCGCGATCGATCCCTCGAGTCCGTTCTCCGGCGGTGCCATCCTGGGCGATCGAATCCGCATGTCGGATCTGGTCGAGGATCCGGGCGTGTTCATCCGCAGCATGGCCACGCGCGGCGCGCTGGGCGGGCTCGCGAAAGCGAGCCTCGATGCCGTCGATATCCTCGACGCCGCCGGCTTCGACATCATCCTGATCGAGACGGTCGGGGTCGGTCAGGACGAAGTCGATATCGTCCAGGCCGCGCATTCGACCGTGGTCGTCTCGGCGCCGGGGCTCGGTGACGATATCCAGGCGATCAAGGCGGGCGTGCTCGAGATCGCCGATATCCATGTCGTGTCCAAGGCCGACCGTGCCGATGCGAACCGCACCGTCACCGAACTCAAGACCATGCTCACCATGAGCATGCCCAGTGGTCCCGACCAGTGGTACACGCCCGTAGTCCCGACCAGTGCCGAGAAGCAGACCGGCCTCGACGAACTGCGCGATGCCATCGATCGCCACCGCAAACATCTGATCGATTCCGGTGCGCTGGAGAGCAAGCGCAGCGAGATCGCTGCCAACCGAATGCTCAAGATCGCCGAGGGCATCGTGCGCGAGGACTTCCGCCATCAGCGCGAAGCCGACCTCGCCGATGTCCTGGGCCGCGTCAGTCGACGCGAGACCGACCCGCATGCCGGCGCCCTGGAGCTGCTGGCCGCCGTTCATACGAGGATCCGCCATGAATCAACAGCAGACCCTGTTCAGTAAAGACGAACTCGACCGCATCGACGCGGAGTACGGTGACTGGGAAGGCAACGAAGTCGCCCGCTTCCTGGAGCGCGCGCCCGAACGTCGCGAGACCTTCCGCACGGGCGCCGGGCTCGACGTCAAGCGCACGTACACGCCGGTCGATATGGCCGCGACGCCGTGGGACGACATCGGCCTGCCGGGCCGCTATCCGTTCACGCGCGGGCCGTACCCGACCATGCACCGCGGGCGTCCCTGGACCATGCGCCAGATCGCCGGCTTCGGCATGGCCGCGGACACCAACCGGCGCTTCCACTATCTGATGGCGCAGGGTCAGACCGGCCTCTCCGTCGACTTCGATATGCCGACGCTGATGGGTTATGACTCCGATCATCCGATGAGTGAAGGCGAGGTCGGACGCGAGGGCGTGGCGATCGACACACTCGCCGACATGGAGGCGCTGTTTGATCAAATCGATCTCGAGAAGATCTCCGTGTCGATGACGATCAACCCGTCGGCCTGGATCCTGTTCGCGATGTACATCGCCGTGGCCGAAAAGAACGGCTTCGATCAGGCGAAGCTCTCGGGCACGATCCAGAACGATATCCTGAAGGAATACATGGCGCAGAAGGAGTGGATCTATCCGGTGCGCCCGTCGCTGCGCATCGTGCGTGACTGCATCACCTACGGCGCGCAGCACCTGCCGCGCTACAACCCGCTGAACATCTCCGGCTATCACATCTCGGAGGCCGGCGCGGTGGCGACGCAGGAAGTGGCCTACACCATGGCCAGCACGATCCAGTACGTCCAGGAGGCCGTGGACGCCGGTGTCGATGTCGACGAGTTCGCGCCGAGGCTGTCGTTCTTCTTCGTCAGCCAGGCCGACTTCTTCGAGGAGATCGCCAAGTTCCGCGCCGCGCGCCGCGTCTACGCGAAGATCATGGGCGAGCGCTTCGGTGCGAAGAAACCCGAGTCCTGTCGCCTGCGCTTCCACGCGCAGACCGCTGCGGCCACGCTTACCAAGCCGCAGCCGAAGGTGAACATCGTCCGCACCGCCTTCCAGGCGATGTCGGCGGTGCTCGGTGGTGCGCAGTCGCTGCATACCAACGGACTGGATGAGGCCTACTCGATCCCGACCGAAGAGGCCATGAAAATCGCCCTGCGCACCCAGCAGGTGATCGCCGACGAGACGGGCGCCGCCGATGTCGTCGATGGTATCGGTGGTTCCTGGTACGTCGAGAACCTGACCACGCGGATCGAGGAAGAGGTCTGGAGCATCCTCGACGAGGTCGAGGAGATGGGCGGCACGATCCAGTGCATCGACGACGGCTACTTCCAGCGCGGCATCGCCGACTCCGCCTACGACTACGCCATCCGCAAGGCGAGCGGTGACCGCCCGGTTATCGGTGTCAACTGCTACGTCGAGGAAGACGGCGACCCTGAGGTCGAGGTCCACCCGCACGACCCTGAGACGGAGCGCAACCAGATCGCCCATCTGCAGCGGGTGCGCGACGAACGCGACGAGAGCGAGGTCCAGCAGTTGCTGGAAGAACTGCGCAACGTCGCCGAGGACGAGTCGCAGAACCTCATGCCCGTCACCATCAAACTGGTCAAGGCCGGCGCCTCGATGGGCGACATCGTCGAGAACCTCCGCGAGCTGTGGGGCACCTATCGCGAGACGCCGGTGATCTGAGTGGATTCATTGGTTGGGTTCGTCAAGGCGTTTTCTCGCAGAGGCGCGGAGCGCGCGGAGAAGAGCAAAGCAAATCGTAGGCGCGTCTTCGACCGGCGCCACTGCACCGGTCGAATGCGCGCGGTACGCCCGAAGCGCCCGATACCGTGCACACCACAAACCGCGCGCGTTCGCCTTCGGCGAAAACGCGCCTACGCGCCGAGAACCACCACGCAACCCGGATTTGCCCGAACCTTCTTTGCCTTTTCTCCGCGCACTCCGCGCCTCTGCGAGAACCGATTTTCACCGTTTCAGGTGTTGTCCGACACGTAATCCGAAAACGCTCTTCAGACCCTGGTAAATTGCATAAAAGCGACCCGATTGTCCGCCAATCCTTGCACGCGCCTCCCGAGGCGGTTATACGTGAGCGATCCAGACTGAGGCCATTCCGGGCACATGCGGACGCGGGCACCCGGCGGCCGGGAGGGAACAATCGCGATGACGGCCTACGATCCGATCCACGAGCGCTCGCTGCGCGACCCCGAAGGCTTCTGGGCAGAGGTCGCGGAAGATATCCACTGGGACCGCCGCTGGGACCGCGTGCTCGACGACTCGGACGCCCCCTTCTACCGCTGGTTCACCGGCGGCAAGCTCAACACCTGCTACAACGCCATCGACCGCCACGTCGAAGCCGGCCACGGCGCGCAGACCGCGCTGATTCACGACAGCGCGGTCACCGGCACCTGCAACCGCTGGGATTACGCCGGACTCCAGGACGAGGTCGCGCGCCTCGCCGGGCTGCTGCGCGCGCAGGGCGTCGACACCGGCGATCGCGTCGTCATCTATATGCCTATGATCCCGCAGGCCGTGTTCGGCATGCTCGCCTGTGCCCGGATCGGCGCGATTCACTCGTTGGTCTTCGGCGGTTTCGCCGCCTCCGAGCTCGCTTCCCGCATCGACGACGCCGAACCGAAGCTGGTGCTAAGCGCGTCCTGCGGTGTCGAACCCGGTGGCGTCGTCGATTACCACGGCCTCCTCGACAAGGCCCTCTCGCTCGCGCGGCACGAAGTGCCGGGTTGTCTTATCTGGCAGCGCGAGCAACAGCCGGCGGACCTCGTCGGCGGGCGCGATGTCGACTGGGCCGCGGCGCTGAAGACGGCCGCGCCGGCGGACTGCGTGTCCGTGGAGGCGACCGACCCTCTGTACATCCTGTACACGTCCGGCACGACCGGCCACCCGAAGGGCATCGTGCGCGACAACGGCGGTCATGCCGTCGCGCTGCAGTGGTCGATGCGCAACGTCTACGGCATGGCGCCGGGCGACGTGTACTGGACCGCATCCGACATCGGCTGGGTCGTCGGGCACTCCTACATCGTCTACGGCCCGTTGCTGAACCGGAACACGACCGTGATGTTCGAGGGCAAACCGGTCGGCACGCCGGACGCGGGGGCCTTCTGGCGTGTCGTGCGGGATCATGGGCCGAAGACGCTTTTCACCGCCCCCACCGCGATCCGCGCGATCCGCTCGGCGGACCCGGAGGGCGAGTTCATTCGCCAGTATGACGTCAGCTCGCTTGATTCGTTTTTCCTCGCCGGTGAGCGTTCCGATCCGGCGACCATCCACTGGGCCGAAAAGCATCTCGGTGTGCCCGTGGTCGACCACTGGTGGCAGACGGAGACCGGCTGGGCCATCGCCGCCAATCCGCTCGGCATCGAAAACCTGCCGGTCGAGGCCGGCTCGGCGGGTAAACCCATGCCAGGCTACGACGTCCGCGTGCTCGATGAGCGCGGTGAAGAAAAGCCGCGCGGCGAACTGGGCAACATCGCCATCCATCTGCCCATGCCGCCGGGCACGATGCTCACGCTCTGGAACAACCGTGAGGGGCAGCGTGAGCATTACCTGTCGCGCTATCCCGGCTACTATCTGACCGGTGACTCGGGCGTGATCGACTCGGATGGATATGTCCATGTCATGAGCCGCATCGACGACGTCATCAACGTCGCGGGTCATCGACTGTCGACCGGGCGCATGGAGGAAGTCCTCTGTGATCATTACGCCGTTGCCGAGGCCGCGGTGTTCGGCGTCAACGACGAGACGAAGGGGCAGCTACCGCTCGCTCTGGTCGTACCCGCGGCGGGCAGCGGGGTGGATAGCGAGACGCTGGTGAAAGAACTCGCCGAACACATGCGCAACGAGGTGGGCCCGGTCGCCGCATTCCGCCTCTGCACCCTGGTCACACGCCTGCCCAAGACCCGCTCCGGCAAGGTCCTGCGCGGCACCATGCGCAAAATCGCCAACGGCGAAGAGTGGAAAGCGCCCGCGACCATCGACGATCCGAAGATCCTCGAGGAGATCGGGGAAGCGCTGGATGAGCTCGGCTTTCCGCGTGCGGGCGGTAATTGATTGCGCGTTTTCCCGGCGGTATTGAAAAGCGGATCTCGCAGAGCCGCAAAGATCGCGGAGTAAACGCGAGAAGGTTTCGCCAAGCATCATTGATGACGTAGGCCGGCCTACGTGAAGATTTTCGGCTCGTTACGCGGGCTACAAACGAGTCACCAGCCCGTAGGCGCGTCTTCGACCGGCGCCACCGCACCGGTCGAATGCGCGCGGCATGCCCGAAGCGTCAATGTTCGCCGAAACGCGTAACGCGCGCGTTCGCCGACGGCGAAAACGCGCCTACGCGCTGCCTGGCTACCCTTCACGCGATAACCGGATGACTGGGCGATTCATGCACATCCCCGGTATGCTTCACGCAAGGAGGTGACGCATGCGTATCGGAATCGATCTGGGCGGTACAAAGATCTCGGAGCTGGCGCTCGGTGACGACGGGGAAATTCTGGCGCGTCGGCGGATTCCCACCCCCAAAGGGGATTACGACGGCACCCTGGACGCGATCGCCTCGCTCGTAACGGAACTGGAACGCGAAACCGGCCGCACCGGTTCTGTCGGCATCGGCACCCCCGGTGCGATCTCCCCCGCGACCGGACTGTTCAAGAACGCCAGCGCCGTGTTCCTCAACGGACGTCCCGGGAAGGTCGATCTGGAAGCGCGTCTGGATCGCGAGGTCCGCATCGCCAACGACGCCAACTGCTTCGTCCTGTCGGAGGCCGTCGACGGTGCCGGGGCCGGTTATGGCCTGGTTTTCGGCGTCATTCTCGGTACCGGCTGCGGGGGCGGCATCGTGTTCGATGGCCACGTCCATGTGGGGCCCAATGCCATTGGCGGTGAATGGGGTCATAACCCGCTGCCCTGGCAGGCGCCGGAAGAGTACCCGGGTCCCGAATGCTATTGCGGCCGCCGCGGCTGCATCGAGCGCTGGGTGTCCGGGACCGGTCTGCAGCAGGATTACGCCAACGTCTGCGGCGAAGAAATCACCGGCGAAGAGATCGCCGCCCGCGCCGAGGCGGGTGACACCGAGGCGCAGACCGTCATGGACCGCTACGAGGATCGCCTCGCCCGCGGCCTCGCCAGCGTCATCAATATGCTCGATCCCGACGTCGTCGTCCTCGGCGGCGGCGTCTCCAACGTCGCCCGCCTGTACACGAACATCCCCATCCTCTGGCAACGCTATGTTTACTCCGACCGCTGCGACACCCCCCTGCGCCAGAACGTCCACGGCGACGACAGCGGCGTGCGGGGGGCGGCGTGGTTGTGGTGAGTGGGTGCATGTCTCGTGAGGCGGGCGCGGTTCGCGAGATTGCGTTATGGAATGCCTGAGGCGGGCTGCGCGCATTCGACCGGCGCTCATCCGCGCCGGTCGAAGACGCGCCTACGGTTTGGGAACCGATAACGCCGCTGCGAGCATGGCGTATGTTCGGAGGAACCGAAATGATGCCAACGAGGAAGTATCATGAAAGGTAGGCG
>Ga0306907_1000732_pt1 | contig 12954 bp, 12 predicted proteins | sample AntRauTorcE11898_FD_190415 | JGI IMG/M metagenome (GOLD analysis project Ga0306907, IMG submission 190415) | Saline lake microbial communities from Rauer Islands, Antarctica - Metagenome Torckler E11 #898 (v2) (version 2) | ecosystem: Environmental > Aquatic > Non-marine Saline and Alkaline >... | reverse complement strand
CAGGATGTCGGCAATGACTCTCCAGTCATCGCCTGGAAGCGACCGTAGGCCCAGAGGACCTGACCATTGGAGTCCCACTCGCCCTCCTGCGACTGGAAATAGCCGCTGGCGCGCTGGCGCTGCGGGAAGCTTTCGAGCGCCCTGCGGGCGCGCTCGATATAGCCACCCGCCAGCAACGCATGCAGGATCAGACATGCATCGCGGAACCAGAAGCGGCGATACGTGTACGGCCCCGGCACGATGTCGTCGACCGAATGCAGCACCAGACTTGTCCGTGCCGCCTCGAACAGTTGCTGGATCCCGGCGTCCGGGATTGCGACCGTGGCGGTGTCCGCATGGGCGTCGGCCCAGGTGCATCGCCGCCCGTGCGGCAAGGGCGCATCGTCGAGAGCGACCCGCGCACGCAAACGGCACTCGCCGTCCGGCATGGGATACACGGCCGCACCCGTCGCCATGCCAACCGGGCAATGCAGACCGCCAGCGGCCGGCGCCGGAGCGCCATCCAGTGCATGGAATACATCCCCCTGGCGGTAAGTTCGAAACCGCAGGTCCACGGGCGCCGGATCCAGTTCGATATCGGTCGTGTCGTTGACCCGAAACCCGCGTCCACCTTGAGCGGGATGCAGGTTGTCGATGAACTGGATACCCTCCGGGTTGTACGGGCGTACCGCGAGCGCGAGCCGGTCCCCGGCGCCGCCACGGGCCGTGATATCGAGCAGCGCCCAGGCACGACCATCGATGCGCTCGACGCTCGCATGCAGCGTGAGCTGCCGTGGTCCATCGGTCACCGTCGTGTCGACGGCGAGTCCGGACCGGGTGTCCTGGGACTGCTTCACCTCACCGCACTGTCCCGGCAGCAGGTGGTTGCCGTCAGCGGCCACGATCCAGCAATCGATCGACCAGCCATCGTGCAGCGGCGTCCAGAGCCCGCGCGGATCGACGATCGGATAGTGCGGACAGTCGGGCAGGCCCACGGCCGTCCAGTTGCGATGGGTCAGATTGACGTGCGAAAAGGAAAAGGCGCGCGGGATGAACGAGGCATCGCCGGGATCGAACTGGCGCACGACCCAGTACGGCCAGACCCAGTCCAGGTTGTGCTGGATCGCCTTCGTGTTGACCAGGCCGCGGGCGTGGAACACCAGCCCGGCACGCAGCAGCTCGAGCGGCTCTGCGATCTCCGAGGGCTGCGAGAACCGACGCAGGCGGGCCATGACCCGCAGCGGATCGATGACACCATATGCGCGCGCCGCTCGACGCACGATCGCTCGCCATGGCAACCAGCGCCATGCCATATCCACCTCCCCGACATGCGGTCGATACGGAAGCCGTCGGGGCCCGAATTCAGTCCGCGGCAATCCCCGGGATCGCTTCCGCTGATTCAAAGATATCGCGGTAACTCGCGTACCAGGCGGCCCAGGTGATCGGTCCGAGCACCAGCCAGCCAAGCATCAGGGGCAGTGTGGCCAGCAGCGCGAGTACCGTCCAGATCAGGCTGAACACGAAAAAGGGCCACACGTTTCTCAGCAGGCCACGGACACCGAGACCGATCGCCTGGATCGGTGGTTGGGATGCCAGCACCACCAGCGGGATCGCGTAGAAGAACACCACCACGACCGTCAATGAGAGCACCAGCCAGATCAGGAGCGCGAACAGAACGCCGATTCCGAGGGAGGCCGCGCCACCCGGATGGAACCCATCCTGTCCGGACAACAGCCCCGGATCGAGGACCGAAAGCCCCGCGGTCACGACCAGCACCATCAGACTCCCCACCGTGGCCGCGATCGACGCACCGGTGTAAAGCAGTCCGAGGATGACGATATCGCCGCGTGTGTGTTCCGACACAAGCGGTTCGAACAGGCGCCCGAGATCAAGCGGCCGGCCGGCCTCGACGTCCCGGGCGGCGAGGAGCATCCCGCCCGACAGCGCCGGGGCCAGCACCAGCGCCACGAGGAACCCGATCGCCGGGACCAGGTTGAGCACGATGAATATGAGCAGGAACACGATCGAAAGGACGATCCACATGCCCGGCGCCGCCATGAACAGCCGCCAGGCGCGCGTGAGCCACTGCGTGCCGCGCTGGCTATCCCACGCATGGATCGTTGTCATCAAACCGCCTCTCCCGGCGTCCGGAATCAATGTCCTTTACCAACCCGAACACTGGTCATCCCGGGGAGCGTACAGTAACGGCGGGGGTGTTACATACCGCGACCACCAACCGGGAGTCAGTCAGTCCATGGTGGCAAACTGGTTCATCGCATTGCCTTTCCCGGCCGCGTGCCTGCAAGCGGACGAGTGGGCCCAACTGCCGACGGGGACGCGTGCATTCGATCCGGAGGATCTGCATGTAACGGTCGCGTTCCTGGGGGCCATCGGCGAACAGCGCGCCCTGCGCGCGTGGGAGCGATTCCGGGCCGGCGACGAGCTGCCCGTGGCCACGACCACGGGAGCGCGCGCGACGTTCGGTGCGCCACGCAGGCCGTCAGCACTGGGACTGGATCTCGATACCGGTAGCCGCGATGGCGCATTGACCCGCTTCATTTCGGAATGGCGCAACACCCTGCGGGCAGCGGCCGACCTCGTGCGGGAAGAACGCCCGGTACGCCCGCACGTCACCCTCGGGCGGCCGCCACGACGGACCGATGACGAGTGGCGGCACGCGCTCACTGCATGGATCGACCGATCCGCCGCACACGACGCGGTGAGCCTGGATCGGATTGCGCTGTATACGCGTGGGGATCCGGACGGCCGGCGACGCTTTCGCGAAGTGTACGTGTTCCCGTCGCCGCGACCGAGTCCATCGGTCTAGTGGGCCATGCGGAACGCGGATTGCCCCGGAGATCGACTGATCCTCAGTGCCGGTCGTTCAGGTATTCAGCCAGCGTCGGGCCGGGTCATTCGCCCACGCATCCGCGAAATGATGCACGGGCCCACACCCGTGACCGACAGACAGCCGGTCAGCCGCCCCGAGCGCCATCATGAGATAACGGCGGGCGGCGTCGACGGCCTCCGCCATCGAGGCCGAAGCCGGTGCCAGCGCCGCGATCGCGGACGACAGCGTGCAGCCGGTGCCGTGCGTATTGGCGGTGGCGACCCGCGCGGAACCGTACCCCCGCGTTCCCCCCGAATCACAGAGCAGATCGGTGACCGCATCGCCGTCCAGATGCCCCCCCTTCACCAGCGCCGCGCGTACCCCGAGCGCGAGCAGGCGCATCCCTGCTTCCTCCATGGCATCCGTCGTCGCCGGCGCCTCGTCGTCGCCGAGCAGTACCGCCGTTTCCGGCAGATTCGGGGTGATCAGGGTGGCGAGTGGCAACAGCCGGTCCCGCAGGGCGGCAACCGCCGCGTCGTCGATCAGCCGATCCCCGCTCTTGGCGACCATGACCGGATCGACCACCACCACCGCGGGGCGGTAACGCTCCAGGCACTCGGCCACGACCGTCACCGAGGTGGCGCTGCCCACCATGCCGATCTTGACGGCATCGACGCGGACATCGTCGAACACGGCCTCGATCTGAGCGCGCAGGAATGCCGGATCCACGCCCGACACGTCGCGCACCCCGGTGGTGTTCTGCGCGGTCAGGGCCGTCAGGGCGCACATCCCGTACGCACCCAGCGCCGAGAAGGCCTTCAGGTCGGCCTGGATGCCCGCGCCGCCCGATGGATCGGATCCGGCGATCGACAGCACATTCGGGATCCGCTCATGGGCCATCGCTGGTCAGTTCACGCAGTCGAAGATGCCGAAGGTCTGCTTGCCATTGCTGACTTGCGTCTCCGCGGTGATCGTGTCACCGCCCATTTCCGCGGCGCTGTTGCGCGCGAGGGTCTCGAGGTTTTCGCTGATCGCCGGCTTGCCCCGTTTGATGAAGCCGATCTTCGTGGCCACGGAGACGCGGGTCTGCCCGAGGCGCTCGCAGTCCTTCGTGCGCTCTGCCGCGAGCACAAGCACGTCCTCCGCGCCCGGGTCGATGGTGACGAAACTGCAACCGCCGAGTACGGCGGTCATTGCAGCGGCAAGGATTACGTTCCGGTTCGATGCTCTCATGAATGCTCCTCTGTAGCCGATGGAATGCCACCGGGCGATTGCGGCAGATCGGGGTCGATCCTGTAGTAGTCACCCGCGGTGGCCGTGTGAATGTGGCTGGCGATCCGCACGCCAGTCGGCCCGTCGAATGAACCCGCCATGATACCGATCGAATCCGGATCGTGCGGCTGCCAGAACAGGCTCGATCCGCAGATCGCACAGAATCCGCGCTGAATCCCGGGAGACGACTCGTACCAGTGCAGGCCATCGTCCCGTTCCAGGCGGAAATCGGCCCGCGATACCCGCGTCGCGGCCACGTAATGACCACTCGTGCGGCGACATTGCTCGCAGTGGCAGGCGATGACCGGGCGCAATGGCCCGCGGGTCCGATAGCGCACGCGGCCGCAGAGGCAGCCTCCGCCATGGTCGCTGGCCTCATCCCCCCGTTGATCGCACATGACGGCCTGGTCCTTCATTGCCGGTTGAGTTCAGCGTCAGCACATCACAGTCAGTGTAGACCAGATGCCAGATGGTCCACCGGGAGGGGTATCGTACCCGATCAGGTCCGGTCGGCGCATGGCGTCCGGGAGATGCCTGTGCCAGAGTCGCGCCGATGTGGCCGATCGACTCCAGTGATGCGCTGTGTGCGTGGACCCGCGCCGGTATGGAATCCGACTGTGCAGCCGAACTCGTGGCGCGCGCCGGTGCTGTGGGTATCGGCGGTTGGTGCCGGACCGGCGACGGTCTGGTCGAGTTCCATCCGACGCCCGCCGACCAGCTCCCGGCGCTCGCCCGGAGCCTGGCGTTCCAGCGGCTGGTGTTCACGCGGCAATGGTTCGCGCGTTTCGCGGTCTGCCGCGGCCTGCCGCCAGCAGACCGCGTAGAGCCGCTTGCCAGCGCGGCGGCGGTCATACCGCAACCGGTGCGCGAGGTCCGGATCGAATATCCCGACACGGACGCGGGCCGCCCTCTGGCACGCCTCGCGCGCGCCCTCGCCCGCCCCCTGGAGGCCGCGGTCGCCAGGGGACCGGGGATTGCGCCCGACCTCGGCGGTCCGGTCTTGCACTGCGCCCTGTTGGACGGCAGCACCGCCCTGCTCGGTCTCTCGGACCCTGCCAATTCAGCGCGGTGGGCGCTGGGCATCCCCCGCCTGCGGGCCCGCCGCGAGGCCCCGAGCCGTTCCGTGCTCAAGCTCGACGAGGCGATCGTACGGTTTCTGACCGACGAGGAGCGGGCCGCATGGCTGCGCCCGGGACGGACCGCCGTCGATCTCGGCGCCGCACCGGGCGGCTGGACCTGGCTGCTGCGGCATTACGGCGTAACGGTGACCGCCATCGACAACGGGCCCCTGGCACCCGCCCTCGCAGAGGATTCCGGCGTCGATCATCGCACCGAAGACGGCTTCCGTTATCGACCGCGACGGCCGGTCGACTGGCTCGTCTGCGACATGGTAGAGCGCCCCCACCGGATCACACGCCTGCTGGTCGAGTGGCTGGAACGTGGCGATTGCCGCCATGCCATCGTCAATCTCAAACTGCCGATGAAACAGCGCTGGCAGACGGTATCCGCACAGCTCGACACCATCGCCGCCGCGCTGCCCGGTGACGGTCGCCTGCTGGCGAATCAGCTGTACCACGACCGCGAGGAAATCACGCTCTTCGCGACCCGCGCACCGCTTTCCTGAGGGCGGCGACCAGGAGTCTGTCCGAGAAGCCCGAGCCGTAGCGAGCGCGTGTCAGAGCGAGGCGATTTTGCCGATCGCGAAACGAGCATGGTGGTTGCCATGTGAGTTGAGCGATCGGTGAAAGCGGCCGCTGTGGTGCGCGCGCAGTAGGCTTCGGGTTTCTCGGACAGGCTCCTAGGCCTGGCCCCAGCCCTGGGCGTCCGCGGCGAGCCATTCCGCCTCTTCCGGCGTGTTCTCGCGTTCAAGGATGGCATTGCGGTGGGGGAAACGACCGAAGCGTTCGATAACGTCGCGATGCTGCTGTGCATACCGCAGGAATTCTTCATAGCGGCCGCGCTCGGCGGGATCGACCGCCTCGACCAGGCTGGCAAAACATTCGACCGAACGGGCCTGGCAGTCCCGATCCTCGGCATGTTCCAGCGGCATCCACGCGAACACCTTCTCGATCGGCCACAGCGCATCGATGCGCCCGGGCGGCAGGGAACGGTCGAGCACCGCCCGTGCGCTCTCGTCGAACAGGAAGGCCCGCGCGGTCCCACGGTAGATGTTACGGGGAAACTGGTCGAACAGAAGGATCAGGGCCAGCGCACCGCGTGGCGTGCGCTCCCAGCGTCCGAGACGCCCGCCGGCGGCGTTACGCAGGTCGGACTCGAAGCGGCCGCGGATTTCCGTGTCGAAGGACTCGTCCGGGCGGAACCAGCGCCCGGGCCGATCCGGTTCGGGGCGCCCGGACTCATCCAGCGCCCCGAACCAGAATTCATGAATGCCCTCCGCGCGGCTCATGCGGGCGAGATGGCGCACATCGCTGCACTCATTCGACGATGCCCCCGGCCGTCAGTCGCGCCGGGTCGAGCAGCGATCTGAGTTCGTCCTCGGAGAGATCGGTCATCTCGCGGGCGACCTCGATGAGCGGCCGTCCATCCGCGTACGCCTTCTTCGCGATCGCCGCGCCCTTTTCATAGCCGATCACGGCATTCAGCGCGGTGACCAGGATCGGGTTCCGATCCAGGGCCTCGCGCAGCTTCTCGTCGTTGACGGTGAATCCCGCGATGGCCTTGTCGGCGAGTACGGCACTGGCGTTGGTCAGGAGCTCGATGCTCTGGAGCAGGTTGTAGGCGATCACCGGCAGCATGACGTTGAGCTGGAAGTTGCCCGACTGCCCCGCCGCGGTGATGGTCGCGTCGTTACCGGTCACCTGGGCTCCAACCATCGCCACCGACTCCGGGATAACCGGATTGACCTTGCCGGGCATGATGCTGGATCCGGGCTGCAGCGGCACCAGCGCGATCTCGCCGAGTCCGGCGAGCGGACCACTGTTCATCCAGCGCAGATCATTGGCGATCTTCGTCAGGCTGGTCGCGAACGTTTTGAGCTGTCCGCTCATCTCTACCGCGGCGTCCTGACTGCTCTGCCCCTCGAAATAGTTGTCCATGCTGGTGAACGGCACGCCACTGATCGAACGCAACTCGGCCGCCACGCGGGGACCGAAGCCCTCGGGGGCGTTGATACCCGTGCCGACCGCGGTGCCGCCTTGGGTCAAGGCTTCGAGACGTGGCAGTGAGGACCGGATCCGATCCGCCCCATGGCGCACCTGCGCCGCCCAGCCCGACAATTCCTGCCCGATGGTGACCGGCATCGCATCCATGAGGTGCGTGCGCCCGGTCTTGACGTGCTTATCCAGTTCATCGGCCCGGCGTTCGATGGTACCTGCCAGATGCTCCATCGCCGGCAGCAGGCGCTCGTGGATCTCGAGACAGGCGGAGACATGGATCGCGGTCGGGAACACGTCATTGGAGCTCTGCCCCATGTTCACGTGATCGTTCGGGTGCACCGTCTGCCCGCCGATATCCGTGGCCACGTGCGCCAGCACCTCGTTGACGTTCATGTTGGAACTGGTGCCGGAACCGGTCTGGAAGACATCGATCGGGAACTGGCCGGCCAGTTGCCCGCTGCAGACCCGATCCGCGGCCTCGCGGATCGACGCGGCGATATCCGGATCGAGCAGCCCGAACTCGGTGTTCACCTGCGCACAGGCCCGCTTGATCAGACCGATGGCGCGGATGACGGGGAACGGCATCGTGATGCCACTGATCGGGAAGTTGTCCACGGCACGCTGGGTCTGCGCGCCATAGAGGGCGTCGGCGGGGACCTTGAGTTCCCCCATGCTGTCGCGTTCGGTACGGAATCCGCTGGCGCTCATCGCGGGCGCTTCTCCTTGCTCGGAAATCAGACAGGATATGATGACCCGCCCCCCGTCGCGATACAACCGCGGCCGCCGCCGGGTGTATAATTCCGCGCTTTTCGAGTACGGAGAGACCGCATGGAACCGAGCGCCCTGACGGCGATCGCCCCCGTCGATGGCCGTTACGCCGACAAGGTCGCGGAACTGCGCCCGATCTTCAGCGAGTACGGCCTGATCCGTTTCCGCGTCGAGGTCGAGGTGCGCTGGTTCGAGGCGCTGGCCGCGGATCCCGCGCTGCCGGAGCTCCCGGCGCTCTCGGATGACGCCCGCGGATTTCTCGACGGACTCGTCCGCGATTTCGACACGCGTGCCGCCGAGCGCGTCAAGGCGTACGAGGCCACCACCAATCACGACGTGAAAGCGGTCGAATATTATCTGCGCGAGCGCTTCACCGAGCACGCCGAACTCGGGCGGCTGCGGGAATTCCTGCACTTCGCGTGCACCTCGGAAGACATCAACAACCTGGCCTGGGGACTCGCGCTCGTACATGCACGCGAGACCGTCGTACTTCCGTGGTGTGATCGGATCATCGACGTCCTCGACGGGCTTGCCGAGGCGCACGCCGAGCAGCCGATGCTCGCGCGCACCCACGGCCAGGCGGCGACACCGACGACCCTGGGCAAGGAATTCGGCAATGTCGTCGCGCGGCTTCGGCGCCAGCGCCATTCCATCGCGGGTGTGGAACTGCTGGGCAAGATGAACGGGGCGACCGGCAACTACAACGCACACATGGTGGCGGTGCCGGAAGTCGACTGGCCCGTGATCGCCCGGCGGTTCGTCGAGGATCTGGGTCTGTGCTTCAATCCGATGACGACCCAGATCGAACCCCACGACTGCATCGCCGAACTGTTCGACGCGGTCGCGCGTTTCAACACCATTCTGCTCGACCTGGCCCGCGATATCTGGGGCTACATCTCGATCGGTTATTTCCGCCAGCGCACGGTCGCCGGCGAAGTCGGCTCCTCGACCATGCCGCACAAGGTCAACCCGATCGACTTCGAGAACGCCGAAGGCAATATCGGCATCGCCAATGCGCTGTTCGATCACCTGGCGGCGAAACTGCCGGTCTCGCGCTGGCAGCGTGACCTCACCGATTCCACGGTCCTGCGCAATCTCGGCGTCGGTGTCGGTCACTCTCTGATCGCGTGGCGGGCGCTCGACAAGGGCCTTGCGAAACTCGACGCCGCCCCGGAGCGGATCGCGGAAGACCTCGCCGCGAACTGGGCCGTGCTCGCCGAGCCGATCCAGACGGTCATGCGCCGCTACGGCATCGAGAATCCCTACGACACCCTGAAGACGCTGACCCGCGGTAAGCCCGTCGATCGCGAAACGTTCCGCCAGTTGATCGAGGAGATCGATATCCCCGAGGAGGCCCGGGCGCGGTTGCGGGCCCTTTCGCCGGAAACGTATCTCGGCCTGGCGGCCGTGCTCGCGCGCGGCGGTGAGTGAATGCCGTCATGAACGAACGCGCGCCCTTTGCCGACAGCACCGCCTTCCGTCTCGGTGAGACGGCCGGCGAGCAGCGACTGGAAGGAGCCCAGGACGCGGCCGATGCCGCGCTGGCACTGGCGACCCAGGCCCGACTGTCGCTGCGCATCTTCACGCACGATCTTGACCGTCGGCTGTATTCGAACGAGGCCTTCTACGCCGCCGTCAGCGCCCTCGCCCGCGCCGGACGGCGGACCTTCGTCCGGATCCTCATCCAGGATCCGAGCCGCGCCGTCCAGGACGACCATCGCCTGATCGGCCTGATCCAGCATCTGCCCACGCATATCGGCATCCGCCGGGTCGGCGCCGACTGGCGGGACGAACGCTTCGCCTTCCAGATCGCCGACGAACAGGGCGTCCTATGGCGTCCCGCCGCGGACCGCTTCGAAGGTAGCGTCGACTTCCACGCCGGACCGCGCGCGCGGGAACTGCGGAAGTGGTTCGACGATGTCTGGGAACAAAGCGAACCGGACCCGGAATTCCGGCGGCTGCGTCTCTGAGACGATTCAATAAAGGTCAAAACCCGGGTTCTCGCAGAGCCGCGGAGCGCGCGGAGAGAAAAGCCGGGATGATGCAACTCGCTCGCCTGCCGGTTCGTCCGGCCTTCAGGGATCCTGACTTACTGCCTTCGATTACGTCGAGGTCTTCTACAATCGAGCGCGCCGACACAGCCATCTCGGCGACGTCAGCCCCGAGGCCTTCGAGCCGGCCTCACAATGAGGCGCAGGAGTGCTCACGATAGCGGGGGAAGTCCAGTCCCCTTAGTCGGGTGTCCGCCAAACCCGGGCTATCTCAGTCTATTCCCCGATGTTCCCGTTCTGGTTACCTGTCGTCTTGATCACTGCCAACCGAGAAAACACCTACAATCCAGTGGAGAACAATACCCAGTCCGGCTATGGCCATCCCAACACCCAAGACAACAAACGAAAGGACGGCTGCGGCGTCCGTCAGGAGATGGGAAAGCCCTATACCGTCCTCAGCTCTCCTAAAGACCGACGTTATAGCCGACAATAGCCCCCCTATAAAAACGATAATGAAACCGACCATCATTATCTGCAGTCCCTGATACCGCTCTCTCGGATTCCAAAAGCGTCCGAACATGCGGCGCCCAACAGAGAGGCTCATGCCAGCCAATCGATTCATTTTTGTTTCCGAGTCAATCGAAAAGGCTCAAACAGAAGGTCCTGGTAGTGCACGTCAAGTGCCCGACGCCCAGTCCAGCGCCCACTCCGCCAAATGCCTTACCAGCACCTGTCGGCTCTCCATTTTTATTTACGCCGACGGAGGCGGCGCCGACCCCGCCCAATCCCAAGTCAACCATTATCACTCGACTCGTATCGACGCCATCAGGGCAAAACTCACCTTCAGACGCACTCAATGAGCCGCCCAAGCTAGCGAATCCGGGACCGATCGTGAACTCTGGGATGGCCCCTATTATGGCGTGTCCCCTATTATGGCGAGCGCTGGCGACTTCCCGGCGAGATTTCCAGTCCCCTGACCCCTTGGTCCCGAACTTCCCCTGACTTTCGCTCCCGTCTACTTACTCATGACAACCCATAGCATCAATATCAGCCAAACGGGTATCAGCAAGCTCAAGCCAATAATCGCTTTCGAAAGGCGCCGGATAGCCACGTCATCCAATTGTTTATACTCTCTTTTCCTTAAAAACCTCATCCAACGAACGGTGTGAAATGGCACGTTATTAAATATGACATGCGGCTTCCCCAACTCTTCCCATTTTTCGCGATGGCGAGATTTCAGCAATGAAAAAACTACTTGAGTCAAAGTGAGCGTGAACAGCACAGCAATGGCACCAACAAGAAATAGGTAAAACTCATTCATTTTTTCTGCATCCTGAATGGCCGAAACATGGCCGTTTACTCACAAATCTTACCCGACGAGGCGGTACTCGAATCAAAAGAGAAAAAGCCGAACAAATCGCTCCAGAGGATGGTCTTAGAGTACTGTGTACCGGCGGCCGCTCCCGCTCCAATTCCTAGACCGAAGCCCCATTGATTTGACGCCACCGATTCAGAAGACAGACCGTCCGCACCACCACTGTACGCAACACCCGGTCCGTAACCACCAGACGCGGAGGCAAACCCTGATGCGCCGTCCGTAGCTCCTTGAGATGTCTGGACGCCTCCGACTAGTGTCGCGCCGGCGCCAATGCCGACCCCGGCACCGCCCGTGAAAGTAATGCCGGTATCGGAGATAGTGACGGAAAGCTTCCCTCCCGCTTGTCCAGTTCCCCCTGTTACTTGACCTTGCACAAACAATCCACTTGAGCCTTGGTTGTAGATACGCTCAAGCCCTAGCGGGTCAACCATGTTGATCGGATCATCGACGACATAGCCGTATGTATTCAGGCCACCCGCCAACCCGATCGGATCACTGCTTACGTAGCGCCCGATCGACGGATCATAGCTGCGGAAGTAGTTATAGTGCCTGCCGGTTTCGTGGTCATGATACTGCCCCGGGAACCGCAACCGCAGCTCGAATGCCCGCCCCTTGCCATCGGGGTTCTCATCGGGTTCACCCTCGCCGAACGGGCTGGATTGCCAGCGCCACACGACATCGCCGCCGGGCATGGACACGACCCGCGGCGTGCCGAGGTGGTCGGTGTGGATGTAGTGGATCTGGCCGTTTCGGTCAACGGTAGCGACCGGGCGGGTGCCCAGGCGGATGTATTCGCGCTCGGCGTGGCCGTTTTTGCCGTAGCGCCCGATGAGGCGGTCATTGGAACCGTAGACGAAGCGCGTGGTCTTCATCGGCGGGCTCTGCTCGGCGGCGCGGCGGCGATACTCGGCCGCCTGTTGGCGCTTGTCGGCCGCGGCAGTCTGCTTGTCCTTCGCCTCGGCCGACCGGTGCTCGGCCCGTTCGCGGGCAGCTTCGGCCTCCGCCTCGGCGCGCTCAGCCCGCCGACCCGCCGCTTCCGCGTCGCCGCGGGCGGTCTCGGCCTGCCCGGATGAACGCTCGGCGCGCTTCGCCGCCTCATCGGCCGAACCCTGATACCACTCGCCTACGCCCCCGTAGAGGTCGGCGATCCAGTTGTAGTAACGCGCGCGCCAGACGGCCCACCAAGCGCCGCCGATGTTGGCCGCGCGCTCGCGGTAGCGGTCGGCCCGGTCTGTGTAGCGATCGGCCCGATCCTGCCAGCGCTCCGCCCGGCGGTGGTGCTGCCGGGCAATGCGCTCGTGGCGCTCGGCCCGGCGTTGGGTGCGCTGTTGAGTACGGCGGGCCTTTTCGGCGTCGCGCGTGGCCGCGTTTGCCGCCTGCCGCGCCTCGACCGCGTCTTGGCGCAGGTTCTGCGCCTGGCCGGCGAGCGCATCGGCCTGCTGCCGTGCCTGCTTGGCCAGCGCGGCATAGTCGGGTCGATCACGCTGCGCGCGCTTGTAGACACGCTGGCCGAGCGCGTTGTAGCGGTATTCGGCGGTGTCTCCGCCATCGACGCTGCGCATGCGCCCGCGCGGCCCATAGCGGTACTGGTGCTCGCCGTCGCCGGTCATGTTCCCGGCG